>Ga0307952_1001291_pt1 | contig 12556 bp, 7 predicted proteins | sample OrgLakmetagen376_FD_201821 | JGI IMG/M metagenome (GOLD analysis project Ga0307952, IMG submission 201821) | Saline water microbial communities from Organic Lake, Antarctica - #376 | ecosystem: Environmental > Aquatic > Non-marine Saline and Alkaline > Saline | place: Antarctica: Organic Lake...
TTGTATACAACACAAACCTGCACAACTTCACAACCTCTATGCAAACTTGTACAGTTAAGTGTTACAATACTTATTAGATTTAAATATAGTATTTAATTTTATAAATCATCAAAAGGGCTTCTGATATTTTGTAAACGCTTATTGCTCACATGAGTGTATATTTCCGTTGTTCTGCTACTTTGATGTCCTAAAATAACTTGTATATAACGCATATCAGTTCCACTCTCTAAATGGTGAGTAGCAAAGCTATGTCTTAACCAATGAAGAGTCACAGTTTTTTTTATTTTCTTTAAAGACTGTTTTAAAACATTTTGAAGACCAGTGCTGTAATTCATAAATCCCATCGCTTATTTCACTCCTATTTTTCCTTTATACTTCGTTAAAATTTTAAACCGTAGCTACGGGTATGCTTGAAAATTTTGCCTTGTCTAAAGAAAAGATTGAAGCAAAATTTAAGCACCGTTATTTATGAGTTACAGCAATAGTAGCCGTATATTGACTGCCTTTTTCTTGTCCTTCAAACATCCATTCTTTAGGACGGTAAGATTTATAGTAGTCACGTAAAAGTTCAATTAATTTCTCGCTGAACGGAGTTAATCTGTCTTTCTTGCCTTTACTTTGTCGTATGAGTAGCAATTTTCGCTTTGAATCTATGTCTATAGGTTTTAAATTGAGCAACTCACTTCGTCTCAATCCACATGCGTAAACCAAGCTCAACATTGCGCGATGCTTTAAGTTTCTGGGCGCCTCAAGAATTTGTTTCACTTCTTCTTTACTCAAAACATTGGGTAATTTATTCTCTTGTCGAGGTCTTTGAATCAAATCTACCTCCATAGTTCGATTTTGACTTCTCGAAAAAACAACTTCAATCCATTTACCAATTGATTTTGGTAGGTGGCGGAAAGCTTACTTTTCATTATATATTCAGTGTTGAAAAAGACGACATCTTCATTATTTATCTCATGTATAGTCTTTTCATGAAAGAAATTAAAAAACACCTTTAAAGATTCAGTATACGATTTAAGCGTATTTTTACTATACCTTTTATAGCGAAGATACTTCTTGAATTTCTCTAAACTTTCAATTACCTCAATTGAAAAACTATCTTGTTTTAAACAAGGGTAAACCAAATTGCTTACGGTATTTTTTGTTTTCGGGCAAATTCCAAACTTTTAGAGAAGTACTCCATTTTCTGCCTGTTAGTTTTTTGAATCGATTAATCAATTCTAATTTATTCTCAAACTCAACAGCAATGCGCTGTTTTCCTTCATGTTCTATACTTTTAGCTTTATAAGTTGTCATAATGGTGATTTGTTGGTGGTTTTAAATTGTTGATTTAAACTAAGATAATAAAAAATAGGAGTTATACATTAGCTGTGCAATTCAAAGTCAGCTTTTACATATCCTGTCTGATAATTCATAATTCTCTTACCAATCCTAACCTTTTAATTCGTAATTCGTAATTCTCTAATTCGTAATTGTTTAATTTTACCAAAAATTAAACACATGAAAGAATTCAAAGGACACATTGTAGACATTCCGAACAAACAAATCATTAAAGGATCAATTCAAGTCAAAAATGGAAAAATTCATTCAATAACTCCTTCTGATAACGTTCCCAATCAATACATTTTACCAGGATTTATAGATGCACACGTTCATGTTGAAAGCTCAATGTTGATTCCTTCAGAATTTGCACGATTGGCCGTAAAGCAAGGAACTGTTGCTGCGATTTCTGATCCGCATGAAATTTGAAATGTCTTGGGCAGAAGCGGAGTAGAGTACATGGTGAACAATGGAAATAAAACGCCTTTCAAATTCTTTTTCGGAGCGCCTTCTTGTGTTCCTGCGACAACTTTTGAAACAGCAGGAGCAGAGATTGGTTTAGAAGATCTTCGTGCTTTGTTCGAATTGCCGCGTGTCAATTATCTGGCAGAAATGATGAATTATCCGGGCGTTATTTTCCGTGATAAAGACGTCATGGCGAAAATTGAATTGGCAAAAAGTCTCAATAAAAGAGTGGATGGTCACGCACCAGGTTTGAGAGGTGAAGAAGCCAAGAAATACATTGAAGCCGGAATAGAAACGGATCATGAATGTTTTACAAAGGAGGAAGCGCTCGACAAATTGAAATACGGAATGAAAATTCTGATTCGTGAAGGAAGTGCAGCCAAGAATTTCGAAGCACTTTATACTTTGATAGATGAATTTCCAAATGAAATAATGTTATGTTCAGACGATAAACATCCAAACGATTTTGTAGTTGGACATATCAATCAACTCGTGGCAAGAGCAGTTGCAAAAGGCTGTGATTTATACAATGTTTTACAAGCGGCTTGTTTAAATCCGATTGAACATTACAATATGGATGTGGGTCAACTCAACGCAGGAGATCAAGCTGATTTTTGTGTAGTTGAAGATTTAAAAGACTTTAATGTTAAGCAAACCATCATCGACGGGGAAATAGTTTTTGAAAATGGAGAAGTGAAATTTTCAAGAGTAGAAGCAGAGATTCCAAATAACTTCAATTGTTCTCCAATAGAATTATCACAATTAAAAGTGATAAATACAAGCGGAAAAGTCCGTGTAATAGTTGTGGAAGATGGTCAGTTGGTCACCAAAGAAACAGAGCACACCTTAAAGTTTGAACATGGTGAACTATTGGCAGATGTTGAGAATGATGTATTGAAAGTTGTTGTTGTAAATCGTTATTTCGATGCTGAACCAGCAGTAGCTTTTATCAAAAATTTCGGACTAAAAAAAGGTGCAATCGCCTCATGCGTTGCACATGATAGTCACAATATTATTACTGTTGGAACAAATGATGCTGATATTCAAAATGCGATTAATTTGATCATTAAAGAAAAAGGGGGGATTTCATTAGCGAATGGGAAAGAAGAAGAAGTTTTAGGATTGCCAGTCGCTGGAATAATGACCACAGTCGACGGAGAAAAAGTGGCAGCACGCTATGCATTTTTAGATCAGCGTTCAAAGGAACTAGGAGCAAAGCTAACATCACCATACATGACCTTGTCGTTTTGTGCTTTGTTGGTTATTCCTCAACTAAAACTAAGCGATAAAGGACTTTTTGATGGCGGCGCATTTGAGTTTGTTTCACTTTATAAGTAATTCATTAAAAGATAAAAGTATTTAGTGTCGCCTGAATACTCAACACTCAAAACTGAAATAATGGGCCACAATCACGACCATTCATCAATAAAAAATTTAAAACTCGCTTTTTGGATTAACCTCGTATTTTCCATTTTCGAAATTATTGGAGGAATTTATGTTAATAGTGTAGCCATTATCTCAGACGCAATCCATGATTTAGGAGATAGCCTTTCTCTTGGATCAGCTTGGTATTTGGAAAGAAAATCTAAGCAAAAAGCAGATTCAAACTACTCTTTTGGTTATGCTCGGTATTCCTTATTGGGTGCTTTAATCAATAGTGTTATTCTTATCGTTGGATCTGGATTTGTGATTTATGCAGCAATTGGGCGACTTATTTCTCCAGAAGAATCCGATGCAGTAGGGATGATTATTTTCGCATTAATTGGAATTGTAGTCAATGGAATGCTCGTTTTAAGAATGCGTTCATCTAAAAGTTTAAACGAAAAAGTGATTTATTGGCATATGCTGGAAGATGTTTTAAGCTGGGTAGCTGTTTTGATAGCCGCTATTGTGATGCTCTTCTACCCAACGCCATATATTGATCCCATTTTATCACTGGCAATTACTGCTTATATTTTATATGGTGTAATTAGCCGTTTAAAAGAAACCTTGTATTTCTTTCTGCAAGGAATTCCGAAGAAAATTGATTTATATGAAATTCAAAAAACAATCTTAGCTGTTCCGCATATACATTCTATGCACCATACCCATGTTTGGTCTTTAGATGGTAATCAACATGTGTTTTCAACGCACTTGTGTTTGAAGAATATTGATTCTTTTGATCAGATTACAGCCACAAAGGAGATCGTGAAGGAGCATTTAAAAGAAAAAGACTTTAGTCATTATACCGTGGAGACTGAGCTAGATGATGAGTCGTGTACTTTTAAAAGAGATTAATGTGTTTCTAAGCGCTTTTTTAAATAAATATTTATCTTTATACACAATTGATTGAAAATAACTAATTAGTGTCTGTTTCCGACCAGACACTAATTTCTAAAATATTTAAATGAATTAGCTTAGCTTCCTAGAATAGATTATCAAGTAATTAAAATTGTTTGATTGTATTCTTTGGTGCAAAAAAAATAGTAACAAACAGTACTTTATGAAAAACATAATTCTAACTTTAATCACTTTTGTTTTCTTTAGCTTATTAGCGAAATCTCAAAATTGTCCAAGTTATTCAAATGTTGTTATTGCAACTGGTGATGCTTGTGGTGGACAAAACTATGCGATGAAATTCACAAATGACGGCTGCAATAGTGAAATTTTTTTTAACTACAATGGGAGTTTAGCAGCAGGTGGAGATGTTCAAGTAGTGAGCATTTTATCAAATAATATTGTTTATTCTGAGACCACTACAGGTGGTCACGCCGGTACTATTGGACCGATAAATCCAACTATTGATGGAACTGCTTTTACATTAATTACAAATAACGGAACATATACTTTAACTCAAAACGGCGTTTCAGTAGCTCAGGCAGTTAATGAAACTAAGTTTTTTAGTTTAAAACCTACCATTAGCTCTGCTACATTAACAATTACCACTCCATCAGGCCCAATCACAAAAACAGTTGATTATTGTAAAGATTTTAGCGTTGGTGTTACGCTCGATAATACTAATTTTTGTAATACATTAAATGTTGCCTTGCCATGGTCGATAGAATGTGATGAAACAAATACCGTGATTACCTCGGGAACTCATAATGTCATCGTGTATCCATTAGTTCCAACAAATCCAAATGATTTAGTAGACATAACATGGAATCCAATAACTTGTTCTTGGGATGTTTCTGCAAATTTCGACTGTGTTAATGCAGATATCGGCACTATTTTCGATATTACTCCAGATCCTTCAACTGCCTCGTTAAATGCGTGTGCAGATGGGAATGAGACTTTTACAATAAGTTATACAGGTTTTCCAGCAGGTCCAAATTGCTGTTCAACTGCGGGTCCTAAAAGCCCAATATTACTCAATACTTCATCCAATGCAGCAAGTACAACTGTTGTTAATTCTCTTTTTGGAGGAATCAATAATGCAGGATATATTAATTTTCCTCCAAATAATGTAGGAAGTAATCCAGGCACAGTAGGGCTATCTGTTTCAGTTAATAATTATTGTTTTAATCATTTTGATTTAGATTATTTAATGAATGTTTATGTTGATAATATTGTGGTGGCCAACTACACTTTCAACAATCCAACTGTTACAATTGGATTTAATTTATCAAACATTCCTTGGTATGATCAGAACAGTGTTGTGGATGTCTACATTCATCCAGCTACTTTGGCGAATGGGGGAAACAATACCACCTATTCTCCAGGTGCGAATTGCGGAACTTTAAACCCTATGGAATGGAGTGCAAGTGTTTCAGCCACTTTGGATGTAGAATTTGAAGATTCTATTGGTGCAGGATTATCATGTACAAGTAATATGATACTTCCCTTCACAAATTGTACCCCATTCCAACCAACTATCGCTTTAGAAACCGCAGCAATTTGTAATATAAACAGTACAGTTGCTGTTACCAATTATGACAATTCCTTTACTTATACTTTTACACCTGTTGGACCAATAATTAGTGGTACAGGAATCATTAGTGGTGCTGCTGGAAATTATACTGTTTCTGCAAACAATGGGAGTTGTTCTAGCGATGAGACTTTTACAATTGATCAAGCTTTAACGGTGCCTTCATTTACTTTAAGCTCTGCCAACCCAACAGTTTGCGCTGGAACTGACGGGACAATTACCATGAGTGGATTAGATAACAATACAAGTTATAATGTTTCTTATGCTGATGGTGCGACAGCTGTGGGACCAATAAATATAAATTCTAATGGTTCGGGAAATCTTATAATTATAGGTTTGAACGCTGGTAGTTATTCAAATTTTTCTGTCGAATTGAATGGTTGTATTGGAACAGATAATTCAACTATTGGGCTTTCAGATCCCAATGGGCCAGCTGTGGAAGCCGGAGCGTCTCAAACTATTTGTGCAGGAAGTCCAGTTACGTTAACGGCCTCTGGATATCCAGTTGGTTCAACTATAACTTGGGATCAAGGGGTGACAGATGGAGTTCCTTTTACTCCAACTGCAACACAAACATATACTGTAACTGTTTTACTAAGCGGTTGTACTGCAACAGATGGTGTTACAGTAGCCTTAACACCGCAAGCTATTCCAACATTTAATGCCATTCCGAACTTTTGTGAAAATACGCCAGCTCCAAGTTTGCCCGTACTTTCAAATGAAAATATTTCCGGAACTTGGAATCCTACTTTAGTAGCCAATACATCGGGTACAGTAACTTATACTTTTACACCAGATCCGGGTATATGTGCGTCATCTCAAACGTTAGATGTTACTGTTGATCAAGAGCCAAATCTTACTATTACAGCACCTGCTGACATTTGTATAGGTTCTGCTTCAGTTACCTTGTTTGGAAATCCTAATGGAGGAACTTTCGCAGGAAACGGAATGACTGGTGATATTTTTGATCCGAGTGCAGCTGGAATTGGAACGCACACCATAAATTATACTTTCACTGATGGGAATGGTTGTACTGGTTCTTCATCTGTTGCTATTATTGTAAATACAAACCTTGATTTCACGATGGCTTCTTCTAATCCAACTTTCTGTGGTGGGAATGATGGAAATGTGACTATTGTAGGCCTTGAAAGTAATACTGTACACATTGTTTCTTATGACGATAATGGTGTGATTATAGGTCCAGCGAATTTTACTTCAAATGCTTCAGGCGAAATTGTAATAACTGGTTTGAATGCAGGAACATATACAGATTTTTATGTTGAAGCTGGAGGATGTTTTAGCACAGATAATTCAAACGTAAACCTTTCAGACCCAAATGCACCAAGTGTGATTGCAGGAAATAATCAAACGGTTTGTGATGGAACTGTCGTTACGCTTACAGCCTCTAATCCAAGTGGTGCAGCGATTTCATGGGATCAAGGTATAACAGATGGAACTTCTTTTACACCTGCAGCTACACAAACATATACCGTAACAGCTAATTTAAACAATTGTATTTCTTTAGATGATTTAACGATTACTGTTGATTTGCAAACAGTTCCAACTTTCAATGTGGTTTCTGATTTTTGTGAGAATACACCACCACCAGCACTTCCCGCAATTTCAAATGAAAATGTTAATGGAACTTGGAATCCAGCAGTTGTTGCGACAACCTTGGGAACATCAACTTATACTTTTACTCCTGATTTGGGCGAATGTGCAACAACACAAACTATCGACATTACTGTAAATCCAATTCCAACTCCAACAATTAACCCGGTTGCTGATTTATGTGAATTTGCAGCGGCGGTAACTTTGGTTAGTAATCCAGCTGGAGGTGTTTTCTCTGGCCCAGGAGTAGTGGGTGGAGATTTCGATCCTAGCGTTGCAAGTTTAGGAACACATACTGTAACTTATACTTATACCGATGGAAATGGTTGTACTGCCTCTGCAACGACAGATATTTTAGTAAATACCAATATTTTATTTACAGTTTCTTTTACCGACCCAACAGTTTGTGGTGGAGTAGATGGAACAATTACAATTGAAGGTCTTGATCCTAGCGATATCTATGACGTATCTTATTTTAATGGCGCAACAGTTGGTCCAACAGTTATGACATCTAATGCGTCAGGGAATATTGTGCTCACTGGTTTAAGTGCTGGTGCTTATTCTGATTTTGAAGTAATATTTAATGGATGTCAAGGTATTAATAACGCTAGTATTGTGCTTGACGATCCAAGTGCAGCAGCAATTGATGCTGGATTAGGTCAAGAAATTTGCCCTGGCACTTCAATTACTTTAACCGCTTTTAATCCTGATGGAGCAACTTTAGGATGGAGTAATGGAGTAACTGACGGCGTAAGTTTTGTGCCTCCAGTAGGGGTAAATACTTATACGGTAACGGCCAGTTTAGCAAATTGTATCAGCTCCGATCAGGTTACGATTACAGTACCAGGTTCAATAGCTGGAATTACTTGTCCGGCAGGATTAAACGCGGCATGTGATATTTCAGAGCAACCAGTTTATGCTGACTTTGATGCATTTCTAGCAGCTGGAGGTTCAATTTCGATTCCTTTAGGAGGAGGGGAAATTGATTCTGCATCTTTTACTTTATTGAGTGAAATTTCTGATGGAAATACTTGTCCTGAGGTGGTAACGAGAACATATCAAATAACAGATGCTTGTGGTGTTGTCGTTTCTTGTTCACAAACGATTACTATTAATGATGTTATTGACCCAACAGGAACAGCACCTGCTGACATAACAGTTCAATGCATTGCAGATGTTCCAGTAGCAGATCCAATTTCAATTACTGATGAAGCTGATAATTGTACAGCCAATCCAACAGTTACGCATGTTAGTGATGTCTCCGATGGGAATACTTGTCCTGAGGTAATTACAAGAACTTATAACATTATCGATAATTGCGGAAATAACATTAATCTTGTTCAAATAATTACGATTATTGACGATATCGCTCCAACGGGAACAGCAGCCCCTATTGCAGTTCAATGTATTGGAGATGTTCCTGCGCCAGATGTTCTTTCAATTACGGATGAAGCGGACAATTGCACCGTTAATCCAACAGTTACTTATGTTGGCGATGTTTCTGATGGGAATACTTGTCCGCAAATAATTACACGAACATACAACATTAGTGATGATTGTGGAAATGGCACAGACGTTATTCAAACAATAACTATCAACGATGATATTGCTCCAACAGGAACAGCGCCAAGTCCACTAGTTTTTCAGTGTATCGGTGATGTTCCAGCTGCGAATATTAATCTAATTAGCGATGAAGCTGATAATTGCACAACCAATCCAATAGTTACTCATGCTGGCGATGTGTCAGACGGGAATATTTGTCCAGAGGTAGTTACAAGAACATACACTATTAACGATGATTGTGGAAATAGCACAAACCTCACCCAAACCATTACAATTGATGATGATATTTCCCCAACAGGAACAGTTCCAGCTGGAGCGGCATTTCAATGTTTCGCAGATATTCCAGTGTCAGATATAACATTAATTACAGATGAAGCAGATAATTGTACGGTCAATCCAACAGTTACGCATGCTGGAGACGTTTCAGATGGAAACAGCTGTCCAGAAGTAGTTACAAGAACATATACTATTGCTGATGATTGTGGAAATAGCATTGATGTTACACAAACGTTCACAATTAATGATGATATTTTCCCAACTGGAACAGCACCAGCACCTATAACTGTTCAGTGTTTCGGAGATATTCCAGCAGTAGCTATTGCCGCTATCACCGATGAAGCTGATAACTGTACCGTCAACCCAATTGTAACTCATGTTGGAGACGTTACAGACGGTAATACTTGTCCAATAGTGGTTACAAGAACATATAATATTACCGATGACTGCGGAAATAGCATTGATGTAACGCAATTAATTACAATTAATGACGATGTTTTGCCAACAGGAACAGCGCCAGCAGATGCAGCTCTTCAGTGTTTAAGTGATATTCCAACGGCAGAAATTGCATCGATCACGGATGAAGCGGACAACTGTACAGTAAGCCCAATAGTTGCTCATGTCGGTGATGTTTCAGATGGAAATACATGCCCAGAGGTAATCACAAGAACATATAATATTGCCGATGATTGTGGAAATGATATTGACGTAATTCAAACATTTACGATTAATGATGATATTCTGCCAACAGGAACAGCGCCAGCAGATATAGCAGTTCAGTGTATTGCAGATATTCCAGCAATAGCTATTGCATCCATCACTGACGAAGCAGATAATTGTACGGTCAATCCAATAGTTACGCATGTGGACGATATCTCAGATGGGAATACTTGTCCAGAGGTAATCACAAGAACTTACAATATCGCTGATGACTGTGGGAATAACATTAATGTTGTACAAACGATAACCATAAATGATGATACCGCCCCAACCGGAACAGCGCCAGCGGCTATTAATGTAGCATGTTTATCGGATGTTCCATTGGCGGATGCAGCTACTATAACAGATGAGGTTGATAATTGTACTGTGAATCCAATAGTTACATTTGAATCCGATATTTCTGATGGAAATGTTTGTGCTGGTGAGATAATTACAAGAACATATAGAATTACTGACGATTGCGGGAATTTCACAGATGTTACACAGGCAATAACTATTGATGCGGTTGATCCTGTCTTTACTATTATGGGTAGCGATCCAACTACTTGTTCGGGTACGGATGGATCTATTCTTCTTTCAGGACTAAATGCAGCAACAAACTATGATCTAAGTTATGATGCCGGAGCAGTAATTTCGATTACAACTGATGCTTCGGGTGAATATTCCATCACGGGATTGTCGGCAGGAACTTATATAGATTTTACTTTGTTAGAAGCAACTTGCTCGACATGTAGCACAACGGAGAATGTGATAATTACATTAACAGACCCAACTCCTCCTGTTGTAAATGCAGGTTTAGATATTCAGGCATGTGAAGGAGAAACAATAACTTTAACGGCTTTTAATCCAAGCTCAGCAAATATCTTATGGGACAATGGAATCACAGATGGAGTTGGTTTTGTACAACCAGTTGGAACGATGACTTATACTGTTACTGCTGAGTTAGCAAACTGTTTTTCTTCAGATGATGTCGATGTAACTATAAATCCATTGCCTATTGTTTCAGCAGGAAATGATTTAGTCGTTTGTGAAGGAGATCAAGTTACTTTATCAGGAGGCGGAGCATTAACCTATTCATGGGATAATGGAGTGACTGATGGTATTGTATTTACCCCAACAGTTGGAACATTTATTTACACCGTTACGGGCGTAGATGTTTTTGGCTGTGAGGCTACGGACCAAGTTGAAATCACCGTTTATCCAACTCCAGATGTTGCATTTCAAGCCAATATAACTGAAGGATGTGTAGGAGATGAAATAAGTATTGTGAGCTTAACACCAGGATTAGGAAACACATGCAGTTATACTATCAATGGAGGGGCACCAATAAATGGTTGTAATATAAATCAGATCTTTGTTTCTGATGGATGTTATGATATAAACTTAGAAGTAGAAACAGTAAATGGCTGTGTTGATGATTTAACAGTTACCGACTATATTTGCATCGACGATTACCCAATTGCTGATTTTACATTCTCTCCAGATGAACTTTCTACATTTTACAATGAAGCGGAATTTACAAATGAATCATCAGGAGCGATTGACTACGATTGGAGCTTTGGAGATGACGATTTTAGTAATGCGACAAATCCAATTCATGTTTATTCCGTCGAAGACAACGACCCAGAGCGCGCTTATGCAGTAGAATTAATTGCATACAGTGAATTTGGATGTGCCGACACTGCAATAAAAAACCTGCTCTACTTTGAAGATTTAATTTACTACGTTCCCAATTCATTTACACCCGATGGAAATCAGTACAATCAGTCATTCAAGCCTGTTTTTACTTCTGGATTTGATCCGTTAGCTTATAGATTGCAAATATTTAACCGCTGGGGAGAAGTTGTATTTGAGAGTAATAATGCAGCAATTGGATGGGATGGAACGTATGGATTAGTTAATTATGGTCTTGCTCCAACAGGAACTTATATTTATAAAATCAGCTTTAAAAAATCAAGAGATGATGAGAGAGTTGAAGTTATTGGGAGTGTGAATTTGTTGAGATAGTTAAGGAATTACGAATTGTGGAATTACGAACGGCGAAGCCCTCAACGCAGTTAATTACGAATTTTAGAGATTTGGGTTCTAATGAGTAAGATTAGGAATTCAAAAGGAACCTATGGAATGGTTAATTATAGTTTTGCTCCAACAGGAACTTATGTTTATAAAATCAGCTTTAAAAAAGCAAGAGATGATGAAAGAGTTGAAGTTATTGGGAGTGTGAATTTATTGAGATAGTTAAGGAATTACGAATTGTGGAATTACGAACGGCGAAGCCCTCAACGCAGTTAATTACGAATTTTAGAGATTTGGGTTCTATTGAGTAAGATTAGGAATTCAAAAGGAACGTATGGATTAGTTAATTATGGTCTTGCTCCAACAGGAACTTATATTTATAAAATCAGCTTTAAAAAAGCAAGGGACGGTGAAAGAGTTGAAGTTATTGGGAGTGTGAATTTGTTGAGATAGTTAGATAATTACGAATTGTGGAATTACGAACGGCGAAGCCCTCAACGCAGTTAATTACGAATTTTAGAGATTTGGGTTCTAATGAGTAAGATTAGGAATTCAAAAGGAACCTATGGAATGGTTAATTATAGTTTTGCTCCAACAGGAACTTATGTTTATAAAATCAGCTTTAAAAAAGCAAGAGATGATGAAAGAGTTGAAGTTATTGGGAGTGTGAAT
>Ga0307952_1001296_pt1 | contig 12512 bp, 15 predicted proteins | sample OrgLakmetagen376_FD_201821 | JGI IMG/M metagenome (GOLD analysis project Ga0307952, IMG submission 201821) | Saline water microbial communities from Organic Lake, Antarctica - #376 | ecosystem: Environmental > Aquatic > Non-marine Saline and Alkaline > Saline | place: Antarctica: Organic Lake...
AATTTGTTTATGTTTAAATCACTCAAATAATACTTCTGATCCACATCATTTTCTAAAACATCTTTCAATCTTTTTACTAACGGAAAAGGTTTTGGCCAATTAAAATTATTATCTGAATCATCACGAATTCCAACTATAAAAACACGCTCTCTATTTTGTGGTACACCGTAATTTTTAGCATTTAAAACTTTATGGTAAATATGGTATGGTGTTGCATCTTCTAAAGGAAATATGACTGGGTTTCCGTTTACCGATTTACCTCCAAGATAATCCAACCACCTATTAAAAGTTTTGCCAGAATCATCGCTTAATAATCCCTTTACGTTTTTAAAAATAAAATATCTAGGTTTATTTTTTACAATAAATTCGTGGCTATTATAAAACAAAACGCCCCTTTTATCTTTTTCCCCTTTTCGTTTACCGGCTAAAGAAAACGCCTGGCATGGAGGGGAGGTCATATAAATATCAAGTGGTTTTTTTGGAATTTTCCTATCATAAACATCGCTTGGATAGTAATCTGGCTCTCCGTAATTATGAATATATGTTTGTCTGGCGTACTTATCCCAATCACAAGCAAACACAGTTTTATAATTTATATTTAAACTGTCTAAAGCTTGGTTAAAAGCGCCAACTCCACTAAAATCACTTCCTACATTAATCATAATTTTTTTATTTTTTTACTAAATCCATCCTCAATATCACAAACCAAAATCTGTTCATTACTTAATAATAAACGAAAAGAATCTTTGTCCATATCTTCTTTTATACAATAGTTTCTTTCCTCAATAATTCCTTTTGAGTTAATGCACCAAAACGGATGGCCCAATTTCATTTTAAATACACGGCTTTTTTTATCAGCCTTAAAATGACTGAATTCGATAAAGTCTTTAGAGGTTGCAACCTTTAATTTTAATTCAATTTTATGCTCCATAATTCTAATTTGTTACTAATTAATACCTGGCCCCATAATCGCTTGCAATTTTAAATAAACTTCCGAGGCTTGTTTTGTTCATTTTTCTACAACTGTCATATTTTTTATCACATTTTTTTGCGTCATAATTTGCATGATGTTTACTGATGTTATGAAAATAACCTCTTCCGTTTTCACCAAATTCACTGTTTAAAGCTCCAGCGATTTTTATCCAGTCTTCATAATTGGATGTAATATCTAAAGAAAATTTATTTATCTCATCAATCAATTTATCAACCTTTTCGCTTTCGCTTGTAATTGTGTAATTGTTGTATTCTCTCTTTGCTGATGGTTTTTTTAAATTAAATGCTTTTGCTTCTGTATTATAATACGCTTCTGAATCAAAGCTAAAAAACCTTAAACGGGCATAATCTTTACAGCTTTGATCTATGTTTATTCCTATTTTTTTTAATGCGCCCTCAAAGTATTCAAAATATTTATCCAACTTTTCTGGATCGCTTATTTTCATAATGGAATAAACGCCATCTATCGAAGTGCTATAGCCCGTATAATAGCAGCAAGGATGGTTTATAAACAGTTCTTTTACTAACAACATAGAAACGCACTGATTTGTCTTTCTATCGATATCTAAGCAAATAAACGGCATCTTTTCGACTATATTCTTTTCCTCCCGCCATTTTGTAAATCTGGCGGAAACGGTAATGCATGGCAAAGCTTTTTTATCCTTTTTAGAAAAAGTATTTCTATAATTATCGATTGATCTTTTTAGTCTACCTTTTGGGCATATTGTATGCCTTAACCAATCATCTAAATCATAATCATGAGGGACGTTGCTTCTTACGTTTTCAAAAATTGAAATTTTATACATGCTTTAAAATTGTACTAACTTTCTATATTCGACTTCTAGACCTTTAGTAAGTGAGTATAATAAAGCATCTTTCATGCCTTTACTCATTCCATAATCAATATAAAAGACGTGTATATCTGCAAATTCTACCCAAGCCAATCCAGCATTTATGCCTTGCATCCTTTCTGCTTTTATGCCGTCATCTAAAACTCCGTCTTGAGTGTATAATAAATGGCTAGCCAGTGGAGCTTCGCCACGGGTTAAACTATCTTTTAAACACGCTCTAGCATATTTTATATTTTGCTCTATATTTCCAGCGTATGGACTTTCTATTATTACTTTTTTCATAGTTAAAACATTTTTAATTGTTAATTTGTAAAAATTGATTTCATACCCATTATAATTTTTGTTTCTCCTTTATAGCCTTTTTTAAAGTGGAAATTTCCCACTGAAAAACCAAATGGAAAATCTATTAATTGACCGCTTCCATAAATAATAATGCTTTTAATTCCTCCGTAATTATTTATCATTTCCATTATTACCTGTCTTTGAAATATTTTATTAGTCGGTACTAAATAGCTTACATTATCAGAAATTTCAAATGAATGTTTTAAAAAATCTTCAAAAATACTATATGGAGGATTTCCAATAATCCAATCAACTTTATTATTAAAATCAAAAAAATCTTTTCCTTTGCTTATTTCGCAATATTGTTTTTTTATAGGTAAATAATTATAAAATGCTCCATCTCCCATGCAAGGATCTAAACAAATTCCATAAGGTTGTAAATGAATTAAAATTTGTTGACTAACATAAACTGGCGTAAAAACTATATCTGATTTAACTATTGGTTTTGGCCAGAGGGTTTGTTGTGTATTCATGTCTATTTTCTTTCTTTTTGTTAGTTATTAAAAAGGCAATTCGTCATTCTCATCTACACTTTCAAACACATCGCTTTCCTGACCGCTTTCGCTACCAGTGTTATTGCTAGAATCAACAACCGTTTTTAAATAGTATTTCGTTACACCTCCAGATCTTTTTTTCATATCTGTATTTTTTCCAAGTATGCGTCCAATACCTCGAGCGTTGTACTTTGCTGCTTGACTTTTATTTTGTGCGCTTAAAAAATCAATGACATCAGAACTACTTAACCACTCTCCTGAAGTTTTCTCATCTTCTGGAAATTTAAAAAATCTTATAATTAATTCCTCTTCATAACTCTGATCCCTAAATTGTTCGTTTCGTTCGTTAATTTTCGCAATATCTTCTAAGTTAAACCAACTTCTATATCCGCTCAAATACAAAGAATAAGCTTGAGCCCAAATTTTATCTAAATCTAATTCGTGCATGTGGTCAATTTCAAAAGCTCTAAATACTAACCATCGACGATTTCCTGTCATATCCGTTAAAAAAGTAGTTTCATTTACACTACCAATAAAGCTAGCTCGTCTTAAATAATCCTCAGAAAACCTACCGTAAGATCTACGAAAGTTTATCCTTTGTCTAGTCACAAAACTTTTAAGCGAGTTAACGCTGTTTTTATTCATAACCTCCAATTCCTCTAAATTGATAATCCAACATTTACTCAAGTATTCAACATGATCGTTTTTACCAGTATCAAGAGGACCTTCGTAATAATATTCCCTCATAAATTGATTAGGGATTAACTTTCGCATCCATCTGGATTTGCCTACACCTTGCGCTCCTTGCATTATTAAACAAATATCGTTAACTGCATCCTCGTTTAGTAAGCATTCAACAGAAGCAACCATAAAGCGTTTTAAAACCACTTCAAAAAGTTCGTCATTATCCGTTTTACAAGTTTTTGCCAAATCTTTTATGTGGTCGTGACCTTTGCCCCACTCATCTAAATGATTAAAATAGTCTTGTAAAGGATTGTATCTAACCGAAGTATCTTTTGAATCAATATAAGTCATTAAATCCTTCTCTGTTAAAGGCAAGTCCTCAGTCATTAACTTTTTTCGTATCGTATTAACGTCACTATCAGTTAATATTTGCCATTCGCTTTTTGATACAGTTTGCTTTTTATTATCATGATAACTATCCCTGAACTCTTTTCTGCTTAATACTATATTATGGCGAAAATCGTATTTTAAAGCTAGATATGTAAATTGTTCTTTTAGCTTTCCAGTCTGCTGTTCTCTATCAAATGAGGTGTCAAACTCATCAAACATTTCTTTATCAGTTTTGGTTTTATATTTCATTTAGGTTGGTTTTTTGCTTGAGAAACGTATTGTGGTTTTTTTGCTTTGGAGTACATGGATAATTTTTTAAAGGGTTACAAACTTACTACTTTCTAGGCTTATGAATTAATTCCTTTTGGAGTTTTTTAGTAGCAGAAAAGATAAGTTGGTTTTTTATTACAACTTTTTCGGCATAAAAAACTATTCCTCCGTTTTCCAAACAAATAGAAACAATAGTAGCTCCGTGAGTTTTTAGCAAATATTGCATAGCATGGCTTTTTGAGCTAAAAAGCTTTTTAAATCCATCGTTGTCTATAAGTTGGTAATTCATGTCAACGTAATTAAATAGATAAAGGTTGATTCTCTTGTTGATACTTTGATACTATTAACAAAGCTTTTAAAAACTCATCTTTTGTTGTGTTTTCTTTTTACTGCTCATCTTCTTGATAAACTCCATATCCAAAATCAGGAAACTTATCATCGCAATTATAATTTTGCTGAAAAGGATCTTTAATATCTACATGAATATGATTATAAATTTGTTGCTTTTCATTTTCAAGAACTTTGTCGGCGTGTTTTCTTGCAAAATCTTTAATGGATTTTATTATAGACTTTGGATTTTCCTCATCGTTTACTAACTTCTTTTGATAATCAATACCGGCTCTAAAACCTTTTCCGTAATCAAAAGAACTAATATAGAAACGGCTTTGTCTTCGCTCTTCTCTGCGAGCTTTTTCAATTGCTAAATCAATTTGCTTTTCCTCTTTGCTTTTTTCTTTCATTGTGCTGCTTATTTATTAAAAGCTTGCTAGATAGCAAACCTCGTGATTTTTCTTTAATTTATCCATAGCTGTTTTAGTAGCTCTATAAGTCTTTTTTCCTCTTTTGTGAACGCTGCCATCTCCGATTATAGTAATACCTCTACCCTTTAATTCTAAGTCTGTAGTAAGATAAAAGCCATTTGAATAACTAGCTCTGTACTCAATTGCTGCGTTTGTTGTTTCTCCTAATTCTGGGTAAATCATTGATTTGCTTTTGTTTGTTTTTATTGATTTGCTCATAATGTGTTTTTTTTAGCGTTTTTGCTTATACAAATGTAAGTCACAACAAACGTATATATATTATAGTTAACAAAGTTTTAAGAATAATAAAGTAAAAAGCAGCAAAGGGGTGTTATAAGATCTTTAGGTGTGCATCAACATTCTGATGCACACTTTGATTCACACCTTTTAACTACATGATTATCAAAGTTTTATGAGTAAAAAGTGCAACATTCTCTAAATATCACCCTAACTTTTATATTATTCTATAATAGTTATAGGGGTTTTTTACCAAGTGTTGCACTATCTTAACTATAACTATCACGTATTTAATGTATTATCTTTAGTTAAGGGGTGGGCATCAAAGGTGTGCATCAATATTATTTAGTTGTTTTGATGCACTTTTTTACTATAATGTTGCACTATTTTTTTATTTATATAAACTTAATCTATTATTAATGATGTTAACTATAGATAATTATTATAGTAAAAAGTAGCAAATGAGATAGTAAAAAGCAGCAAACAGAATATAATTGATAATATTACCCGTTAAGTTGTTAATTTATTCTTTATTAAAGCAAATCAGTAAAATAAATAGTGATTTTAAAGCCTTCTAAGCAACTGTATTGATTAATTACTTATATGTGTGTGCGTGTGTTGTTTAAATGTCTTAGGCGTTAAGTGTGGTACGTTAGACACTAAATTTTTTAGGTACTTTCAGAGGTTCTGTTAAATTATGCAATACTTTAAACACTCCAATCTTTATTCATTTTACACAGATTTGGACTTTGTTATATGGCTTTGTACAAAATTATATTATCTTTGTTATATAACAAATCGAAAACCCTTGTAAAATACAGGGTTCAGGTAAAAAAAATAACAAAATAAAATAAAATGGAGGAGCTAAAAAATTTACTAAAAGAAAAAAGATTTATATACACTTACAATTTAAAAATAGCTACTGAATTAAATCAAAAAACAAATATTATATTTTATCAAAAATGTATTTCTAAAATTGAGAATTGCATTGACATCATAAACCAATAATGGCCAAACTAACTAGAAAAGAATTTGCTGCTCTTTGCCACACAAATGCTCAAGTAATAAATACCAACGTTGCTAGAAATAATTTGGTAGTTGAATTTAGAAAAATAAATACAGAGAACGCACAAAATAAAGCCTTCTTTGATCGATATCAAAAAAAGTTTGATGATAAAAATAAATCAATAAATAACGTTTATGCGGAAGTAGTAAAGCCGTTACCTAAGACAAAGAGAAAGCCATTGGCAGAACCATTGCCAACGATTAAGAAAAAACCAAGGCCGTCGGGTTCCACGACACCCATGAAAAACAAAGCCAACGACGCTCCAAGTGCTGCTGATATAAATAGCCAGGCGATCGTTGATTGGAATACTAGAAAAAAGAAAGCGGATGCGGAGCTAGTAGAATATAGGGCGGAGCATGAGCGTTTAAAAATTGAAAAAATGGCTGGTAAATTAATTCCAGTTGATTTAGTTTTTCAAATATTAAACATACACAACAAAAGCATTTTTTCGACCTTCCAAAGTGATGCAGAAAATTTAGCTAGTGTATATTGTGAAATTTTAGCAGAAGGTGATAGGACTAAACTCGCTGAAATTATGGATAAACTTTCAATAATCATTAATTTAAATGTGGAAAAATCAAAGGATTTATCCGAAATGGAATTAAATAACGCAATTTCTGAATATTCAGAGACGCTAAACAGAGGGCAAAGAAAATGATAGCAGAACAATGGAGGGACAAAGTAAATAGTTTTCAAGAAAAACTATACAGTTATAAATCTGTAAAAGAGATTCCGAGCCAATGGATTGAGGATAATATTTTTTTACCAAAAGAGGTTTCCAGATTTAACGGCCGTATGAGTTACGATCTATCGCCATATTGTCGGGAAATTGTAGATACTTTACACCCGAGCGATCCAACTAAAATGGTGGCGGTTATGAAATCCGCTCAATCTGGAATTACTCAAGGTTTGGTGGTTCCTGGTATGGCTTACATAATTTCTGAAAATCCAGATAATTTTTTATTTACTGCTGGAGATAAGGATTTGGCAAAGAAAACAATTCGGGAGCGGTTTGATAATATTATGCAGGCTAGTAATTTAAAGCATCTAATTAGGCCCAACACTATAAGAGCGAAGGGTCAACGATCTGGAGACACGGATTTATCAAAGGAATTTGCTGGCGGATCCGCAATTATTGAGGGAACCAATAACGCTAGTAAGTTTAGATTTTTCAGTGTTAAGACTGTTCTCATGGATGACTTTGATGCTGCTCCAAAAAGTGATAAAAAAGAGGGAAGCATTAGAAAGCTAGTTGAAGCGCGTCAAACCTCCTATGGTAATTTAGCGAAAATGTATGTTATTTCCACGCCTACAGAAACCCAATCGTCAAACGTTTATGAATCTTACATGCAAGGGGACCAGAGAAAATGGCATTGGCTTTGCGAAAAATGCGATGGTTGGATGCCTACGGATTTTCAAATTAATTTACCTAACAACAAACGCGCTGGAATAGTCTGGGAAACTGACGAAAACAATAAACTAATAAAAAATAGCGTAAGATATAAATGTCCACACTGTGGCCATAAGGTTAGCCAAAAATCAAAAGACAAATTAAACAGAAGCGGCAAATGGATTGCAACGGCTCAAGCAATAGAGGAAAATTATAAAAGCTATTATATTAATTCGCTTATAATACCTCCTGGCTTTTTTAGCTGGCAAGATCTTGTAAAAGAATTTTTGGAAGCATGCCCGCCAAAAAAACCCGTAAACGTTGACATGTTAAAAGCGTTTTACAATGTTCGGCTAGGTTTACCATTTGAGGAACGTGGCGAGGCTCCAAAGATCATGCAATTAATGAAAAATACGGGAACCTATGATATTGGAATAATACCAGATGAGCTATCAAAGGAGGACGGAAACGGCGAAATTGTTTTTATATCTCTTGCTGCTGACCTTGGAGGAATTATGAATACCGATGAAGATATTGAAGATGTAAGAATCGATTGGGCAATTTCCGCATATGCTGCAAATGGTGTAAAATATTCAATCGATCAAGGAGCCATTGGAACTTTTAAGCGTAAACATACAAAATCAAAAAAGGAAATTGAAAAAGATCATGAGAGAAAAAAATACACTTACATGCATGGTCAGAAAAACAGCGTATGGCCTATTTTGGATAAAATAATAAAAAGCGATTTTATTGGGCAAAGCGGAACTGAATATATTATTAGCATTTCAATAATCGATACAGGCCATTTTACGAGGTATGCAGACCAATTTATTAATATGTTTGACGGAAATAACCCTGTATATGGAATAAAAGGAAGGTCGGATAAAAAGTTTAGATCTGAGTCAAAAGATACGCCAGCAGTTAAGAGGAGTCGAGAAAATCCTAAATTATATATAGCTGAGGTCGATCAGTTAAAAGATGAGCTAGCTAGTTATATGAAGCTCAGAAAAACGGATGATGGAACACAGCCTCCAGGGTTTATGAATTTTCCAACTCCCAGGGATGGTAAATATAGTTTTAAGGATTATTTTAAACATTTTGAAAGCGAGCAAAGAAAGGAGATAAAAGAGAACGGTCAAGTTGTAGGATACAAGTGGGATAAAAAAACTACAATGATTGAGAATCACTTCTGGGACGTTGAGATATACAATATCGCTGCTCCTTACATCTACATGGATTTAATAAAGAGAAGCAATCCTTCAAAATTTAGGCATTTAGATTGGGCCAGCTTTGTGGAATTTGTTGGAGAATAATAAGAATAAGCTTAAATCTTAAAGTTTTGTTAATAGTAGTTTGTGAAGTTTCTTCATAGTTTATCTTTGTAATAAAAATAAACTATGAAAGTTGAAGAAGCGCAACGGCCATTAATAAAGGGAGAAATATTTTTAGTGCCTTGTTTGGTAAAAAGAGAATTAGAAGATGAACAAAATATTTGGTTAGATATAAAAACTAAAAAAAATATTAAGATTTTTGTATTACCGATTATTAATCATCCTCATAACGATGTTGAGAATGGTCAAAAAGAAAGTCATTTTCATTTAGATTACAGATTTATAAATCATAAAAACGACGGTAATTTTCCAACGGTCATAAATTCTCATTCTTTGCACACATTTGCAACTGAATTGAGACCTGAGAAAGATTTTGGAGATTTAGAATATCATTTATTACCAGTTTTAAATGAAGATTTTACAGGCATTACGGATGTTTCTTTAATCGAAAAGTCAAAACTAAAAAATAAATGTATTCATAAAGGAAAATGTCCTCATAGGGGATATGATTTGAGCCAAGTAAAAGCTGACAAAGATGGGGTAAAAACCTGTCCTTTGCACGGCTTAAAGTTTAACAAAAAAGGAGAGGTAATAAATAAAAAACCATAGTTAACAAATTTTGTACTATATTAGCAATCTAAATATTAATTATTAATTAAACCCGTAAGAATGAAAAATCTTAAATTTATGCTTTTGCTGGTCATTTGCTTTATGCTATCGCCCGCCGTTTTCGCCTTAAATGACGAAACAAAAGAATTGAAAATTGAAGTTGTAGACTTTGAAAAACAAGCGTCTCAGGATGCTACTTTTGAAAACTTTGCCGATTTTAATTTTGATGTAAAAATTTTAGAATCCTTTGGACTCGACCAATTGCACCCGACGCAAAAAACGCAATTAATAAAGTTTGAAATAAATTCTGAAAATGAAATCTTGCTAAATAAACGATTAAATAACAGCAAGAAAATTTTATATATAAAAAACTTACAAGCAATCAATTCAAAGTTATATCTTATACATATTAATCCGGGTTTGCGAAAGTAAGAAATCTATAAAATTAAAAAAAAAGCTATTGTTAACCTCAATAGCTTTTTTTTATTATATTTGCTTTTATGGGAATAGTAGTTTACACCTTATCTGAATACATAACATCAAGAGAAAGCAACAGGGCAAAGATTGACGCCTTACAGCTTTTGATTGACTCCATGTATGCTAAAATGATTGATGCAATCGATGATTCTGGAACAGCTTCTTATACTTTAGATGATGGGCAGATGAAAATTAGCACAGAATTTAGATCTTTAGATCAAATAATCAAAGGAATACAGGCTTTAGAAACTCAGCTACAAATGTATATTAACCGCTATAACGGCCGCACAACGATATTGAGAGGTCGGTTAAACTATTAATTTATGGCTTGGAATGACTTTTTTAAAAATAAATCTGATAAACCTAGCAAAGCTACCGGCAAAGATGCTCAGCAAAGCGAACTAAAAAAATTAGATCCTAGTAGTTTTGGAGGTAATTACATGCCAGCCTATCCGCGTACTCAAAACCTAGTATACTCTGCTGCTTTCGACGGTGAAAAAACCATTGGAGAGCTTGGTAATATTTACGATTTAAAGCCAGATCATTTAAAATTAAGGCTCAGAGCTTATGAATTAGATCTTAAAACAGATTTAGTTAAGTTAATTACTGGAAAATTCTTTAAATGGTGCGTTGGTACTGGTTTAAAGTTTGAATATGAGCCAGATAACGAGGTTTTGCAGTTATTAGGCTATCAACAAGTAAACGAGGACGATATTAATAAAAAAGAAAGGCTTTTTAATCTTTGGGCCAAATCTAAATTAAGCGATTATTCGGGAAGGCAAAACTTACATGCTAAAGCCAGTGATGCTTTTAAAACAGCTTTCTTAGGTGGGGACGCATTAATTGTAATGAGATTAGAGAAAACAGGAATAAAAATACAGTTAATAGACGGAGAACAACTTGAAACTCCATTTAATGACGAGTTAAAGGGGGCAAATAATAAAATAGTTGAAGGAGTTGAAGTCAATCCAAAAGGGGAGCACGTTGCTTTTTGGGTAAAAACTGACAAAAACAATAATTTAGCCGATTACGAAAGGCTTAAAGCTAAAGATTCAAGAGGTAATTTGATGGTATGGATGATTTACGGTGATAAACACCGAGTTGATCACCATAGAGGTATTCCAAAGATTAGCTCAATGATGGAGAAGATTTCTAAACTAGACAGATTTGTCGAAGCTTCAGTTTCTAAGGCTGAAAAAATGGCTGATTTAGTTTACACTTTTGAGCATGATGACAATTCAACTGGAGAAAATCCGTTAGGAGGACTAGGAGCCAGAAAAATATCCAACGTTACCAATGAAGATAATACTTTTGAAGAAAGCGGTAGAACAGCTCAAGCCCTAAGACAGTCTACAAGCGGTCAAGTATTAAACCTACCAAGGGGAGCGAAATTAAAGTCTACAACAAACGAAAGCGAGGTGAGTTTTGACCCATTTCATAAGGCAATTATTAGATCTCTTTGCGCTTCAATAGACATACCGCCAGAATTTGCCAATCAAATGTTTGAGCAGTCATATAGTAGCTCTAGAGCAGCTATTAATATGTGGGAGTATATAATCGACATTTATCGGGAAAGTATTATTGTGGAGCAGTTCTACAAGCCAATAAATCGCTTCTGGTGCTACTATCAATATATGAAAGGAACTTTGGATAGTCCTGGATATGATAAAGCCGTTGCAACAAGTGATGAAATGGCTTTGGAAGCTTATTATTCATCCAGATTTGTTGGTAAAAAAATGCAACATATTGATCCTTTTAAAGAGGCTAAAGCGATCAGATCATTACTTCAAGATAATAGCCCATTAATTAGTAGGGAGCAGGCAACTCAGATGGCTAACGGTTCTGATTGGATAACAAATTACAATAAATACAAAAAAGAAAATTCAAACATCGAGTTAAAACCTTTACTCGAAGAGCCTAGAGAAACTAGAAATGGAAGTGTAAACGGTAATAGCGGAGCAAATGGTAACGACGGAGAAAGCCTAAACGACTAGAAATAAAAGAAAAAAATGGATTCACAGATAACAGCAACAGCAGAAAATAAAAAAAAGATTTGGAGCGTAAACTTCCGCCCTAAAGTTGGTGAAAGTGTAGAGCATTTAGGGAGTCAATGGGTAAGCTTATCTGGAGTAAATACAGAGCCTAGTTTAGAAAATAGTGATGACTGGATAATAGCAAAAGAACCTAAAGATCCTATAATTACTGAAACTTCAGAACTTCTTAATAACGGTGCAGATGGGATTCACCCCTTCATAGATGAAGTAGAGCAAGAAGTAATAATTGGAGGGCTATATGATAATTTTCAAGTAGAAGGAAATATAATAGTAGCTACAAATACAGACGGAAAAGCTGTATTCACTGGATTTAATATTTCTGAGGATTATAAATTTATTCACCTTATTAATAATTCAAATTTTGATATTGAAATTAAAAACAGAAGCTCACGATCTCTAGAAGAAAATCAAATTTCATTACCAAACAATACCGCAAATGTTGGTCTTCAAGGGACTACCAAATTTGCATATATTACTAAGGGAGGCTTAAACAAATGGCAAATTATAGATGTCTTTGGTTCTAG
>Ga0307952_1001304_pt1 | contig 12492 bp, 13 predicted proteins | sample OrgLakmetagen376_FD_201821 | JGI IMG/M metagenome (GOLD analysis project Ga0307952, IMG submission 201821) | Saline water microbial communities from Organic Lake, Antarctica - #376 | ecosystem: Environmental > Aquatic > Non-marine Saline and Alkaline > Saline | place: Antarctica: Organic Lake...
CGATTTCCGGATGAATATCCATGCAGTGATAGATAAACCGTGCCCCCGACAGTTTCGCTGCTAACGCCACAAACCAGCCCGCCAGCACTGGCGGCGACGTCGACACCATAATTACGTCGTACCGCCTTCTGATTACCGCCTGCCAAAATACCGCCACGCCTAGGTGCAAAGCATTAAGGATGCGCACCAAAGGCTTACCCGCCTCCGAGGGCAAATCAAGTCTAGCGATGTTGGCGCCATCCACGACCTCTTTTCGAGGCTGTTTCTGGCTCTGAACTCCAGCCTTGTAGGAAGGCTGGGATGACAACACGTCAACGTCATGCCCATCGCTCACCCATTGGCGCACAATGGTTCGCAACATAGACGCATACGGGGGAGTATCGGGCCAATAAAAGCGGTGGATTGCCAAAACCTTCAAGTGTGTTTCCTCAATACCGCTTCCAGACCGTCTGCATCACGTAGTCACGATAACTATGAATAATGCGAACCACCTTATCCGCCACATTGGGCATGCTGTAATCAGCCACCAACCTCAGCGTACGCTCTTCACCACGGCCTTGGGTTTCCAGAATGGCCAGACCTTGTAACACTCGCTCCTTGCCCAGGCCTACCATCATGGCGGCGGCTTCTTCCATGCCCTCAGGGCGCTCGTGGGCTTCGCGAATATTAAGAGCCGGGAAGTTTAGGATGGAGGCCTCTTCATTAATCGTACCACTGTCCGACAACACGGCCTTGGCGCTTAACTGCAGCTTATTGTAATCCTTGAACCCCAGTGGTTTCAGCAGGCGCACATTCTCATGGAACTGCACACCCATGGCATCCACTTGTTTCTGAGTTCTGGGGTGGGTAGACACAATCACCGGATAGCCATACTGCTCCGCCACGGCATTGAGGATGTCTACCAGGGCCTGGAAGTTCTTGTCAGAATCCACATTCTCTTCCCGGTGAGCGCTCACTACAAAGAACTGCCCTTCCTTCAGGCCCAAGCGCTCCAAAACATCGGACGCATCAATACCAGCACGAAAGTGGTTGAGCACTTCGTACATAGGGCTGCCGGTTTTGATCACCCTATCTGGCGGCAAGCCTTCGCGGAGCAGGTAATCCCGTGCAATGGTGCTGTAGGTGAGGTTTATATCGGCGGTGTGATCCACAATCCGGCGGTTGATCTCCTCCGGCACACGCATATCGAAACAGCGGTTCCCTGCTTCCATGTGGAAGGTCGGGGTTTTGCGGCGCTTGGCTGGAATAACCGCCATGCAGCTGTTGGTGTCACCCAGCACCAAAAGCGCCTCGGGCTGCACTTCTTCCAACACCCGATCAACTGCAATGATGACGTTGCCAATCGTTTCGGCGCCGGTGGCTCCGGCGGCACTCAGAAAATGATCGGGTTTGCGGATACCCAGATCCTGGAAGAAGATTTCATTCAACTCAAAATCGTAGTTCTGGCCGGTGTGCACCAGGATGTGTTCGCAGTGCTCATCCAGCTTAGCTATAACGCGGGAGAGCCGAATAATCTCCGGCCGGGTGCCGACCACGGTCATTACTTTAAGTTTGTTCATCGCAAATCGCACTCAATTATTTGTTGATCAGAACGAATGATAAGGCAGTGAACTATTAAAGGGGACAGGCAAAGGTATCAGGTTTTTCCCGGTCAAAGATTTCGTTCGCCCACAGCATGACCACCATTTCCGTGTCACCAATATTGGTAATATCGTGGGTCCAGCCTGGTACCGTCTCGACAATTTCGGCTTTTTCACCATCAGTAATCAGCTCGTACTCTTCATCTGTCTGGATCTGACGGAATTTAAAGCGAGCCTGGCCGATAATCACCAGAAATTTTTCCGTTTTGGAGTGGTGGTAATGGCCGCCACGGGTAATACCAGGATGGGCGGTAAAATACGAAAACTGGCCGCAGTCTGGTGTTTTGAGCATTTCAACAAACACGCCACGGTGGTCGCCGTGCCGCGGGACCGTGTACGAAAACTCCGACGGTGGTAAAAAGCTGACGTAGGTGGAATGCAAAGCCCTGACCAGACCCTGCCCCACTCGATCGGTGACCAACGATTCCCGACTTGCCTTGAATCCGCGAATGGTTTTAGCCAAGTCACCCACCGTAATGGCGTACTGAGGCTGAACCTGCTCAAAGCCATTTAGGTCCGGGTTAGGCTGCGCGCCATCTAACAGTTGTAGGATGCGCTCAATCACATCATCTACATAAACCAGCGTTATCTCAGCATCTGCGTTATTAACCTGGATAGGCTTATCCCGCGCAACGTTGTGGCAAAATGTTGCCACCGCGGAGTTGTAGTTCGGGCGCGACCACTTTCCAAACACGTTGGGCAGTCGAAAAATAAAGAGTGGAAAACCGGACTCACTGGCGGCCCTCTGGGCTGCCATTTCGCCGTTGCGTTTGCTGACGCCATAGTCGTTATCAAGTGCTGCCTGTGTTGATGAGGTAATAAACAGTGGTATCTTTTTACCTTCATCACGAGCCATTACGGCCAGAATGTCACAGATTTCGGCGGTGAAATCGGCATTGCCCTCCTGAAATTCTTTCACACTCTGCGGTCTATTCACCCCCGCTAAGTGAACGACGTGTGTTGCGTTCGCCAACGACTTTCGCAATTCGTGCTTGGCGGTTTCACGAGTTATCAACGAGACATCAACATCGTTGCGTTCTGCCAAATGCTGTCGTAAATTTTTACCGATAAAACCGTCTGCGCCTGTAATCACTACGTGCATCGCTATTAATCCTGCGGCTGTGGGTCTTTGCCTTCTACGATTGACTGAATGAAGTCCAACTTCATCAGCAGCTTCTGCATGCCTGCTTTATCCAATCTTTCTGTATTGTGTGAGTTGTAATCAACTGCTTCAGAGATCTTCTGCTCACCCTGCTCAACGTACTTGCCGTAGTTTAAGTCGCGAAGGTCAGGCGGAACCCGGTAGTAACCCTCAAGATTTTCAGCAGCGACCATTTCTTCACGGCTAAGCAAGGCTTCAAATAGCTTCTCTCCGTGACGGGTGCCAATAATCCGAACCTCGTGCTCTGGTACACCCATCAACTCCGTCAGCGCATGAGCTAGCGTTTCGATGGTTGCAGCCGGTGCTTTCTGAACGTAAATATCGCCCGGTGAGCCATGCTCAAAGGCATAAAGAACTAGATCAACCGCATCGTCCAAAGTCATCATGAAACGGGTCATATCCGGGTCAGTGATGGTTATCGGCTGCCCCGCTTTGATCTGATCAACAAAAAGCGGGATAACCGAGCCTCGTGACGCCATTACATTCCCATAACGAGTCGCGCAAATAACCGTCTCGTTGCTTGAACGGGACTTGGCAACGACAACCTTTTCCATCATTGCCTTGGAGATACCCATAGCATTGATGGGGTAAACGGCTTTGTCAGTGCTCAGGCAGATCACGCGTTTCACACCGGACGATATGGCCGCCTCGAGAACATTCTCTGTGCCAAGCACGTTCGTTTTGACTGCTTCCATCGGATGAAATTCGCAGGATGGTACCTGCTTGAGCGCTGCGGCGTGATAAATAAAATCAACACCACGTACTGCACTCAAGACGGACTGATAGTCACGTACATCGCCGATGTAGAATTTGAGTTTGGGGTTGTTGTAGCGCTTACGCATGTCATCTTGTTTCTTCTCATCACGGCTGAAGATGCGAATTTCTTCAATGTCCGTGTCCAAGAAGCGTCTGAGGACGACATTACCGAAAGATCCGGTGCCACCAGTTATTAGCAATTTCTTATTTCTAAAACGAATTCTCATAAAAAATCCCTGTGTACTCTATAACTCTCCTTAGACCAGTTGTATCGTTTAAGACTTGGAGTTTTTGATAACGATGCCGACTCTTCGTGATAAACAACCAAATCTGGGTCATAATATATTTTACCGTCACTTTTAATCACTTGAGCACTCAAAAACGCCTCTTCACCATAGAGAAAAAACGGATATTCTAATTTAGTATTATTTTTGAAAAACTCAGAAGTAAGAATATAAAAGGCTCCAATTCCCATGTGAATATACTGCGGGCTATCAGATTTCTTATTTGGCCTCCTAGGCATTAAGAACTTCTGGACGACGAGAAGAAAATTAGCAACAAAAAATGAAGTATAGTAAATATCTAACTTAAGTTTTCGTATTTTACTAACTCTTTTAACAACATGAGGATTTTGATGAAACCCATCCACTGTTACAATGTCGGGGCAAACAACAAAAACATCTTTAGAAAAAATCTTACCTTTTAAAGAGTCTAGAAAGAGCTTATCAAAAACTAGATCATTATTCCCAATACATACATATTTATATTTTTCAACATCACAAGCCCCTAAGCCTAAATTAAGCCCAGCAAAGTAGCCTTCATTACATTCCGAATAAATTAATTTAACATTTTTTGAGCTCTCGAAAAAAATATCCAACCTATTGGATTCATTTTCATCCAAAGAATTATCAACAACGATAAAGTCAAATTTGTCATGATTATCAGATACAACTAAAAGGGACTTGTACATCTCTATCGTTTGTTGAAAACCCAAATGATTAACAACAATAAAACAAATTTTTTTCATAATCAAACCATTTACCTTAAGGTATTTTTTTAAGCTTATTCACCGAAAAAACAGAAAAGATAATCATAGAAAAAACGACCACAACATTAACGAGATAATATGGTTGCGACATCGATGCATTAACCATTGACTGCCAAAAAAGACATGAAAGGACTAAAATCAAAAACATAACACGAGAAAGACCAAAAGACAGATACTTATTATTATTTTTATAAAATCGCCTGATAAGGTATGCAAAAGAAAAATAAGAAATAAAAGCACCTACAATCCCAACTCGATAAATTTGGTCAAGAATAAAGTTGTGCATACCAGGCGCACCACCCCCACCGGCACCGAAAAAAAGTACATCTAAATTCTCTGAAAAAAACTCAAACGCCTCTGATAATATAGATATTCGACCAGAATCTAGGTTGCTCGTTTCAAGCGACCAGCGCACTCTTTGTGATAGGTTTGTATTCATATAAAAAAACAAAATAGAAAGCGATAAAGTTAAAAATAATAAAAAAGACAACATTGAATAATAAAAAATTTTCTGAAAAGCTAATGCATAAAAAAAGCAAAACCCGAACACAATCACTAATCCAGCTAAAAACTCTGCAACAAAAGCTTTCCGCCCCGAGGCTAAGCCCAAATAAATAGCGGAAAAAACTGCAGCTAAACACATAAATGTAAATATCTTTGACTTAATCAAAGGAATCTTCGAAAACTGTCTATGTAAAACACCGAGGAAAAGAAATAACGCTAAAGAAATAACGCCAGGATATGAAACCAACGCTTGATATATATGCAAACCAAAAACGGAGGAATATTCCAACCGATCATCAATAGACAACGGATCACTAGATGTAATAATCAATGACAAAGAGTGAAGGAAAATTACAAAAAATAAACCTGAGATATAAAATTTTAAAATAGAAACCCTAGATTGATAACTAGCTGGAAAACTAAGTGAAGAAACCAACAACACGGGAAGAATTAATTGGATAAATCTAGGGACACTCAAGCCGGAAAAATAAATTGCATATAACCCCATGCCTGTTACGAAGAAAAAAAGGAAAACAAGTATTTCTAAAGGACGAAATACAGAAATTATTTTTTTTGACTTTGAAAGTGAAAGAAAATAACCAATTACTAAAGCTAAAAATAGCGCAAACCCACCGACTGGAAATGGAATGGCCGGCCTTTTGAAGGGTGAGTAGTCAGAGGCGGCAATCAAAAAAAACTCAAAAGACCCGAAATCAAAAAAAACAGGAATCGGAATAAAGAAGAATAAAATCTTATACACAGAGAAAAACGTTTTAGAGATAGGTTTTCCCATAATTAATTGTTGCCATGTAATATGACACACGACGCCTCTACCCAAACTTCTAAATGTAGCGTAAATTCAATCATAGTTAGTTTCAGGAATCCGGTCAAATAATGCTTTTGTGACGTCTGGCTAACAAAATCCAAATAAGATTCACGATTAAACAACCAAACTAACAGCGAAAGATCTGCTATTCCTGCCAATGATCAGAAATCTACTGATTATGTGCAAAAGGGGCACCTTCCATCAGAAGGCAAATTAAGATTTTACCGTAAAGATGCTGGGAAACAGGTAAATAATTAAAAAGTAGTGGCAAAGTAATATATGGACTTTTTACACGCATCGAATTTAGTAACATTGATATTATTAAGCACCTTCCTTAACCATATTTTTCTAAACATAAACCACATAAAAGGTTTTCAAATTGTTTTTCCCAAACGAAGCGCTCGGATGCATAATCACGAATATTTTGGGGATCTGTACGCAGATCATGGAACCAAGACTCAATGGCCGGTAAGTCGAACGTAGAGTCATCGGCATTGACATCAAAAACAAAATCAGCCCCTTGAAAAGCATCATCAAGATGAGCTTTTACAATCGGCAGCCCCCGAAAAGCATATTCTTTTGATTTTATTGAGTCATTGTATGAATTCCCGACCCGATGCCGTGCCAAAGAATCCACGCCTATATGGCAATTGTTAAATAAAGCATCTAATTCAACACCAGATAACCTACCATGAAACTTCACCTCTTCTGTACAACCCAACATTTCAACAAGATTGATCAGCTTCTGGCATTCCGCATTTATCGGTGAAACAACTTCAAATACGTAATTTGATTGACAATTTTCTCCTTTAAATCTTGCGATAGACCTTATTAGTCGATCATAACCGTGATAACAAGCAACGTTTGCAACACCGACAAAAATTATTTTATCCCGAGACTTATGAGCCACGCCATCTCGGCTTACCAAATTAACTTGATTTTTATTCATGGAGTTGAAGATTCTTCTACACTTGATGCCCCAAATTTCATTTTGAAGCGCTCCCATATAATATATTTCATCGACAAACCTTGAAAGTAAAGGCCTTACTAATTTATGCGAAAATAAGCTGACTTTCCCCTTCAATGTATTTAGCTCATTATCATAAGGGTAATTCGGAATTTCCAAAATTAGAGACTTAGTCTTTGACCTTATAATAAACAGGAAAACTGGGAAAAGTAACGGGAAAAATCCACCATGAGGGTTTCTAATGTAAACCAAATCCCAACGCTTTTTCTCCTCTTTTACGATAACGCCAATAGAAAAATAGTAAATATACGAAAAAACTTTTGCTATTTTAATTTTTTTTATTTTGCCACCAAACTTACATTTAATACCTTCAGAACTTTTAATTAAAAAATCTACTTCAAACCCTAGATTATTGAACCCGTCCATTTGCTGATTTATTTTTTTTGATATCCCATCAGAACTATCACTAATTTCATAGTTTGTTACATATAATAGTTTTTTGCTTTCTTTCATGGTGTAAAACACTAAATATTATAAGTTATTTGATTTTCCGAATACCATAAGGGCTCGGACTGGTTCGAATCGTTTCGGCATGCTTTTGAGACTTGAATTCGTCGTCTATCATTGTGCCCAGCCCACACCCGTAGTCCTTGACGAGAGATTTGGATTGCTACGGGCCAAATATTTATGGCACATTTCGGGGCTTTCGGAGGCAGTACAGTATGACTTAGTGGCTCTTTAACCCTAAACGTTTATTTTACTCACAAAACCAGCATGTTAGATAACTTGTAAAATTCAAAAATCCTGATTTATTTCAAGTGCCGCTTCGTCTAACCTCATCCCTTCAGCATCTTTACTTGATAAGCGAGGATAGTCTTCTATTCTCAACCCCCAATCAATCCCAATTTTAGGATCATTCCAAGCGATAGACCGCTCATGCTCCGGCTCATAAAAATTCGTACATTTATAGTGAAAGTCTGCCGTGTCGCTTACTACCAAGAACCCATGAGCAAACCTTGGCGGAACCCACAACATGCGATTATTATCTTCTGAAAGATATTCGCCAATCCACCGACCAAACGTGGGGGACTCTGGCCGTAAGTCTACAGCCACATCAAATACTTCACCACGGGTTACCCGTACCAGCTTACCCTGAGGTTGCTTTATCTGGTAATGCAGGCCGCGCAGGGTATTTTTTACTGAGCGGCTGTGGTTATCCTGCACGAAGGTGGCGTCTATTCCGGCCTCACGAAAGGCGCGATCGTTCCAAGTTTCCATGAAGAAGCCGCGCTCGTCACCGAAGACCTTGGGCTCGATGAGTTTGACGTCTGGGATTCTGGTTTCAGTAATTTTCATATCAAGCTGCTTATTTAGTTTTGACCAGTTTTTTCAAGTAGGCGCCGTAGCTGTTCTTTTTCAGGTTTTCCGCCTCCGCCAACAGCTGTTCTTCGCCAATGAATCCCATGCGGTAGGCGATTTCTTCTAGGCAGGCAATTTTCAAACCTTGGCGTTTTTCCAGAGTTTCAATGAAGCCCGCAGCGTCATGCAGGGAGTCGAAGGTGCCGGTATCCAGCCAGGCAAAGCCCCGACCCAGCAGCTCCACATTCAGGTCGCCCCGCTCCAGGTAGGCCTGGTTCACGCTGGTGATTTCCAGTTCGCCGCGCTCTGACGGTTTTACCTGTTTGGCAATATCCACCACGTCGTTGTCGTAAAAGTAGAGGCCCGTTACGGCGTAATCGGACTTCGGATTGGCGGGCTTTTCTTCAATAGAGATGGCCCGTTGATTGTCATCAAACTCCACCACGCCGAAGCGTTCCGGGTCGGTGACTTGATAACCGAATATTGTTGCCCCTGTGTTCCGAGCAGCGGCGCTCTGAAGCGTTTTGCTAAGGCCCTGCCCGTAGTAAATATTATCCCCTAATACCAGGCACACGCTGTCATTACCTATAAAGTCCTCACCTATGATAAACGCCTGCGCCAAACCATCTGGACTTGGTTGCACGGCATAGGTGAGGTTAACGCCCCACTGACTGCCGTCGTCAAGCAGGCGTTTGAAGCCATCCTGATCCTCCCGGTTAGTAATCACGAGTATGTCCCGGATACCCGCTAACATAAGCACCGACAGCGGATAGTAGATCATCGGCTTGTCGTACACTGGGAGCAGTTGTTTGGAAATGCCCCGGGTGATGGGATAGAGACGGGAGCCAGAGCCTCCGGCAAGAATAATACCTTTCATTGTATCTCCAAATACTCGTCTAAGGTCACTGCCAGCTGGCCTTGCCAATCCGGCAGCCGGATGCTCAACGTTTGTTCGAGTTTGCTTACGTCCATGCGCGAATTCAGCGGCCGGGTTGCCGGCGTGGGGTAATCGCTGGTGGGAATGGGGTAAGCGTTTTCCGGGCCCATAGCTAGCTGCTCACCATTTTCCTGAGCCAGACGAAAAATTTCCTGTGCAAAACCGTGCCAGCTGGTTTTACCTCTAGGTGCTAAGTGGTAAAGGCCTCTTGCCAGCTGGCTGTGGATAGCCAGCGTGGTGATCTGGGCGAGCAGGCGAGCAGGCGTTGGGGCGCCAACCTGATCTGCCACGATATTGAGCTCGGCTTTACTTTTTGCCAAGCGCAACATGGTTTTCATGAAGTTGTTGCCTCGGGCGCTATAGACCCAGCTGGTGCGGAAGATTAGATAGTCCGCACCGCTTTGTTCAATGGCCCGGTCGCCCTGTAGCTTGGTGCTACCATAAACACTTAGCGGGCTGGTTGCGCTGGTTTCCTGCCAGGCTTGCTCACCATCGCCGGGGTAAACATAGTCGCTACTGTAATGAACCAGCCGTGCACTGTTGGCGGCGGCATAGTCGGCAAGCTGCGCGGGCAGGCCAGCATTCAGCCGTTCAGCGCTGGCCTGATGATCTTCGGCGGCGTCTACGGCGGTCCAAGCTGCAGCGTTTACAATGAGGTTTGGTTTGGCACTAGCCAGGTAATTGGCCACGGATTCTTCACTCATCAAATCCAGCGTTTCTCTGCTCGGGGCATTGATGGCGCCCAAGGGAGCGAGTGTGCGATGAAGTTCAAATCCGACCTGACCGGTTTTACCCAGGAGTAAGATATTCATTGACCTGCCCCTAGCCGTTCTCGTTGGTAGCTGCCGTCCTGTACCCGCTGACACCAGTCGAGGTTGTTTAGATACCACTGCACGGTTTTGCGGATGCCAGTTTCGAAGGTCTCTTCCGGAACCCAGCCAAGTTCTTCCTGGATTTTACTGGCGTCTATGGCATAACGCATGTCATGGCCAGGGCGATCTTTCACGTAGGTAATTAAGCCCCGGTAACTAATTTCCTGCGGGCGTAGCTCTTGAAGTATATCGCACAGGGTGTGCACGACTTCGATGTTCTGTTTTTCGTTGTGACCGCCAACGTTATATGTCTCACCGGGCTTGCCTTCTTTAACTACTTTGTAGAGGGCTCGGGCGTGATCATCCACATATAGCCAGTCCCGAATCTGGTCACCCTTGCCGTATACGGGCAGCGGCTTACCCTCAAGGGCGTTCAGTATCACCAGGGGAACAAGCTTTTCCGGGAAATGATACGGGCCGTAATTGTTGCTGCAGTTAGTAACCAGTGTTGGCAGTCCGTAGGTACGTAACCACGCACGCACTAGGTGATCAGAACTGGCCTTACTGGCGGAGTAAGGGCTGCTTGGTGCGTAAGGGGTGGTTTCAGTGAACAGGTGCTGTTTGGCATTACCCGCTTCCGCAGGGTGCGGCAGGTCGCCGTACACTTCGTCTGTGCTGATGTGATGGAAGCGAAACTGTGCTTTTCTATTAGCTCCCATGGCTTGCCAGTACTGGCGGGTGGCTTCCAATAAAGTGTAAGTGCCCACGATATTGGTTTCAATGAAGTCCGCCGGGCCATCTATGGAGCGATCTACGTGGCTTTCAGCGGCCAGGTGCATGATGGCGTCTGGCTGATGTTGGGCCAGTACGCGGTCCACTTCGGCGCGGTCGCAGATGTCTACTTGTTCGAAGTTATAGTGTGCACTACCGCTTACCCCTGCCAAGCTTTGAAGGTTGCCAGCGTAGGTGAGCTTGTCGAGGTTAACAACTTCATCGGAAGTGTTGTTGATGATGTGGCGAATGACTGCGGAGCCGATAAAGCCGGCGCCGCCGGTTATGAGTAACTTCATGCTATCCCTAATGAGTATTGTGTTCAGACAGTTTTGGCGCTAGCTTCCCGCCGTCAATAAAGTCAGCCCAAATTCACTATGTCACTACAACCCTGTGTGGTTGATAATATTGACTATTGAGCTTTTCCAACAGTGCACGTGCTTGCTCGGTGTCGCCGATCACTAACCACCACAGGTTGGCAGACAGGGGGGGGGCATTAATGGACCATTTTAGAAACTTTGCAACGGCGGCCAGATCTTTAACCACTTCATCTATGATTGGTTTGCAAGATTGCACAACTAGCCTTATCTGGCTTTATTCGTGAGGTTAATTTTACTCACCAGCGGCTATTATTTTTTTACCTCTAAATCAAGAGCCTTACTGCAGGCCCTTTCCTGTCGCATCCTCTCATCCCTTTTCGCCATAGTAGACCACTGCATTAATCCATCAGCGCCTGTTCGTGCCACCGGGCGGTTCATAAACTTGTTGTAGTAGTCTTTATTGCTGTAAAAACACAGCTGAGGCTTACCTTTGTGCCGCGAGACTGAACGGCGCACTATGAGCAAATAATCGCCCATGCGCAGTAACTCAATCGGTGCGATCAGTTGGCCACCTGATAGCTCATGGTTTGTCGCCGCAGCCAAATAATCTTGCGTGAAGAAAAAATTGAAAAAGTACATCGAACTAAAAAAAGCTGACACATTCATATTTGCGCTGGCCAGATAGAAGTCCACGCGCACGTAGCCCAAAGTGCCTGTCGATACGATGTGGCCTTGTTCTTGACAGGATTTGCTGTGTTTTGCTGATTTTTATAACCGCAGTCATAAGCGAATAAAGGGACTGGAACATCGGTGCTTGCAGGTAGTCGCAAGCTGTCATCTATTAACGTTGTGTAACCGGTCTGCGCCTTCAAATGCACCTTCGGCTGCCTGTCTCCAGCTGGGGTGCCGTGATATGTCAGCTCTACCACTGAACCCGAAAGCCTCACCTTTCGCGGATCACCTGGTTTGTCTGCCCACAACTGTGCGAATTTGGTGCCATAGCCAATAATTTTGATCTGCGCATGGGGGTTTTGCGACCCTGTATGGGGCTCACTTTTTACTGAAAGCTCATGACCACTCCAATTCAACCCACAATATCCCTAACAATCGACTTCAGCCCGTTGCTATTGCGATAGCCTCCATGCATCCATAAACCACCAGCGGCGACTATTCTCGGCAGCAGCCATTTTTCGCGGACAGCGGCACGGTTTTTCGTTGTCTCTACCCGTTGGCGATAGCTGCTTTCCAGTTTCACTAGCTGGTTTCGATAACGTTCTGGCGCTTTCAGGCTGACTTCATGGACACCGTCTGCAAACATTACTAATTGACTTAAATGCGCCGCTGTTTGGGTAGCAGAGTCTTTTTGAAACAGATTCCTCAACGAGAGTAT
>Ga0307952_1001348_pt1 | contig 12249 bp, 15 predicted proteins | sample OrgLakmetagen376_FD_201821 | JGI IMG/M metagenome (GOLD analysis project Ga0307952, IMG submission 201821) | Saline water microbial communities from Organic Lake, Antarctica - #376 | ecosystem: Environmental > Aquatic > Non-marine Saline and Alkaline > Saline | place: Antarctica: Organic Lake...
GACTGGATACCCGGATTTCCGGCAAAACCGTGATCGAAGTGGTCACTGAGGGCATTCTCACGCGCCTGATTCAGTCAGACCCTGCGCTGGAGAATTACGCCGTCGTGATATTCGACGAATTCCACGTTTTGCTTTTTTGCAATTAGCCCTAACTATCTTGTCAAAAACATAACCTTGGTTTTCAAGTAGTACCGGAACCAACGGATTCCTGAAATTGCCAGTTATCTCCTAGCCGTACGTTAGAATTTCCTGTTTCAAATGCGATGCCTATCATTGCTAGGAGCAATTCTGAGCTTGAGGCTGGGATGTTGGCCCGAAGTAAGTACCCGACCGGTGATCTCACCTTGAGCCCGTCGTTAATGTTGAATCCATGTATTCACCAGTTTGGTACACTAAAAGGTAACCTTGAAACGAGAGGTTCACATGAAAAAGAAACGACCAACAGAGCATGAGCTAATCAAAGACTTGGATGCCTACGGAGCACACGCGGACGAGTTGGCAGGGCCGCTCCCCCACGAGTCGGAATCCTTGGAGAGACTGAAAGGTTCAGTGAAGAACTTCGAGCGACCCACGGACCCCGTTAACGACCCAGAAGATTGGGATGCGTGGTTTAACGGAAAAGGTGTTTCAGGAGATTTCATGAAAGACCATGGAGAGAAGCAATGAGTGGATTAGAACCCGCACAACCCCAACTATGATACTGAGGCGAGAACTCGAAAACGGGAACCCACCAGTCACATTCCTCCCTATCAATACACGCATATTGGTCATCGATTAGGTAATATTCCAGCATACCGACCTGGTATCGTTCGGCTAATGAACGGTGCTTCTTAGTTTGACCTTGGCTTGGGTTGGGTGCAGCGAATCCAGTTCAGCGAACCAGCCAGGTGCCGCACCCTCCGAAACCAAGAGATCCTGAATCGCACGGTTACGCCTTGGAGGCACTCTTGTGAAAAGAACGACGCCTCCATAGTGTCCGAGAAATTCCAAAAATGAGAAAAGCCCAGATCTGGGAATTTGACTAACCGCGTTGCTAATCAACTTACCTTCCAGATCAACGTAAGACAGACGGCCCATAGAGTTCTGCTTGTTGTGACCTCCCCCCAGTCTTGAATCGAACAGCTTGCTAGGGGCAGGGGTGGTTGAGAAAAAGGCTTCAGGCATCTCAGGCCCCAGGTCCACTATCGCCAAACCATCTATTGACGAACAATTGATTCACCACATTAAAGGGGTATTCCTCAAAATCCTTGTTGCGAACGAAGATTCCTCCCCCTCCTGGCTTCTCATACCTGAAAACAAGATTTAGCCCTTTTAGTGCATAAATTTGCATGAAAATCATCCAAAAGAGGTCTTTGTTGGGCGGCAACTGTTCCTCAGTCGAACGCGAAGAGAACTCGACTCGCAATTCGTTGAGCGTAAACCCATCACTGAACGATCTGCTCAAAATCTCATGGAGGGTCTTGTCGATGGTGAAGACTCTGCGCGACATAATTTAGCCTTAATTATTAAATGGCATTTGTTATCATTTAATGGGTATTATATGCCGTGGAAATAGAAACTCAAGAAAGGAATAGTTTGCCTCCAATCTGGAGGCAACTATGTGCAGCATTAAAAGGAAATTCGGTGTAAACCTGAGGGCTATTCGTAGAGCTAGGGGTTTTTCACAAGAGCACCTTGCTTACGTTGCCGGAATTGACAGAAGTTACGTTGGCAAAATCGAACGTGGAGAAGTCAATCTCACCGTTGAGAAACTGTACCTTCTTGCGAAGAGTATAGGGTGTTCACCGAAGGACCTCATTCCGGAGCCCTAAGCTTAAGGCTTCAAAGTCACGGGCAACTTAGTCACCAAAGATACGGTCAGCCACAAGAAGTGTCTAGACACTCCTTGGTGAAGCCATCGAAAATGGCCAGGCATTTCATCCGCCGGAAAGATGCCAATGAGTCCAAATCCATGGACGATGTCTCGTTTCGGCACAGGTACCGGTGGGATGATACAAATGGTTAAAGGGAGGTCATAACCAGCGAGGAGCAGTTGTCGGAAGCGACAAAGCCTTCACAACGGATCTCCCTTCGTTGATTACCGGCACCACGCAGAGATGCGAATGGTGGGCCACCCTTAATGCTAATCTAAATGCTTGTCCAACTTCAGCATCACCGTCCGCCGATAGAGGAGGAACATAAAATATGGACAGCCCGAAAACGGTGCGTAAATTACGTGAACTCGCCGAGCTTCATCATGAGTTTCTCTGCTCTCTCGAACCAAACAACAGCCTCAAGGCTATTCACGTGTCAGAAGGCTGCATCGACCTGCCAAAATGGCTTTTGATTTGTTGGGACAAAGAGGTCTTACTCAAAAGCGATTTTATCTACGTTTCAGATGCGCACTACAAACGATCCGGATTTTACGTGGACTATGACAGTTTATTAGGCCTCGATTACGACGATCTAATTGACCGGATTCTGAAGTAAGAAGCCCTAACAATCGGTGGCGGGGATGACGCAAGTAGCCCGGCACATCTATATGTGTGAAGCTGACATTCCTTAGCAAAGGAGAATTCTAGTATCGTTCGAGTGCCTCTAAGAAAAGATCTTTGGGCGTTAGCGCGGGATTTATTTTTGAAAGGCACCACGGAGAAATAGCTCATGCCGACACCCGTCGAAATAAAAATGCCCAAGCGGCCAAACATTGACGGCTTGAGCATTATCCCACCTCTTACCCTGTAGAACACTACAGCGATTCAGCTATTAAGTCGCCTGTTCGCCTAGCCTTTACCGGCAGCAGTAGCATCCTCCAAAATGGCCTGATGGCGTCGTGGCAGCAAAAGGCTGGACACGAGGCTTTGCTATGTTAGCAGTTCAGGCCCGTTGCGTTTTACCGCATGCATGTGCGTTAAGGTGCACTTTGACCTTGGGGTAAGCAGAAATTACCAAGATGCCGTGTATTCTTCAACTCCACAGACCTCAAAACCGTGTTGCAAAAGAGATTGTCGAATCAGAAATGGAAGTGTGTTTGCGTCAGTGGGGAACTCCCGCAATGTTTCAGAAGCATACTGATCTACCCATTTGATCAGGTCGTCCGTAGTTAAAAGTTCGGGGTGAATCTGTGCCCCCCAAATCGCATCACTAGTAGTAGACTCAAGCTCTTGTGAGCTGTGATGAAAATAAAGTCTGCTCTGCATAACGACACGGAATTGACTATTGCCCTGGTGATGGACCACGAGCCTGTGCATAGGGATCTTTTTCGTCAATTTGCCTGAAGACTCTCTGCGAGCGTCGTAAAAGTGTTCAGCAAAAACGACCTTTCCCTCCACTCGATAGAAACTCTTTTCGCGGGTTTCGGGGTTAATATTCCAGTACACCCGGAACGAATTCCTCCGAATTTTGTGCCCATAAATCTCAAGCAATGGACGAACTTGTTGCTCAGTTGCCAGCTTTTGGCCCTTGTACCAGGCACTGATAATAGATTGATGGGAACGACAAGTATCTGCAATATCTTTTTGTGTCCAACCGTCGTTGATGGCCATTCGTATCAGCTGGCGAGTGAGTTTAAATCCCTTTTTTCTGGCGTTCTTTCCGCTTTTGTTCGTTTCCATAAATCCTTGACGCAATGAGGGCGGATTCCAAAGATTCCGCTTTCTATGGATATGCACTATTTTCGTTACGTGGGTTTAGTTGGCCTGTACTGAATTTTCTTGTCAAAACGTGATCGGTAATTTTTGTCGCCTAACGACCATCGGCCGCTAATTTCGGCTTTTTCTCGCTGGCTGCGCCGTTTCTTCACAAAGTCATCGGAAACCGCTTCATGTGAGTCAAATCACTCACCCTACAACACATCCGTTGGCCGCTCGTAGCGTTTAACCGGTCACTAGCATGAGCGCCAGTGATAAATGCTGGAAATTCTTCACCAACATCTCCTTAGATGCACGAAACACAAATTCTTACAGCGGGGTAAAGCGGATGAAAGGGTGTGCCCTGGTGTAGGACAAATCCCAATCAGTTTGCCGTGATCTCCGCTTCCGCCTGTCGTCGAAAACACAGATAATGCCAGCGAGTCTTTTGATCAGGAGGATCGGGCCTCATCGCCGGCATGGATGCTAGGCAAACGCGACACCTGCCGAGTGGTGTGACGCCAGGGAGAGGCCTGGTTCCGTTTCCAGAATTCCTCGCGGTGAGAAGGCGGAGGTCACCCCCCCGCCTCAAGTGTTCACTTACCTTTTGAGTTATTGGGATTGAGCTGGCTCCCCCGGTTACCCTGACTTTTGTCGTAAGTGATATTGGTTCCGGAAGTACCTTTGTTCCCGTTTTTAATATCTGCACTATGATTGCTTTTCTTCGACATTGTCGTCTCCTAACTGTTTAGTGAATGTCAGAAGTTATCCTAGCAAGCGTGGTCAATCCGACCAGTGATAGTTTAATGATAAGCCATTATATTCAATGATTTATCATGTTTTCTCGTTTTCGGTTACTGCGCCCCAAGGTGGAAAATTTCAGTTTTTAGCTATTGCTATGCAAACAAGGACAACACCCGCTGGCGCTCAATCCGCCTCCCACGTATGATAGAATTGTCAAATTAGGTATCGAGAGGTGTTGTTATGGTCGGCCCAAAAGTCATTTAAACTCACGCGGGGTTCTCCGCGGTCCCACTGAAAAATACTCAGACACCATCTGCCGATAGCAGTATAGGTCTTGCGACGGGGTTACTGGACGTTCGCGGTCACCTCGTAATAACCCCACGAATAACCTGCCACATCGTTCGCCGTTGATTACGATCTTTTTGCGAGCAGCCAGCCGATCAAGCCTGCATTAACAACCAAGTCAGCTATCCGTGAAATATTCCATACTGAAATCCTCGGGTCATTCAAACTTAGCTTGCTAGAGTCTCCAGAAAAAGTATGGAAAACGAAGTACATTTCATCGTATTGCTGATGTTGATTGAAAGTTTCACGGTATCTTTCAATCTCAGTCGCCGTTGTAGTTGATTTAACTTGAACGAACGCTCTCTTTTGAGTGACCGGCGAAAAGATATCGAGGTCGATGTCTTTCTCAGTTTTTCCTAACACTGAAATTCTTTGCCAACCGGCTTGGGAGAAGATAAGGTCGACGACAAGTTCGAAGTCATTCCACCACAGACCTTTTATCAGCTCTTCGACATTCTGCTTCAAAGTCGCCAATGCGTTTTCAGTTGAGCGGATCTCAGGTTGTACCTCACCATTAATCTTTCTTAGCAGGTATTCAGGAAGCTCAACCCCACATATAGTGCCTCGATATCCTTGAACCTTCGTAATTCTCCCGTCTATATTTTCTATCGAAAGCGGTTTCCCCTTTTTATCCTGGCAACTCCAAGATCCTATTACATATCGAATACGACTGCCGTCTTCCAGCTCATGAACATCTTTAAATGCGTGGCACCAATACAACTTTCTTTGGTAGAACGTGATCCATATATCCGCTTCTTCTAGCTCGTAAAAGTCATGAATTTGATTCAAGTCTCTGGTTGCGGCACCACGATTGCCGTCTCTTGCCTTGAGCCAATGCTGTAGAACGGATTCCCAGTCTCCATGTAAAGACTCTTGGTGATAAGGACTTTCGTATCCAAGCCGAAGAGAATGCTCCTTTTCAATACAGGAACTCTCCCATTTCCCACCGTTACCAAGCTTGATGTATCTTATTTTCACGCCACACCATACATTTAACGCTGCTCAGTTCGCGACTACCGGACGAGAAGGCGTTTGAATTGGAGCCAGACCCAAAAGGAAGCTCAGCGTTCACCGGCATTGAATCTGCGACACCTGTTTAGAAAGCTGGCCTATGGTTTGCCCAACGCTTTTAAGATGGCGTTTTTGAAGACGTTTTCTTCAGGTAAAGTGACGTTATTAAATGCTTCCTGCACTTTATACACAGTTGTGGTGTGCGCTACTTTCTGGGCAAGTGGCGTCATGGTTCCAGATGCGAAACTGCCGCCAGAATCAACGTCGTATCCCAAGAACGTGATGGACGCAGGCTGCAAAGCGTACCGCACCAATCCCTCTTTGCCACCTAGTCGAGACATTATTCTCTGATATACAGCGGTGGGGCACACGAAGAACAATCCTTTTCGGCATAGCTCCTCCCTCTGCAACACCTGACCTTTATAAATGAGCTGTGGCAAAATTCGCTTCGAAACGTTTTCCCAGTTCAAACCGGCAGTTGTCTTTACGACCGACCGATCATTCATCAACGCTTGATATCCGTTACCGTAGCTGCCGGTGGTATCTATCGTCTGGACTTCGACTGCGACAAACTCCCGTAACTCTCCAGTGCTATCAAGCCAAGCGAGCACCCAATCTACAAAATAACCACCCTTTCCGTCTTTTTGGGGTAATCGTAATTCTCCGCCCCAGCCTTTGCCGAATACAGCCACGCAGTCCTTTCCTTGAGTAGCTGAATATTCGACCGCATCCTTTCCAGAAACGAGACCAAGACCAGCTTGGAAAGCTTGATCCGAAACATCGCGAAGAATCTTATAACCGTCAGCGTAAAGTCTTATTGGGCAACAGACGACAGGGTCGCTAGTCATCGGCTTTAAGGTGCACACTCCACTAATAGTTCCGTCTCGGAACGTCTTTACACATTTTTCATTTATTATCGGGCAATGACTGCTGTTGGCTGCGTTAAGTGCATCACTTGAATGGTCTTCAGCACGATACCCAAATATCTCCCAAATCGTACCAGCCATCAAATTGCTCTCACTAGCTGATCAGACACTACGCCTAAGGTTCTCGCAACCGATTGACCTATCGCCGCCCCTAGCAGCGGAGGGACAGCATTTCCAACTTGCTCATACTGTTCAACACGCGAGCCAACAAACTGAAACGTGTCTGGAAAGGTCTGTAACCGGGCTGCCTCTCTCACAGTGAAGGCGCGATCCTGATCGTAGTGAAAATAAGCTCCCCAGTGCGGGTCGCACTTGGTTAATATTGTCGATGCCAAGCCGCTTGGATCAACCCGTCCATACCTTTTCGTATGGTCAGTCCTGCGGGCGCGTTGCATACCCTTTGGCAAAAGCTCAAACGGAATCGAGGTCCAGTTGCCGCCTGGCGGAATGTGGCGCAAACGCTCCATATTCGTTTTGCCAAGTCGCGCCGCCTCATGGTTCAAAACACCCCTGGAACCAGTTCTCATCGCAAGCTGAAAATCATTCTGGGGGTCTGTTCGATATCGTTTGATTTCCTTACCAGACTCGCCATTTCTTAGTTCAGGCAAGTCACCGATTGCGTCGGAAACCGAAGTGAACGAAGGAAGCTCTACCTGCTTTGGCAAAGCAACGATATTTTTTCCTGCGAAACTGGAAGTGAAGTTTACCCGCATCGGAGCATACCTTACGGGCTCAGGGAAAGCAGAAAGAGGATCATGATCATCCCGAAATCCGATAACAACAGTGCGCCACCTTGTCTGAGGCACACCAAAATGTGGAGCGTACAGAATCTTAACGTCTGCGCGGTATCCCAGCTCGTCAAGCGCAGCCAGAATAGCCTCTAAAGTGCCGCCGCCTTCGAAAGAAACCAGTCCGGGAACATTCTCGACGATTACAGATCTTGGATTAAACTCTTCAACGAACCTCAAGTATTCTTTGAAGAGATGGTTTCGCTCATCACTGGAGCAACGCTTTGGTGCATTGATCGAAAATCCTTGGCAGGGAGGCCCGCCCGCTATCAGGTCAAGATCACCTTTTTGGAGGTTCAATTTTTCACGCACCAATCCCGCATCGACAATGCGGATATCTCTCTGGTCCATGAACGTTTCCGGATGATTGATCGAGTATGTCTCTGCATATCGACGCTGGATTTCGTTTGCGTAGAGGCTTTTGAAGCCTGCTTCACTCAGGCCCTCGGATAAACCGCCCGCTCCCGCGAACAAGTCAATCATTCTAAGCTGTTGTTTGTGCACGCATAATCTCCCTGATTTTACAGCGTCTGTTTATTATTTTGGTTTGGCCCAATTAAATTAACCATGTTAATTTATACAGTATTTGACAGGTGTAGTTAAGGCGAACTCGGCACTTTTTTGAAACAGTCTGTGCGAATCCTCAAAGCTTGAACGCCTCAAACCGATCTCTGAGCGAAGACGAACATTTTTGAGAAATTTTGTGTGGATTAACCTAGTGAGTAAATTACGGGAAACACCACCCCCCTCAGTCAGTGGTCCCGAAAGAACAATGGAGTAGAGAACAACAGTTTTACCGGCAAATCGGTATCCGGGGTCATCTGGAGCGGAATTTTCTGCACTCGCGCCCGATATCAAGTAGATCAATGATATCAACTACATACTAACTCAAGAATGTGGGGATGTTTCAGTGTTTGCTTATCGACTTGCTCAGCATCTCCGCAAGAATGGTTGATGTATCATCGACAGTATCGCCACACCGCCGCCAGACCAATTGAAGCGGCTGCCTTTCAGTGATTGGGGAAATTGGTCTTGCAGGTAGTATGAGCGCGGAAGCATCGCGGAGGAAGCGCAGTTCTCGAGGGCGTCATCGGGATGCTCAGCTCAAACGCAAACATCGTCGTACCACTACTCAGGTCAATAAACTCTGGGGCCAACCATTTCCTCAACCTCTTATCTACTTTGGTAACTTACGCTAATTTGGAAAACTTATTACTTCGATCATCTTACAAGAACTGCGCACTCTGGCAAATTTAAGATTGCCAAGTCCAGGTCGTCGTAAAATCCGATGATTCTCTGTCTAGTCGCGGCTGTCCAAACCACACTCACTTAAAGGCGACACTCAGCCATCGGAAAACGCCGCCAAAAAATGGATGTAAGAGGATTCCGAGAGTTAGTGCTGATTTCCCCTCAACTTCTATGCGTCATCCGACTGCACCTTTCGCAACCAGGCATCCGACAGGCCAAACTGCCTCTTTAAAACGGCAGGATCATTGGACAAAGCCATGCTCGCCAACATAGCCTCAAATAACTCATTGTCGATGAGATAACCCAACGGTCGTTCGTCAGATAAGACCACAACTGGCGTGCTTTGAAAGCAGCGGGCAGGATTCTTTCTGAACGTACTTAAACTCACCGAATGCTCAACCCTCAAGCGTTTCATCATTGTGCTATCCACACATCCGTCCTCAGCAATTGTCTTCAAGTTGAATAATAATTTCGACTTTCTTACTTTCTTACTTTCTTACTTTCTTACTTTCTTGCGTAATTCTTTTGACCTATGCTTAAACTCCTATCTGACAAAGAGAGTAGCAAAGATGCGCCCCGTAGATTTTAGCGACGAGAAAATCATCGAAGCAGGTGAAAGGCTCAAGGAAATTAGTGGAAAAGTCACAGGCTACGGCTTACGAAATGAACTCGGAGGCGGGACTCAAAAACGCCTGTTGTCAGTCTGGAAAAAATATGCGGAGCAGGAGTCCGCCCAAGTTTTGCCCGAGACGGAACTCCCTCTTGAGATCGAGGAACTCCTTAGCAGTACAGGCCAAACGTTGCTATCCAACCTTCGCTCAACCACGGCCAGCATTAACCTGTCTGCGACGAAAATTGCAGACCGACAAGTCGCAGAAGTTTCTAGGCAACTCAAAGAACTCGAAGAACAAACTGATGCTGAACTGAATGATGCGGAGGTCATCATTAAGAAGCTGGAATCTGAAGCGGAGAATCTTCGAAAAAAATTGACCACTGCCCAGGACGATCTTGAGTTTGTGAGAGAAGAGGCCAAAAAGCATGAAAGAGAGGCTTTTAAACTCGAAACGCGACTCAAAGAAATGACAGGAGTTGAAGAATTGATCAAACGCTTAGAGGCTCTTGAGGAGAGGGCGGGAACTGAAAATTCTGGCGATCCTGAAGTCCAGACTGCCCCAAAAAACGCCGATAAAAACCATAACTCGCGTTCTGCAACTTGAACGCAAATGCCGAGTGATTGACTGCTACAGGTCGATGATGATGGGTACGTTAGTCGGCTTGTACCTCTCGGTACATATGCTCGCGTTAGCAAACTTCACTCCGTCAGACTCTCGCACTGCGAAGCCGTACCCTTCATGTATATGACCACAGATATGGGCTTTAAGCTGGGGTAGCTGATCGATTTTCTGTGCAAGGGGATAGCAACCTACATGGCTTTCAATATCTGGTATCCAGTCAAAGATTCGGAGAGCTGGGCCATGAGTCACAAGGGCGTTCGTGTCGTTTGGTACAAGAGCTAGACGACCGCGCCTCTCGGGGTCGCGTGCGTTGAAAGCCATATCCCGAAATATTGGCTGCCATGGGAAGCCGTAAAACTTTATTCCCCTGATGGAAACTTCCTCCCCCCTGAGGTATGTCACGCCCTGACGACGGCACATATCTTCGGCCCGCTGCCGATCCCTCTCAAAGCAGTAGTCATGGTTCCCGGCAATCAAAATCTTGTGCTTGTGCTCCTGCTCACCTAACCAGCGTAAGAAGGCTTCAAGCTCAACCACGGAGCCTGAGCTTGTACAGTCGCCAGCATGCACAAGGACGTCTCCTTTTGGTATCGGAGGCATCATTTCGTGCAGGCTATGTGTGTCGGAAATACATACAAGTCTCATAGTCTATGGGGAGGCCGAATTACGCCGCTTTAAACCGATGTTCCATTGACCACTTGCTGACGAGCAGCTTGATTTGCTTCTTTTTTCCGCTCCCATCGACACATTTCGACAGTTGATTCAAATTGTCTGAGGCAAGGAAGGCATGAAGGTAACGCTCTGCCTTTTCGATTTGTCTTAAACCCGCTTCGAGTTTGTCCAGACGTTGTCTGACACTTTTCCTCTCAAACACTGTCGAATAGGCAGTTTCGCCCTGAAGGCTGGCTATCAACTCCTTGGACTGTTTTAAGAGTTGAAAAACATTATACCGCTGTTCAAGGCATTCGATCCCTTGCAGAACTCCAATGACCTCAAGGTTGAGGTCTGAATGTCTATTCTGCAAAATTTTGTTGATGTCCCTTTCTCGTCCGTCTGCGCTGCTTAAAAGTACTATCCGGCTGTCCTTATCTCTACGCATTCGATCTATCTGCAACTTCGCCTGTGCAGGCATTTCACTACAAAGCTTTTGAGCCGCACGAAACAACGGTAGGGCGCTGCTGAACAGGGATTGAAACCGCCTCTCCAAGAATTCGAGTGAGGCCAGCCTTCGCTTCAGTAGCTCTCGGTCACGAAGAGCGGTGAAAGCATTCTTTGACCTTATGTAGTCCCGAACGTCAAAATGATTTTCACCGCAGTTGTGGCCAAGTAATGTGAGTGTTTCATCATTCAATCGGACTAAATAACCCCTCATGTGTGGGTGCCCAAACGCACACTTCACCTTCTGTGGCGATCTATATTCGCCAACAAGAGAATCAAGTTTCGAGGTATCTCTCGGTATGCTTTCTTTGAAATGAGGATGTTGCTGAAGGGATTCGTAGTCTTTAATCGAAATCATGTCTGGATGATCCGAGAACACGTCGATGGGAAAATTCTTCACTGGCGGCTGGTGATCGGTGACATCTTTCAAAAGGATGACCTCCTGTTATGGTTCATATACGAACAATCCATAGCTGGGAAGTTATTGCTACAGCATCAGCTTTTGTTTTGCTTCCCCATCCCTCACCGGCCATCGCTCACATGGGCCCAGCGTAATATCAAAACCCTATACAGGTATTTATACAGTGTCAACAAACGAATTCAACGCTTACTCTTTGTACTGATCTAACCCTTCCTCAGTATGTTTCTGGTAGTCAGAGATATTCCGACCAATGCTCGGTCGCTCTTGATAGTGAATGTAAAAGGTATCCCCCGAGGTAGAGAGTATTCCTATCTGAGCCAGGGCCTTCAAATATCTCCGAATCGCAGGAACTGGTTTTGGAAGCATTGCGTACTCGTTTACAGTCACGAAACTCAGGGCATTAGGCCGCGACTCATATTTTTCAGCAAGGGCTCGTCCTCCGGATAACCCCTCAAATGTGGCAGCTATCGTCGTTAGTGGTACTCCATGATTAATCAAGAACTCGTAAACGCCAGCTGGGGTAAATGAAAGCATGTCGCTTAACCATTCAATTTCATCGCCGTAGTGAAAGCGTTGAGTGCTGCGCTTGTCCTTCCCCAGTTTTTGCTTTGTCTGATCGTAAAGATATTGAATTACTCCGTAAGCGCCCGGCAAACCCATCTTGAGCCCAGTGCTAGAGCCGTCAAGATAGTGTCCACTTATTCCTAAGCGGACACTATCCATGAACAACGTAAGCGTAACTCGCCCTTATAGAAAGCGCCGCCA
>Ga0307952_1001353_pt1 | contig 12201 bp, 8 predicted proteins | sample OrgLakmetagen376_FD_201821 | JGI IMG/M metagenome (GOLD analysis project Ga0307952, IMG submission 201821) | Saline water microbial communities from Organic Lake, Antarctica - #376 | ecosystem: Environmental > Aquatic > Non-marine Saline and Alkaline > Saline | place: Antarctica: Organic Lake...
TATATCCAATTTAATATATTATTACTTCTGTTGCTACATTATCTAAGAAATATCAAGCAACCCCTTATGAAACAAAGAAAACTCAAAGTAAGTTCCGTTTTAACAGCTGAATCAAGGTAATGTATTCGGTATGAATTTGAAATGATTGCATAGTAGTGGCAAAGATAAGGTATTATAGGGTTTGGGCGTTGCTGTCACTGTTTTTTCAGCACCTTCCCTTGACTGTAATCTGAGAAATAATTGTTACTTTTGCAATTCAAAACCAGTCAGTAAAGGCGTTTTCCGGTATGTCAGACAAACAGTCTCCCAAAATTATTATTGATGAGGATATCCCTTTCATCAGGGGTGTTTTGGAGCCTTATGCGCATATTCAGTATGTACCGGGACAAGCCATTTCAAACCACATACTCCATCAGGCGGAAGGCCTGATTGTAAGAACCCGCACCAAATGCAATGAAGCTTTGCTGACCAATACGGCTGTACGTTTCATTGGGTCGGCTACTACCGGAAAAGATCATGTTGACGAAACGTTTTGCCGCAATGCCGGTATTCACTTTGAACATGCGCCGGGGTGCAATGCCGTTTCTGTATTGCAATACGTTGCTGCTGCATTATCCGTAATCATGAAAAAAGTATCCCCCCGGCCTTCGCAGCTTACGCTGGGAATTGTCGGGGCCGGACACATCGGCAGCAGAGTGAGCAAAATATCGCGTGCGCTGGGTTTTAACGTATTGATAAATGACCCGCCGCGGGCACGTGCAGAGGGCGATAAGGGATTTTGCGGTCTGCAGACCGTGTTGAAGCAGTCGGATATCATTACCTTGCATGTTCCTTTAGTTAAGGGAGGACAGGATGCAACATACCATATGGTTAACGATGCTTTCCTGCAAATGATGAAAGCGGGCAGCTATCTGATTAATACCAGCCGTGGCCCTGTGGCAGATACGGAAGCGTTAAAGCTTAATGCTGACAGGATTCATTATGTTTTGGATGTGTGGGAAAAGGAACCCGATATCGATCTTTTCTTGCTGGAGAAGGCCTTTTTGGCTACGCCCCATATTGCAGGATACAGCGTGGATGGCAAAGCCAATGGAACGCAGGCGGTTGTAAGGGCGGCGGCAAATTTTTTCGGATGGCCTTTAAAAGATTGGAGCCCATCGATTCCCGTACCTGAAGATCCGGTGATCAAATTGCCTGCTTCAACAGAAACGGAGTGTAAGGTTTTTGACGTTATCCTGAAAACGTATGATATTGATAAGGATGATAAAGCGCTGAGAAATGTTCCTGAAGAATTTGACAGATGGAGAAATCAATATCCTGTGCGGTGGGAATTTCCCCACTACATTGCAGTGACGCAGAATAAAACTTGTAAAGAATTGTATAATCATTTAGGATTAAAAAATAAAAGCAAAATATGATGAAAACAACCAAGACAAAAACAAACCGGGCAGCCGATAACATCAGGGCATTTTCTATGGCTATGGTAGAAAAAGCCAAATCCGGCCATCCGGGCGGAGCAATGGGCGGCGCTGATTTTATCAACATTCTTTATACGGAATATCTGAATTTTGATCCGGATGATATGCAATGGTTTTTCCGCGACCGCTTTTTCCTTGATCCCGGACACATGTCGCCCATGCTTTACAGTGTGCTGGCGTTGTGCGGAAAGTATTCGCAGTCGGATTTAGAACAGTTCCGCCAGTGGGGCAGCCCCACGCCCGGCCATCCTGAGGTGGACTTTTCCCGTGGGGTGGAGAATACGTCCGGACCATTGGGGCAGGGACATACTAACGCCGTGGGCGCGGCTATTGCAGAACGTTTCCTGGCACATCGCTTTGGAGCGTGGACGGCGCACAAAATTTATGCGTTTATTTCGGACGGCGGCATTCAGGAAGAAATTTCCCAGGGCGCCGGACGGATTGCCGGGCACCTGGGGTTAGGGAATCTTGTGATGTTTTACGACTCTAACGATATTCAGCTTTCCACGGAAACAGAAGCCACCACTTCGGAAGATACGGCTAAGAAATATGAGGCCTGGGGCTGGGCTACCATGACCATCGACGGAAATGATGCCGATCAAATCCGGAAGGCCTTGGATGCCGCAAGTCAGGAAAACGAACGCCCCTTTTTAATTATCGGGAAAACCGCTATGGGAAAGGGATTGCTTACATCCGAAGGCAAGAGCTTCGAGCGGCAGTCGTCTACGCACGGCCAGCCGGTATCTAAGGCCGGGGCAGATGTGGAGAAAAGTCTGAAAGCCCTGGGAGCCGACCCCTCTCAGCCGTTTGCCTTCTTTGAGGAAGCCAAAGCGCTTTACGCCGAAGCGCTGGAGCAGAAGCGTAAAACTGTGGCCCAACGCAGAGCTAAAGAGCAGGCCTGGCGCAAAAAAAATCCCGCGAAAGCGGAAATGCTGGATAAGCTGATTGCAGGAGAAATGACGAAAATAGACTATTCTGCCGTGCCGCACAAAGAAAACCTGGCTACGCGTGCCGCCTCGGGCAATGTGCTGGCGCATTTTGCCGAAAAGCTGGACAATATTTTAGTGGCTTCCGCCGATTTGGCTAACAGCGACAAAACTGACGGTTTTCTGAAAAAGACCCAGCCGGTTAAACGAAACGACTTCTCCGGCGCCTTTTTACATGCCGGCGTTTCTGAAATTACGATGGGCGCCATTGCCAACGGCATCGCCCTGCATGGTGGCGTGATTCCGGTTACGGGAACATTTTTTGTTTTTTCCGATTTTATGAAGCCCGCCATCCGTTTGGCTGCTTTGATGCAATTACCTGTAAAATATGTGTTTACACACGATGCATTCAGGGTAGGAGAGGATGGACCTACGCATCAGCCTGTGGAGCAGGAAGCACAGCTCAGATTGCTGGAAAAGCTCAGGAACCACTCAGGCGGGCGCAGTATGCTGGTGCTTCGCCCGGCAGATTCTGCAGAGACTTATGTAGCCTGGAAAATGGCTATGGAAAACAAAAAGACACCTACGGCGCTGGTGCTCTCACGACAAGGTATACAGGATGTTGCCCCGATGGGTGATGACCGCTTTGCTGAGGCTCATGGCGCTGAAAAAGGAGCATACCTTGTGAGGAAAGCTGACCGAAGACCGGATGTGGTGCTGATAGGAAACGGCTCGGAGGTGACTACGCTGCTTAACGGCGCTGACATCCTCAAAAAGGAAGGCCTGATGGTGAATGTGGTTTCGGCTATTTCCCAGAACCTGTTCTTCGACCAGGATGAAGCGTATCGCGAAAGCGTGCTCCCTTCCAATGTACCGGTTTTTGGACTCACCGCCGGCCTGCCTGATGCGCTCGAACAAATTGCAGGGAAAAACGGGAAAGTTATCGGACTGGAACATTTTGGGTATTCAGCGCCTTACCAAGTGCTGGATGAGAAGTTTGGTTTCACCGCAGAGAATGTGGCGGAAAAGGTTAGGGCGTTTTTGAAATAGAAACAAGCTGATGAGCTCAGTTTAATAAGATCATAAGTTACTATGTTTTTAGGTTTCTAAGTTTGTAGGTTTCTACGTTTGTCGGTTATTAATTTGAAAATCAATATTATATTGTTTAATAAAATAACTGAGGTGTAAAAATGAATATTTATCAAAAAGGAAGGAATAGACAATGCCTAAACATGAGTCTTCCGGATTTTTGATTAGCTAATCTGATGTTTTTATTTCATGAGGGATAAATTCTTGAATTTGACAAAAACAAAAAAAGTGACCGCATCATATTGGTGCAGCGCACCTTAATATTTATAGCCTGAACATGTTACCCTCAAATTATTGAGATGCGGAGCACCGTTATATTCTATATCCATTGCGATGAAAAAGATTACGGTGCTCCGCACCTTATTGGAGGGTTGTTTTAAATTTTGAGCTACAAAGACATCGCTGCTCCGCAGCTTAAAATCTTATCCGTAAATAATTTTCCACCTGTATTTTGATGGCTGTTTGCTGAAATAATTATGACTTATCAAATCGTTAAAGTAAGTTGTAAGTGTGAATTTTACACCTCGTTAAAATAATTACTGCTTTTTGGATCAGCCTCTTTTCTTGTCCCTCATCCCCCTGCCGATAGCTATCGGCATTCTCTCCAAGATGAAGGGGAGTTGAAGTCCCTCTACTTGGGGAGAGGGATTTAGGGTGAGGGGAGGTTTGTAATTCGGGAAATTAAAATGATATCAATTGTAGAAAATTGAATTCCATAATTTAATTGATTGAGGTGTTCAAGTAATTACTAATTCCTTCCTATCTCGCTATGGTGCAAATAATAGAACACTGATGACACAGATTAAGCAGATTTTCACTGATCCGCGTAAATCCGTTGCATCAGCGTTATCAGCGTTCCATTGATGTTTGCTTGGGCTCTGTGTATTAGTAAAAGAATGAACACCTCAATTAATTGAAAAACAACCACTGGCATATTTAAGCAGGATAGCCGGTGGTTCATGAACGGATGGCCCTTAAAGATAAACAATTCAGGCTAATGGAATATTATTTCTATACCATATGTTTCTTCTGGATTTGATTCCTATACAGAAACGCCAGCAAGAAATAAGTCCCCATACCGGTAAATGCATGCCACAGAAAATGGGTGCCCATGGGCAAAAGCTGCATATGCCATGAATCCATTTCTCTGAAAAGGAGGGCTAAGGCAAAAGCCAGCAACATGTAGAGCATATACTTCAGATAAACAATGCGATTTTGAAAATGTAGAATGATGATCGGCAGCATCACGATTATTCCTGTTAAGGCATAAGAGAGGTTGATGGCCAGGTTGTCAGGCAGCGTGCTGAACAAAACAAAACGAAGGGCGGTGAGCGGAACCACCACCAGGAGCATATACTTCCAGCTGTTGAACACTTTTATCCAGAAAAAAATACTGAGAGACAGTGCCAGGATAGCTACCGGCAACACATCCATTATAAGAAACAGGGAAGAAGCCCTGAAGGCATGGTACAGCGTACTGCCCAGGCTGCCTGTAATTACCAGAACGGAAGCATAGACCAGAAACTTAAAATCTTTCTGGTTTCCGCCGATACGATATAACCAGTAAAGGGCAGGCAACATATAGAGCAGGGAGGAGATCGCATTCCAGGGCTCCACAATAAATTGCGACAGATCGGTTTCGGTGTAAACAGGACCTCCGTCGCTTAACCTCATATCAAACCATGCATCACCTTCCTGCACCATAAATGAATTTTTTATCAGGCAACAACAGATGTCCCTTATTGTTTTCCGGCCAAAGCGTTCAATTTTTCCGCCAGCTGCTGCTGCCCGCCGGCTGTCAGCCTGGCTTCACCATGCAGCCAGGTGTAGCTGTTCAGCGGCATTTCGCCCTCCAGGATCTCTTCAGCAGCCTCCTCCAATAGTTCTTTCTTTTCGGAGGGCGGATAGGAAGGCCACACCGAAAAATTCAGATGCTCCCTTCCCTCGTTAATATGCGACTGAAGAATAAAGGATACCGGTGCCACCTTTGCATACCACGGATAAGCCGTCTGATAGGAGTGGCAATCGTAGCAGGCTTTTCTGATAACGCTTTTGTGAGCGTCATCCAGGGAGCTGCTCAGGAGGAAGTCGCCTTGCTGCTCGTAGTCCGGCACTTCCCTTTCTACAGGAAGAAACTGTATAGCTACCAGAGTGATAATTGCGACCCTGATAATCCGGTAAATGATGCTTTTTTTCATGACATGGTATTTAGAGAATAAAGATACTGTTTCATAATTTCTTTTATAGATGCGAGCCCGATGTTTTGGAATACCACATCCCCGGGGGCAACAAATTCAACGCCCTTAATATCATCTAACGCCTTCATATTGTTGAAAGAATCGGCTTTACAGATAAAAGCCAGGTCAAGTGTAAAATAGGTGAGGTCTTTAAACTGGTACTTATTGGGCTGGCTCATAAAATACCTGTAGGACGAAAGAGTGATATTCAGCTCTTCTTTTATCTCTCTTTCCAAAGCGTGTTCTGCGGTTTCCCCGATGTCTACAAATCCACCCGGCAAATCCAGCTTGTTTTTGGCCGGTGCTTTAGCTCGCCGGGTGAAAAGAATTCGTCCTTCCTTATCGGTGATGATGGCAGCCACCGCACCGGCTTCATTAATAAAAAGCTGGAAGCCGCAGGAAATACATTTCAGATAACCTGCTTTGTTGTTGTACATCATGCCGCGTTTTCCACAGGCAGGACAATATTTAAAAGCGTCTTTTGGGTGCATAACTGGTTAAATTCCAAATTTCAAAAAACAAATCTCAATAGAAACTTCATTCTGGCGAAGCGGAGATCCCGCGATCGAATTATTCGCGTTGCCATCTTTCTAGTGATTCGATTATTGCTTCGAAAATCATTTCCATCTTTTTTGTGTAGCGGGATTCCAATTTCCAAATCGAAACATTAGTTTTCCCCTATTTACTTAGCTGGATTCCTATACCAGCAAAGGTAGTAGTTTAGGATGAAAGTTGGCAGTTGGCGAAAAGCAGTTGGGAAAAAAGTTTTCAATGGTTAAATAGTTGATTAGTTTAGTGGGAAGAAAAGTTGGCAAAACGCTGCTATTCGTGCCTTCGTTTTAAAAGAAAGCCACTAATTCACTAATAAGATAATTCTCATTCAGATTTTGGTTGCTCACTACATCTTATTCGTGTATTCGTGGCGAAAAGGTGCTCACACAAATGCACGAATTTAAAACTACAGTAAAAAGGCGTTTTGATGAAATTTATTGCCAACTGCCAACTGCATTTTGCCAACTGAACTTAAACACCTACGCACTTAAACACGTCCTTATCAACCTACAAACTTACTAAACGTAGTAACCTCCTACCTTTTCACCCACTTCCCGGAGCTGAGGATTTCGCCGTCTTTGATGATGCGGTAGAAATAGATGCCGCTTCTCAGCGCTGATGTATTTATGCGACGCTGGTTTTCTTTGGTAAGCACCAACTGACCGGTGTTGTTGTAGAGCTGGACAACAAAGTGTTTTTCCCTGATATCGAGATTAAGCACGTTGTTGCCCGGGTTGGGATAAATAACCACCTCGTTATCGCTTGGCTCATCATCTATGCTGGTGTCCAGCCCATCCGGTCCCATGGCAATAAGATACACATCGTTTTCCTGATTTTGCAGTGCCTCGTCATAGCGAGTAGCGGCGATAATGCAGCCACCATCGGAAGTGGTGTTTATAGAACGTGTCATATAATAGGCATCGCCTCCAATTAAATACGACCAGGCCACGTTCAGAGTTGTATCCATTTTATGGATGGCAATATGATTATCATATGCGGGAAATGGATTTGTGATTACACCTTGAGTTCCGGTAAAATATATCGTATTATCACTGTAAGTTGCAGTGGATTCATTTGAACCTGCATAATTCCACAACCCTATTTCACCAAACGATCTGAAGTGTTCTGCATTCATATTTGAATCCAGAATTTGTATCCCCATAAAGCGCGTTAATTCATAATCAGGGTCATAATGACTGCCAGAATGTATGAGTTTATTGTTATACGTCCAGTTTAAATCAAACTGATGGTATATGTCATTTTCGAGGTCATTATACTGCGAAATAAGTTCCATTTGTTGATTTATTGTCCATATTGTAGAAATGGATCTGTTCAATAACCAGCCTCCTATAAGAAAACCATTATTGAATTTATTCTTTTCAAAATCAAACAAAGCTCCTTCCAATTCCCAATCACTAATTGTAATTTCATTATTAGCGGGGTGGTAGGATAACATCTTGGTATAAGAATAATCATAAGGGAGCTTTATTATTTCGTAGGCTATATAATATTTAAACTGTAGTTTTCTTATGTAAGTTCTATATATTGCTCTTGCATTAGCAATTTGAACTTTATGTTCATTCGAAATAGTAAAATCTGAATTAAATTCGAAAAACCATAAATACGTTTTGTCGGGTGTTTTCAGGCTACCAACAGCAATGTAATTATTTGAAGAAAAAGAACGGGATATATAATTTACTGCCACGTTTGTATCTTCTTTGATAATATTCTTTTTATTAGTTATCACCCCAATGGAATCAATTGAATACAAAGTAGCAAACTGCTCCGCATTATTGTTGACCAAATATGAGGTTACAGAAAAAATGTGTCCATTGTCAGTGGTTGTTATAAGATTGGAAGGATATTCCGAATATTCATCAGTGCCAATCTTTTCCTCGAATATTACTTGGGAAAAACTTTGTTGCTGAACCAAATTGATTAATAGAAATATAAAAAATAGTAACTTTTTCATTTTTAATAAATTGTGAATTAATAATTAGGCTGTCCAAAAATACTTAGTTACAATTGTAAGTTTTTTTGGACAGCCTGAATAATTTCTTACAGGTAAATAATTTTAATATTCGTCAGGGTCAGGTATACTATGGGGAATACCATACGTAGCCCAACCAAGATGTAAATCCAGCCAATAATATTGTGTATTTAAAAATGTTTTTCATAGAAAATAAAATTAAGTGATTAATAAAATGTAAAAAGTCATAGGAATCCGTTGTGCAACTACGGCTGTTAAGGAGGGAAAAGCAACAAAATCAACCCTCGCAGGAGATCTTGCTTTTTCTTTCTTTCTTTCTTTCTTTCTTGTATTTCATCTAACTACTAATTTGGGTACAGGGTCGATTGGGGCCCTTTGATGTTCAAAAGTAAAACGAATAGTTGGTGTTAGCAAGGAAAAGAAAAAAGAAAAAGGAATCAGTCGTACATTCGTTAAAAGAAAACCACGAATTCACTAATGAATGAGTCCTCATTCAAATGTTTGGCAACTCAAACATCGTATTAGTTTGTGGCTAAAAAGTGCTCACACAAATGCAAGGTTTATAAAACTGCTGTTTTTAGAAAGTTGCCAACTGCCAATTGCTTTTTGCCAACTGAACATAAACACCTATGCACCTAAACACGTTCTTATCAACCCACTAAACGTAGTAACCTACCTCTTCACCCACTTCCCGGAGCTTAGGATTTCACCGTCTTTAATGATGCGATAGAAATAGATGCCTCTGCTCATGGCAGATGTATTTATGCTGCGCTGGTTTTCTTTGCTAAGCACCAATTGGCCAGTGTTGTTATATAACTGAAATACAAAGCGTTTTTCTCTTAGGTCGAGATTGAGCACGTTGTTGCCCGGGTTTGGGTATACTTTATAAACATCTGCACTTGGTTGAATAGTTTCATCCCAGGTAACCAAGCCCTCGTCATTGACTTTCAGAACATAGATATCACGGTCATTTTCGGGGTGTTCATCATCATAACGCGTAGCAACCACCAAACAACCATGATCGCTGGTTGTTGTCATGGAATAAGTATGATAGTAGGCATCTCCTCCAAAATATTTTAGCCAGTATTCTTCCAGATTAGCTGAAAATTTTCCAAGCATAATCCAATTATTCTGTCCATTGCCGTAGAACGGGTCATATTCGATGAGGTTTGCTGTTCCGCTGGCATAAAAATCAGTCAAACCTACCTGGCTGGTGCCATTCATATAGGGAGCATAATCATTGGTGTCACCCAGCATACCAAGCGGGTGGTCATACATAGGATTAGCGACAGTATCTATTTTCATAAGAATGATGTCGTTATCATCCGAACCAGGCATTGCTCGGAATTTATTTGTATTGATAATAATATCATTCCCGGTTTTAATCGGAGAATAGTTATTAAAGGCAAGCATCGGAATGTAAAATTTCTCTTCTATTTCGAAGGATTTGTTTAGTTTGAGCATCGAACCCGGAGGGTCCCCCAAAGGACCATCAAGATGTGAGCAAAAAGAATAATATCCTTTGTTGTTAGGTCTTTCGATAATATCAAACGACTTTGATAAAATATGCTCATTTTCATGTAAAAAAGAGACAATGGAATCGCCTTCTTGAGATAATTTATAGTAATATGGATTTGTATTTGAACCGGAGGTGTACCCACTTAACACAAAGTTATTATCTGAGTCAATAATTGAATTAATGTAGCTTATTCCAAAGTTCGGGAAAAGGGTTAAATTCTTTTGATCGGTGATTTCTAATTCTTGATCCAGCTTAAGATATAATAAATCTTGGTTTTGAGAATCTGATATATGTCCAAATATAATATATTGATTGTACAAAACGTGTAAGTTAAAAAACAAACTCGCTTTAGAACCAAATGGGAAAGTTTTAGAATGAAGTAATTCTCCATCTCTAGATAATTTTATTACATACCCCATCGATCTGTTATCATTTATAACTCTTCCAACTAATAACAGATTTTTATCAGCGTCTTCTTTTACATCATAGATAGTTTGCAAATAGGGTTTTGAAATGGTTTTTTGAAATGTATGCTGGGTTTGACCTGCAAGAGCAACCAGATTCAACAATAGCCAAGTTAATATAATTTGCTTTTTCATGATAAATAGTTTTTAAGTTTTGATATTATAATAGAGATAAATTATAGAAAATTGGTTGTGCGTCTTCGGCTATTAAGGAGGGAAAAGCAACAAAATCAACCCTCGCAGGAGATCTTGCTTTTTCTTTCTTTCTTTCTTTCTTTCTTGTATTTCATCTAACTACTAATTTGGGTACAGGGTCGATGGGGGCCCTTTGATGTTCAAAAGTAAAACGAATAGTTGGTGTTAGCAAGGAAAAGAAAAAGGAATCAGTCGTACATTCGTTAAAAGAAAACCACGAATTCACTAATGAATGAGTCCTCATTCAAATGTTTGGCAACTCAAACATCGTATTAGTTTGTGGCTAAAAAGTGCTCACACAAATGCAAGGTTTATAAAACTGCTGTTTTTAGAAAGTTGCCAACTGCCAATTGCTTTTTGCCAACTGAACATAAACACTTCTTTACCAACTTACAACCCTATAAACGTAGAAACGTATTAACCTGGTAACCCTAATGAAAAAACAAATACGCCATCAGGATGGCGGCGATGATGCCTGCGAAGTCGGCAATCAGTCCGCAGCCTACCGCGTGGCGTGTGTTTTTAATACCTACTGAGCCGAAGTATACGGCAATGATGTAGAATGTAGTATCGGTAGCGCCCTGCACTGTGGAGGCTACTCTTCCTACGAATGAATCAGCGCCATAGGTGTCCATCGCGTCCACCATCATACCGCGGGCACCGCTGCCGCTGAGGGGTTTCATCAGCGCTGTGGGTATGGCTTCCACAAAATCGGTGTTTACGCCGATGGTCAGGAAAAACCAACGCAATCCTTCCATCAGCATCTCCATGGCGCCGGCAGCCCTGAAAACACCAATGGCTACCAAAATCGCAATTAAATAGGGAATGATTTTTATGGCCGTGGGAAAGCCTTCTTTAGCTCCTTCAATAAAGGCTTCATAGATGTTGACTTTGTTTTTTACGGCTATCAGAATAAAACTCATAATAATCCCAAAAAGGATAATATTGCTGGCGGCTGAAGAGATGGTAGTGATTTTTTCCTGGGGGATGCTGGAAAAGTAGAGGATGATGCCGATGATAACAGCGCTGAGGCCCCCGAGATAAGCAAGGACTACCTTATTGAGCAGGTTGATCTTTTGCACCACGCCTACGGCAATAATTCCCGCCAGGGTAGAGAAATAGGTAGCCAGCATAATCGGGATAAAGATGTCGGAGGGGTTGGCGGCGCCCATCTGCGCCCTGTACACCATAATGCTGATAGGAATCAGGGTGAGCCCGGAGGTGTTCAGCACCAAAAACATAATCATGGCATTGGTGGCCGTGTCTTCTTTTTTGTTCAGCTCCTGCAGTTGTCCCATCGCTCTGAGTCCTATAGGTGTGGCGGCATTGTCGAGGCCCAGCATGTTGGCAGCCACATTCATCGTAATGCTTCCGTAAGCCGGATGATTTTTCGGTACGCCCGGGAAAAGGCGGCTGAAAAGCGGTTGCAATCCACGGGAAAAAATCCGGATAACGCCTCCCTTTTCACCGATTTTCAGAAGGCCCAGCCATAGCGTCAACACCCCTGTTAAACCTAATGAAATCTCAAACCCCGTTTTGGCATTATCCATGGTGCTCTCCATGATACGTTGGAAAACCTCCACATCGCCCAGAAAAACCGCTTTCACAATGCCGAAAAGCAGGGCGATCGCAAAAAAAGCAATAAAAAGATAGTTTAGTGCCATTCGTCTTTTTTCTGTTCAGAGGTCAAATGTAATAAAAAGAATGCGGAGTGGGTTCAGAATAGAAGCTTTGAGGTGGATTACCTATAA
>Ga0307952_1001361_pt1 | contig 12148 bp, 10 predicted proteins | sample OrgLakmetagen376_FD_201821 | JGI IMG/M metagenome (GOLD analysis project Ga0307952, IMG submission 201821) | Saline water microbial communities from Organic Lake, Antarctica - #376 | ecosystem: Environmental > Aquatic > Non-marine Saline and Alkaline > Saline | place: Antarctica: Organic Lake...
TACTCTGGGCGTTTTTGTTCGTCTTGGTTTATACCGCGCCGTTATTCGATACATGAGCGACCGGGCTTTCATAACCATCATCACCGGCGTCGCTGCCTCAACGTTGTTGCTGGTGTTACTTAGCTACGGTTTGAACGTGTTTGTTCCCCGTTCTGTTCCGCTGATCTACTCTGCGCTGGCGCTTATTTTTGTGGGTGGGAGCCGTATGAGCATGCGTATGCTGGTGCAGTACTCCTCCGGGCGTGATAAAGAGCGTGTGGCCATTGTGGGTGCAGGTAAAACGGCTGTGCAACTGGCTAAGGCGCTGCAACAGGGGGAGGAATTTCACCCGGTATTGTTTATCAGCTTTTTACCAGCCAATCACAGAGCGCTGATTGTAGGTTTGCCGGTGGTTGCGTTGAGTCACCTGGAAGAGGCGGTGCGTAGCTATGGTGTAAAGCGTCTGCTTTTGGCGGTTGATGCGGATGCCGGTGTCAATCGTCGCCAGTTGCTGACGCAGCTGGAAAAGTTGAATTTGCCGGTACAAACCGTTCCGTCGTTCAGTGAAGTAATCGCCGGCCAGGCGCGGATTAACGACATTCGCGATCTGGAAATTGAAGACCTGCTGGGGCGTGATCCGGTCCGGTCAGACAACGCCCAGGTGGCTTCGTCTTTATTCGAACGATCGGTGATGGTGACCGGCGCAGGTGGTTCGATTGGTTCTGAGTTGTGCCGGCAGATTATTCGCCATCAGCCCAAGTGCCTGGTGCTGTTTGAACAGTCTGAGTTTGCCTTGTACGCCATTGAATGCGAGCTTCAGCAGATCAATCTCGTGGAAGGTCTGAACGTGTGTGTTCACCCATTGCTGGGGAGTGTGGTGCACCGCCGCCGTTGTGAAGCGGTAATGCGTTCGTTTGGGGTGCAAACGGTGTATCACGCGGCGGCGTACAAGCATGTGCCGCTGGTAGAGCACAATGTGATTGAGGGCGTGCAGAACAATGTGTTTGGCACATTGCACGCGGCCGAGGCGGCGGTTGCAGCCGGTGTTGAGTTGTTTGTGTTGATTTCTACCGATAAAGCGGTACGGTCCACCAACGTGATGGGGGCCAGTAAGCGTATGGCGGAGTTGGTGTTGCAGGGGCTGGCGCAGCGCCAGAGTGCGACGGCTTTCTCGATGGTGCGTTTTGGCAATGTGCTGGGCTCATCGGGTTCTGTGGTGCCATTGTTCCGGGATCAGATTAGCAGCGGTGGCCCGGTGACGGTTACTCATCCGGACATTATTCGCTATTTCATGACCATTCCCGAAGCCGGCCAGCTGGTGCTGCAGGCCGGTAGTATGGGGCAGGGTGGCGAGGTGTTTGTGCTGGACATGGGCGAGCCGGTTAAAATTGCCGATTTGGCTCGCAAGATGATGCACTTGATGGGCCGCCGTGAAAGAACCGCCGAGCAGCCAGACGGCGAGATAGAGCTGGTGTTCAGTGGCCTGCGCCCTGGTGAGAAGCTTTATGAGGAGTTGTTGATTGGCGACAACCCCCAGGGTACGTCACATCCGAGAATCATGATGGCCCGGGAAGTGTCTATGTCACCGGAGGAACTGGATGCCACGTTAAAGGATTTGCTGCGCGCGAGTCACGATTTTGACTGTGGCCGTGTTGTTGAAATCCTGAGTGATGCGCCTACGGGGTTTGTGCCCAATGGCGGGGTCGCGGATCTTGTTTGGTGCAATGGTGAGACTCCACCGGCGGTTGTTCCTTCAGGGGTGAGTAACATTCGGCGGTTTCCCGTTTAAGCTCAGAAACTACCGTCATCAAGATCCGGGCTAAGGATGGTCTGGTTATTTGTTTTTTGAGAACAAGGAATGGTCCCCATGATTAATATTTCCCACCACGGTGCCACCACCGGCGTAACTGGTTCCTGCCATGAACTTACCTTCGGCTCCGGAGCCCATAAAAACGGTATCCTAATAGACTGCGGCATGTTCCAGGGCCAGGAAGAGGGCCTGGGTGCTTCTGCTTCTGATCTCTCCATTGATTTCCCCATTGATCATATCGGATATCCGCGCACTGGTGGTTACCCATGTGCACATTGATCACGTAGGGCGGATTCCCTATTTGCTGGCCGCGGGATTTGAGGGGTCGATTATCTGTTCGGAGCCCTCGGCCATCATGTTGCCGGAGATTCTGGAAGATGCTCTGAAGATCGGCTTTACCCGGGACCGGGGCCTGATCGAACGGGTTCTCGGACTGCTCCGCTCCCGCCTTGTGCCGGTTCCCTATGTCCAGTGGCATTCGGTGTTTGAGGAGGGTGAGTGTTCGCTGGCGGTCAGGTTGCAGAGAGCCGGGCATATTCTGGGTTCGGCTTATGTGGAATGTGATGCGCGCGAAGGTGATTCTAAGCAGCGCATTGTGTTCAGTGGCGATCTGGGTGCGCCCCATTCGCCGTTACTGCGGGCGCCGGAGTCTTCGGTATACGGCCAAGATAGTTGACGCTGCATACATGCCTTTCTGGTTGCCGGAATGCTCCGACTTGCTGGCTTTCTGGGCCCTTAGGGTGGCATCGATCATCGGCGATCTGGGCAGGTACTCGCTAATCACCAGTTTCTTGAAAAAAATGGTCAGGCCGGCGACAACTGCGTTCATCGTCGCGGCCTTGCGACGTGTACCGGAGTCGTAGAAGGGGCGCCACTTCGGGTTGGCCATTCTCAAACCATGCTTGGAGATATAACCACGTTGGCGGCCTTCCCCCTTTTTTTCAGCTGACCCTTTGGACGTACACCAACTGGCGGGCGGTTTCTTAACAAACTCCATATAGCCGTCGACGTCATCACCCCCAATCTCGCGCAATGATTTCTTCCGGATAACCCAGAAGTAGTTCAGGAACCGTTGCACTTCGCCCCGGAACTGAGAATAGGTCCCGGCGTTCGTCGCATGGTGCATCAAGAAGAGGGCGCCGGCATGCCAGTCGTCACGACAGCCAGAGGGTAGGGTGCTTTAAAATGCCTGTAGAGAGGGGTAGTCCTCCGGGCGATCGATCTGGTCGCTGAGAGTTTTCGGCGTATCGAATAGCGGATGCCCGGGGAATTTTGAGTTGTTCATTGAGTGTGAGCCAGTTTGAGCCGATCGCTAACGCTTGTGCGTTTTGCGGTACGCATGTAGGCATGTAGGCATCTTCCTTTGACTCGAGGTCACCAAACAGGCGTTTACGAAGCCTGTTGATGGCTCGAATCTCACGACGGATCTCATCCTTTTCGGATTCAACGTTCAGGGCTTTGAGCATGGATTTGCGCTCCTGAAGTGCCCATTGAATGGTTAGAATTCGCCACGCAGAAGACCGTCGTCCGAAAGTAGACTGCCTCCATCTCCGCCATCAACATGGTCATCAATGTCGGCCACAATGAGTTTTCCTTCGGGCCCGTCAACATATCGAAGCGATCCCGAACCAGAGCCCCCAAAAATTTCGATCCCAATGGCCTGGGCTTGCCGCGCATACCGGCTCAATCCTTGCGATCCGCTCAACTTCCTTTGGGTCCAGTCCCGCGGCTTCACATTCTTTGTGATTTGCATACATGATCGGGCTCCGGTCAGCGTCGATTTCGAAAATGTCGCATGACGCGCTTAGGTGTGATGCCAAGAAGGAACCAGGCCGACGCGCAAAACCATCCAACTGTGATCAGGAGACCGATATATCCGGGCCAAGGACGATTAAGTAGCTCAAAAGTGGGGAGGCTGGCCAGCCCGGTAGACAGAACAATCCAAACCGCGAAAAGTGTGGGATTAAAATAAAGTTTCATCCTCATTAACAGAAAAACCGCCTTAACTGCGGCGGTTTTTCTTAGCAATCTGGGCAAAGTATCACCCTGCAACAGCGTGGTTGTAACAACCGATCTCTGATTCATGAAAATAAAGTGCCTTCCTTAACCGTTCACCGCTGACTGCAAAGCCTTGATCGGCGGTTGAGGATGCTGCCTGGCGAGCGCCAAATCGTAATTTACCTGCATAGCGAGCCATGCGCGGGCGGTGCTTACACCAGCCATTTCCAAGCGTAGAGCAAGGTCAGAGCTGATCGCCGCTCGACCGTTCAATACTCGGGACAGGGCTACGCGAGACATTCCCAGCCGTTCAGCCGTTTCCTTGACTGACAAGCCAAGCTCGGCAAGCACGTCTTCGCGTAACAATTCGCCAGGGTGCGGAGGGTTCATCATCATAGCTTGATCTCCTTTAGTGATAATCAACGTAGTTGACCAATTCGACATCTACCCCAACAAACCGAAAGGTCACACGCCAGTTGCCGTTAACCCGGACTGACCAATAGCCCCTTAGCTCGCCTTTCAGTTGATGTAATTTGAACGAGGGCATGTTGAGGTCTTCCGGGCCCGCTGCAACATCTAGTAATGCCAGGATGCGCCGAAGCTTAACAGCATGTTCAGCTTGAACGCCTCGGGTCGTCCCTGTCCTATAGAAGGCTTCAAGCCCTTTGTGCTTAAATCCTGTAATCATAGCTTACTGTATCGCGTAACGTTACAGGGTGCAAGTGAGTTCGCCAAGATGATGCTTTGTTTTCAAGGGTGAAACTTTATTTTATGGGATGACAATTTATTTTCATCCCACACCAGTGCTAATACGCTTTAATATGATTGGAGAACGGAGCGGGTGATGGAAAAAGCTACTTTGCAACAACTGATGATTGATGGAGTGCCGTTCCCAGTTGGGTTCACGCCTGCATTTTGCACAAAAAGCGAGGCTGAAGGGTTTGATGGTATCTGGCATGTCCACAACTCAGAGCCAGGTTTCAAATCTGGAGAGTGGTGCTCACATGGGCAGGTTTACGAAATAGGTATCGACCCCAGTGACTGCCTGGATCATACACCTGAAATTGCGATGGGTTTATGCCCTGAAGATTCGATTTTCAAGATCGTTTTATAGTACGCAATTTCACATTGGAATTCGGAGAGGTGCATGGCAACGATTAACGACATATATGTGGCGTACCAAGCCGGTGCCTGTCAATCTCACCGAACATCAGCACAAAGCCTTGCGGATCCGGGCTGCCGAATCGGGTGTTTCGATGGGGGCGCTGGCCAGAATGGCGATACGTAACATATTGCCTCGGGATTAGTGCCGTATTATTGCGCGCAATCGGGAAGCTCGAAAAGATTTGTCGATGCGTGCCTATGAGCATTTTGACTCGAGCACGAGCTCTCCTGAAACGCTGAACGCTGCCTGCCCCAGAACACCTATTCTTTTGCTGAAGTCCAGGCTGGGTTGCCTTTTCTGTTTAAGCCGGTTTGGAGATCATAAATGCGACCCTCAATCCCTGGCTCTGAAAAATCAACACACCCATCTTTGGCCGAATACCTCCTTGAGCCATCACGAGACCTGAATGCACAGAGGCTATGCTTCTCGCCAGACTCAAGATTCTCGAAAAAACAGTGGAGATTCGTTTTTTTACCCCAAGCTTTAAAAATCAGCCTTCCTCGCCATGTGCCGTCTGGCGCAGGTGTGCAATCTGAAAAGCTGACCTTGGCATCCGTAAAACCGTGTGCGCGCATCGTGAACTCATTGTGGCTAAAGCCGTCGATTCACATTTCCAGGCTCATTCCTTCGTCGTTATCCAGATCTTCATCCTGTAACGATTCAACCGATTTTCCGAAGGTTTGTGGCGCTGGTCTGTTCCTGGCACGGTTGGCCCCCGTGCTCTCGTAGGCATCCTCAATCGCATCCAGTATATGGTCATCTCCAACGTGCCGGGCCCGGCCGCCAAACATGGCTATGTTTTCCTTCGCATTGATAATAGCGCTGTGTCGATCCATGTAATGACGCGGGGAAAGGAGGTCCCTATAGGTTTGCGCTAGTATTTCTTTCAGGCTGTCTTCGGAGTCATCTGCAGATCCGGTGAACTCTGCGTACAGGGAGTCCCGCACATGGCGTTCGGCATTATCGAAGTGCATTTGGGTGAATCCGTCCTCTTCCATGTCCGCCAGCGAGTGCTCCAGGTGGTCCATCGTTTCCTCAAGCTTTTCATCTAGGGCCTCGGCCAACAGGAAATCTTTTATCTTGTAGGCAGCTGCTACCTGTTCCATTAACAGGGGGATGGTTTTCTCGGCGTCCCTGATCTGTTGTGGCTGGGTGTACTCGGCGCCGCGGCTGTACCGAATGTCGCTGTTGTGTGCACTGAAGATGCCCGTATTGCCGGTGGCAGACTTGACCATGTGCGCCTGGTAAGCGGTGTAATAGGTTTGGCCATACGGCCCGGCGAGCATTGCACCGTCATAACCTTGTTTTAGCATGCCTGCACGGAAGGCCTTGGACCACTCCCGCATTTCGGGAATGGTGGACAGCTCCGACAGGTGTTTCAGCCCTATGGTCTCAGCCATATCGTTGATGGCTTTATCGCCAGAGGAAAAGTCAGCCGGGTTCTGAATAGAGGCATACAGCGGCATGATAAACCCTCCGGGGGTGTCCAGCGGGCAATCTTCGCTCATGTAAATCCCGGCGCCGGCCACACCTGTCGTCCGGTCAACATCAAACGCGCTGAAATCGGCGTCCGTTGCGTGAAAGAGTGTCTTGGGTTCTCCGGTTTGGGTGGTGACGGCGCTGTGTCCGAACCAATTCCGGAACGCTTCGGTTTCGGTTGGATTCAGTATCTCTGTTGCTTGGTGGAGCTCGTCGTTCACCGCCCGGATGGTGACCAGGGTGTCGTCCCAGATGACATAATTGTGCGTTTCTTCTCCCGGTGCTTGGCGGCTAAACTGATCGCGGTACCGAAGCCCTGGGATGCCTATGGCGTTGAAGTATCTGCTGGCGGCCTCATTATTGTCGGGTTTCGCCTGCCGATTGGCGCCTTCCAGTGTCCGGTCGGATAAGAATGTCGTCAACTGATCGTATAGGTCGCCCCCGGACATCATTTGCCCGGAAACAGGGAAGGGTTCGTTGCCGAGCATTTCAGTCAGGCCTGTATCCCGAATGACGCGATACACCGATGTGGGCTGTTCAGTCAAAGGACGCTCCCAATCTAGGAGTTGGTCATCGTCTGGAATTTTGGCTTCGTACAGGTTATTCCCGGTATCCGAATGCCCGCGCCCTTGAATTCGGATGAGTTCTTCCGCTGTGTCGTCGTATAGACCGCGCATTTTGCCCTCGCGTTGGCGGGCAAAATCGATAGCCTGTTCCATTGGTAGACCTTTCAGCAAGTCCTTGGCCACGGCGGAGGCTCCAAGCACGTCCCAGCCTGCGATCATTGAGGCATGGGGAACTTGGGCAAGCGCATCCCGATAAAACTCTGCCACCTCCCGGTGCCCCGCAAAATACAATCCCCACCCGAACGCAGCGGCACCCTCACCACTGCCGATGGCCTCCAATGAGAACCGATCGAACTGATGAGGGGTGCCGTGATATGCACGACTGTACCGGATGTCCTGGTTGCTGGCGTCAAAGGTGCCGATGTTGCCGGTGGCGGATTTTATTTGCTTGGGGCTGAAGGCGATAACTTCCTCAAAATCATCACGGACAATGATGCCGTCGTAGCCATCAGCCTCCATCTCACTGCGCCAATCGGTTTCGCGGCCAGCGTTATTGTCGGCATCACGGTAAAACTGGCTTGCGGTGTCGTATTTCTTGGGATTGCGAATACTCACGTATAGCGGCATGACATTCTGCCCGCCATCGCCATCGCGCCCGGCCATTTCTGCGTAGCTGTTTGATAGTTGCCGGCTGCGGGTTAAATAGACGCCGAGTGCAGCCCCGGGATGCCCGGTATTCTGGCCGCCTCGCTCGACTTCAAATGCACTAATGTCAGACGCGGTGCCGTGATACATGACAATCGGCTCACCATTATCATCCGCCACCTTGCTGTCATCGAACCACGCGGAAAACGCTTCGGTATTGGTTTGCTTTGGCGCCTCGCGTTGCCGGCTGACGGCCTGCACCGATACCAAATCCGCGTCCCAGATGACGTAGTTGTAGGTTCCGTTGCCTGGTGAATGCCGGCTGAATTGATCGAGATAGCGCAATCCCGGGATGCCACTCTGGCCCAGCAGCGTGCTGCCGTATCGTTCACCCCGGATGCCGCCGATAGTCGCGTAGACCGTTTGCCCGGAAGGGTCACTTTTCAGGAACAACGGTTTGCCATCGATGTCCAGGGGCAACCCCCGGTCAACCGCAGCGGCTTCAATCTTTTCACGGACACCCTGGGGCTGCTGGCTGAACGGTTTATCGTAATCCAGGAAAGCGGACTCGTCGGGGATCTCGACTTCGTAGAGGCTGCCTCCTTCATCGACAACCGAAACCTCTTCTCGCAAATAGTCTACTGCTTCGGATAGCTCAGGGTTTTCTGACGCGATCTGGTCCCATCCCTGGCCTCGCACCAATAAGGTGATGGCCTGTCCTTCCGGTGAGCCCACGCCAAGCAGTTCCATTAACTCACCTGCCTGAAAGCGCCCATTTGCGGTATCGAGCATCCTTGCAGTGATGTTGTCGCGATAAAGCTCGGCAACCTCACGTTTATCTGTGAAATACAGTCCCCATCCAAAGGAGATAGCGCCCTCGCCGGACCCGATGAACTGTGTGGAAAACCGATCAAACTTATGAGGACTGCCGTGATATGCACGTCGGAAACAGGTATCAAATTCCCCTGGGCGCTCGAAACCGCCATAACGGACCACCTGTTCAGCGCCGTGGAGCAGGTTTAGCAGGTCGGAGTGGGTCAGGGGCAATTCAAAGCCCATATCGCGTAGGCCAGACCGCACGTCAGCCATGTATCGGTGCGTTTCCGTAAGCTGGCGGTGCTCACCAGACTCCGCCAGCTTTGCCATCAGCTCCTCGGCCAGTAATTGGCGATGTTCGGCTACGTCCTGATTGAATGGCGGTTCTTTGAAGTAGATGCTTTTGATTTGTTCCGCCAGCGACGTTTCTGCCATGTCGACATAAATCCGCTCTAGTGTCGGCTCCAATTGTGGGCCGAGAAGCGTGCGCAATCCATAATGGCCAATCACCTCATGCAGTACTACCTCTTCCAGAGCTTGCCGGCTTGGTAGGCGAGGCGCCACCAGGTATACCGTATTATTCCAGAACGCCGCTCGCATATCGTGTGCAGCCCGTTTTTTCCAGATATCGCGTTGCAGGGTAGCGGGCAGCTCACTGATCCGATTGATCGCCACAATCTCCGGGCGCGCCTTCCAGTTCTTCATCAGGCCATCGGAAATCACCTGCGCCTGGTTCCGGGTTAGCCCGTTGGCGGTCGATTCGCGCTGGCGAAGAAAGTTTGCCGGTACCGTGTTGGTGGTGCGAAAGGGTACTTCGACATTGAAGCTGTTCTTGTTGCGAAAAATGACGATCGCCTGGTCTGCCGGAATATCGGCTGTGCGTTCAGGATGAGTGTTTCGGCGCTCAGTTTCGTTCAACCCGCGGCGTGTTTCGGTATTACGGGCCTCGATCTCACCGGCCAGGGCCCGATAGATCTCGTAGGTTGAGCTGAAGTAGTGACGATCCCGGAGTGCTTCGGTGGTTTCTTCTGTCTTTTTCAGTTGTTGCAGGGGGCGAGTTTCCTGCCGGGCTCGGCTGGCTTCTCTTTCCAGTGCGTTCAGAACACTTTTTAGCTGGCGCTGATCCTGGCGAAACTGCTGGAATACCGGTTCGGGGATGACGCTGCGAATGAGGTCGGCAGCTTGGGCGCTTTGCTCTCGCAGGAAATGATTCCTGGCCTGCATTCGGTGTCGTTTTGGCAGGTCATACCACTGGCGCTGCAGATCATCGAATGCCTGGCGTGATGGGCTTTGCCGTACTTTGTGGTGGAAAACCCAGCCCATTTCATTGCGGATCAGGCGCAGCACACCGCTGGGCCTGTCACGGTTGGCGTAGCTCATCAGCCGTTGCGCCGACTGATACATTAGGCCATAGGTGATCATATCCGAGGTATTGCCCTCGGCATCCAGTAAAGACTTGTGGGTTGCGGTCCACTCATCCACCTTTTGCTGCTGCTCGATGCTCAGTTCCTTGAGCCGGTCTTTGATCCGGTTGGTGAAACGTTCCTTGGGCATTCCGCCGTAGGCAAACCCTTCCGCTTCCTGGATGGCGTGTTGAGTTTCGTGTAATAAAACCTCCAGGATCTGTCCGTGAGACAGGTTGCCGTTCAGTGTTATACCGGTACCCCAGTCAAACTCGCCCCAATCGTTTTCGTGCATCGAACGGTCTAAGCGTACCGCCTGTTCTTTTAGCCGTGGGTACGCCGCATAGAGCCGAGGGTGATCCAGAATATCGCCCATCTCGACAATCTGGCCATCAATGTCCGATATCGAGGCAATGCCCTTAAACTCGCGCCGCGTCAGATGATTGACCAGGCTGATCCCGGCATCGGACTGATTGTGCCCGAAGGCCGCAAGATAGTCGGGCTTGCCTTCTCGGTAACTGGCCTTGACCAATTGACCGTCTTCACTGAACGACACTTCCTGATAAACGCGGTTCAGAACCTCATCTTCGAAGGCTTGCGGAATACCGATGGTCAGCCTGGCGTCATCGTCACTGATCTCATATCGCCAATTCCCATCCACGCCTCTCAGCCAGCCGGTCTCTCGCCAGATGATTTCGGACGTGATGCGGTTTTTTTCGAGTAGGCGGGCCTGGTCCAGTAACTGTAAATCGGAGGATTCTGCCTGCGGTCCGGCAAACAGATAGCGGGGGTCAGTGCGAGCATAGCGAATGTCCGGCACCGTTGGATCAAAGGTACCGGTATTACCGATGGCCGACTTGATCTGCGCAGGGTCGTAAGCCTGCACCTGATCCACGACGCCCGTGGTTCGTTCAATCAGGATGGCGCCGTCATAGCCCGCGGCCTGCAATTCCCGGCGATCCAGGCCTCGGTCAATGAATCGAAGCCAATCGTCTTCCTCGGGGTCGGCAATGACGATATAGGGGTTCTTGACGCTCAGATACACCGGATAAATGCCACCGGCTTTTCCCTCATCCGTCCCTAATGCCGACACGAACCCCTCTGCGTAGAGCGGGTCGGGCGTAAAGTAGACGCCATCAAGGTCGTTGGGGAGTTCGAACGCATCAATGACGGTATCGGGTCGCGTCCCATGATACAAAACCATGGGTTTACCCTCGTCGTCCTTGAACCAGCTTCCGGCAAACCAGCGCTGGAAGGCTTCGGTGCGTATGGATTCAGCTAACGGGTTCAGCTTGGTCATTTGTTGATTTACCCAGGGCATTGTAACTCGGCATCGGAGCCTTCGGTTGCGTTGATCACCGAGGACGTGGGGTCGTATCGCTTCGCCAGTTCCAGCAACCACTGTTCCGGGTACTCGTAACCGCCCCAGGGGTCCGGTACGCTGGATGGCAGGCTGTCATAGGTGTCTGTTGGCTCAACCTCTTCAACTCGCACCAGCTTCACCATGTCCTGCATTCGATCAATGTCCGCCATGGCCATAGAGCCGTCTGGCCCCGGTTGAACGTGAGGCGTGAGGGAACGACCGATTAGCTCGTAAACACCCATGCCGATACCGTCAGGCAGGTTCTGTTCCTCCGGGAGCGGCTGGTTGTCCCGGCCCACGTATTGAGCCCGCAAGAGTTCACCGTAGTTCCCCAGAAAACCAGACACCCGATCCCCGTTGGGGAGAAACGCGATGGCCTCAGTCAGCTCGTACCGCTGGATCGGAATGCCCTGGGTGGTTTCGGCGCAACGCCAGCTGTAGTGCCCCATCGTGCTCGTACTCCTTCTTAAAGGCCGGGTGCGCTGTCGAGGTCTTCGTAATCCTCATCGATCAGCTCGAAGTGTTCATCTTGCGCTTCGATGAGCAGTTCCAGTTCCAGGCGTTCCTGGAGCAGTTGCGCCTCTTCTATAAGGTCTTCTCTTTTCGGAGTTTCGTTCATCTTTGCGGTGTGTTGGTTCTGGCGCTTGACGTTTTCATAGTCCCTGTACAGCGTCGCCTCGGTTTCACGGCCCCGTTCGGAGGATTCGATCTGTTCTTGCCACGAGGGCGTTTTCCGGCTTTCCTCGGTAAACAAATCTTCGTTAACGGGACGGCTGTATTTGTAAGCCATCAGGCACTCGATCAACTCGCGTTCGGCTGGCAGATTCACCGTGGACATAAATATCTTGAGTTTTTGCAGTCGCGTTTCGGCAATATCGTGAGGCAGGTCCAATGGCGTGACGTTGAAAAACGGCCCTTCGGTTT
>Ga0307952_1001372_pt1 | contig 12072 bp, 12 predicted proteins | sample OrgLakmetagen376_FD_201821 | JGI IMG/M metagenome (GOLD analysis project Ga0307952, IMG submission 201821) | Saline water microbial communities from Organic Lake, Antarctica - #376 | ecosystem: Environmental > Aquatic > Non-marine Saline and Alkaline > Saline | place: Antarctica: Organic Lake...
CCCCCCGGCGTCACGCCCTCTGCTCAGCCCCTTCAAGCTGCACCGCACACACAGCAACAGCGTGGTGGAGCAGGCAGTGGGGGCGGTGGTGGCAGTGCTGGTCAGCAGGGCAAGGCACCCACATTCCCTGGGCAATTTGCAAGCAAACCTTCCGGCCATATCACACCGCAAACCGTGGGGCCAGGTAGGGTTGTTGCATTAATGGTCAATGATGGGTCAATATGGGACGATACGGTTGTGTGGTGAACAAGGGAATATATGGTATATGGTATTATGAATGAGCTTGTATTGAGCTGTTCTGAGTTCTGAGCCTTCTGGTGCTTGTGATCCGGCCAACATCCACGTGTGTGCAAGGTAGCTGAGGTGATATGCATGGGGTTGGGTGCTATGCAGATTGCACCCTCTGGTGTTCCTTTCAGTTTCCATTTTGGAAATTGACCGGCAGCACGAGTCACAATTCAAATGAAATGAGTGCTTGATGTACGTGCTGCTGCTCTCAAGCTCGAAGTCATAGCTTCCTAGTTCAGGAGCTCCCGCCTCCAGCTGACATGTCTGCTCTAGGGCGTTCTTCCTTCATTGAGTTTGTTGTCAATTTATCGAATGCACAGCAAATGCTTGCATGCAGTACACTGCGTTTGTTTCTTTTCTCGTGCGCTCCTCAGGTGATGGTGGCTCCGGAGGAGTGGGAGGGGATGCAAGCATGTACAGGCCCACACGCCAAGACTATAACTCCCAAGGCAATGAGGATCGACGCTGGCTACAGGTGTTGTGGTTATGAGTTGCATGCCAGTAGGGCTGGTATGAATTGTGTGCATACACCGTATGCTTTACATGTTGCTGTTTAGCAACCGTACACGTGCGTACATGGTCCCGGCCCTGCACACCAATTCCTTGTAACCTGACATACTGTTATGGCCTCATAGCAGCCCATGATCAAACTGCATTGAGTGCCTTTACTGCGCTGCTGTTCAACCCATTGCCATCCACAGAGTTTGGAATGAATACTAAGTGCGGGCTGGCCGGCAATGGCTTGCAGAAGCAGTGCAGATTGCATATATGTACAAGAAAAAAATCTTTGCAAAAAGGGAGGTAGATCACGCCCTGGTCAACATGCAGTGGAAAACATGCATACAGAATGCCTCAGGAAAAAATGTTTGCAAAAAGGGAGGTAGATCAGACCCTGGTCAACATGCAGTGGAAAACATGCATACAGAATGCCATGTCAGTTTGGTTGCTATGCATGGCTATTTGAAGTGTCTGTTGATAATTAAACGTCCTGTGTGAAGCACGCATGCTTCACAGTACCATCGAACTCTTTCGGTTCTGTGACGGCTCAATTTTGGGCAGGGTGACTTTTATAAAGGAAGTTCATCACACACACACGTCATTCGCCTACAAGAAGTAGAGATATTCTGCATGTTGCAGAGAACATGAGCATTCCTGTAATTCACCTGCTTTGATGAGGGCACTGTTCTGCACATCACCCGCTCACAAGCCACACTAAATGTGCTGACACTCCACATGCTCATGGCAGGGAATGCTCATGGCAAGGAGTGGTATGAGTTGTAACATCACGTAATGGCGGTTGTTCTCTGTTTATTCTGATTTCCAGGAGGAGAACGCAAAACTGCGCAGGGAGAACGCTGAGCTGGAGTCGGCATTAAACGAAAAGGGGGCAGTGGCCTCCTTGGCTGGAAGCAAGTTGGCTGCTGTGGAAGCTCACTCAAAGATTGCCCTTGCTGAGGCACAGGTACAGCTGTATGCTCTGTGCACCTCCGTGCTAAAGGCTTCCTGCATTCTATCTGTTACTGCTACTTGGCACTGTGGGTCAGGAACTGAATTGCATTCTGGTAAGCAAAGGAGGATCAGGAGGCTGCCTTGCACTTATGATGAAAGGCCAAAAAAATTACATTCATATGCAAAGTGACACACACAACGACACACACGCACACACGCACACACACACACACAAACATACACACATACTCACATACACACATACATGCACACACGCACACATGCACACACACACGTAGGCTCTGGCAGTAAAGGAGGCTGCCACGCTGCGCAGTGAGCTTGAGAGCTCTCGTCAAGCCTTGGATCGCATACGTGGTCACTTTGTGGAAGCAGGGGCGGAGAAGGACAAGGAAGTGGCGCGTGTGAAGGTGCGTTTGAAATGCACGAGGCCGTGATGATGTCTTTATGGCGTGGCGGTGCTTGAGACTTGTGATGATGTCCTGATGATGTTATTGTGCACCGAGTCGCGATGCTGTCCTGATGATTGGGATGCTAAGGGTTGTGTTGTTGTCAATCTTCGGGTCCTGATGTCCTGATGTGGTTGGTGGTGCTGAAAGCTGTGAAGATCTTAATGATGTTGTGATGCTTAGTATGGTGGTGTTATCATGCATAGGGTCCTGATGCCCTGATGCTGTCGCTGTGCTCAATTTGTGATGTGGTCCTGATGATGTTGTGGCTCCTAGGGTCGTGATGAGGTCTGGTAAGAACACAGAGGGGTGGTTAGGGCCTGTGACTGGTATTTTACAAAGTTATTGTGGTTATTTGAGCAAGAATACGTTAGTTGCGTCGTGCCGTGCAATGGCTCGTGTCACATGCGAAAAGTAGTGATAAGCTGCAACTCTGGTCCTTACACCATCAGCAACAATACTGAGGTCAAACAACAGAGCCCAGCTCATAAGCGGCTTGTGTTTGCTGGAGACGTATATGTCGTGCTTCTTCTGTCATTGCTAATGCAGCTGAAAAAGTTCCCAGCAGCTTTGCAAACCACGTGGGACCACCTTTTTTGCCAGACCTGCCTCTTTTGATAAGAAAATTGCCGCAACAAAAAATGGAGTAAGCTGTTGCAGCAGCTGTTGCAAGGCATGCAGCTCTGCGGCATACGGACTGCGAGGTTGCGGCACAAGGGCTGCGATGTTGCAGCAGCTCATGCAGCTCTGCGGCACAAGGGCTGCGATGTTGCGGCACATGGACTGCGATGTTGCGGCACAAGGGCTGCGATGTTGCGGCAGCTCATGCAGCTCTGCGGCACAAGGGCTGTAACTGCAGGGCACAAGGGCAGCTCTGCAGCAGCTCATGCAGCTCTGCGGTGCAGCTCTGCGGCACAAGGGCTGCGACCTGCACAGCCAGAATATTGTTTGCAAACTTTACATCGTACACAAAGTTGATGCTACGCTATCACCCTCGTACATCTGCAGCAAGACAAGGAGCAGGCTGTTGCAGCAGCTCATGCAGAGCTGGCAGCTCTGCGGCTTGAAGCTGTGGCGTCTGCTGCAGCTGCAGAGGCACGTGGGAAGCGGCTGGGAGTCATTGAGAAGGAAGTGGCTGAGGCGCATCTCAAGGCGCAGCAGGCGTCCCTGGATCAGGACAAGGAGGTGGGGAGCAGAAAGGGCACGAAGCACATTAGATGCCTGAATAAGAAGTTTTGGAGGGTGCAGCTGAGGGGGAGTTGGCAAAGACGCCATGTTATTGCAGCGCACAGACCTTCCTTGTCATGAAAAGGCACAGATAGTGTGTGAAGTCGAAACAAAGAAAGGGGTACAAGGTTGTAATTAAATTGTGATGACCAATAGGCGTCGTTGTATTTTATCGGTGGATCTTCTATTCTCACGTTTTGCTTGCCGACCGCTGTCGCTCATGACCTGGCCTGTACCTTTTTGTACATCCATGGTACCTAAGCATCAATGGTACCTCCTTGTACATCAGTGCTCATTTACCCCTGGCACTCATGCAACGCCTCTCAGGTGGTTCTACGTCATCGCCTGAGCTCTGACCTTTTGGCGGAGCTTGCAGACAAAGTAAGGAACGCGCAGGGCAGCTGCAGTTTGTGCAAATTTTGCTTGCATATTGATTTGGTTAGTGCAAAGTGCAAACGTGTCACGTGAACCAAATTTGCATGCCTGAAAGTGTGTTTGTTTCATGAGAAGTTTGTGCATGTAGAGTCTTTTCCAGGTCATTATCCTCAACTATTCCACTTGCTTTAGCTCCATCTGGATGCCAACATTGTTCAACAAGGTCACAAAAAACTTACTTCCTGGTGTTGCCTCTAGGTACGGGTGGCTGCCAGCACAGCGCAAGAACGGGAGGAGCGTACACTACATGCCTTGGAGCGCGACGTGACTGATCGGGAGGCCAGGCTGGCCTACCGTGAGAAGCTGCTTGCTGAGCGAGAGGGCAGGGTGGGTGGTGTGTGATTGTGAAATGTCTTTACACTCAAAAGGTGTGTATGTCCATGCATGCTAGGAGTGTCTGCTCTTTGGAGAGTATCTGCCCTTTAGAGAGTATCTGCCCTTTAGAGAACAAATGTGCAAGGTGTGTTGTGTTGTGGTTTCAGTTTGGCAGATAGTGCTGCTTTTAGCATGTCAAAGAAATACCAATGGACAGATGTGCTGTATCTAGGATCAGTATAACTCGTTGCTTTTGCAGCTTGCAATGAATTTATCCTCCAGACATCAATAAGGTTCCAGGGTCATGACCTCAAAATGCATATTTCGACACCAACCTTTATCCACACAGGTTTCTGAACGTGAGAAAGAAATGGACGCCCTGCGAGCTGACTTGCAGTCATTGTCAGCCACTCTAGAAAATGCAGCGGTCCACCAGCGGGAGGACATTCACAGGGAGCAGGTGTGACGTGTAGTCAAAGCAGAGCTTTGTTGCTCTTGTTCATGCATTGTCGGTGGCTTTTTGCACAGTCCATTAGCTCATAATTGTACGTCCAACCTTTCAGCAGGCTACTATAGGAAACTTCTGGAGGGAGGAGAGCAATTCATGCACGATTAGCAAGGGCTGGATTTTTAAGCATCTAACTTGACCCTGGTCACTCGTTTTTCAGAAGCAGTTTTCTGGCTAGTAACACACACACGTGTAAGGATTGCAGATGATCCATCTCCCTCCTCTCCACCTTCCCAGGTCCGCTTGGGCAGAGAGGCCTTGCGCATTGATGCTGTCCAAGGCTCAGTGCTTGCAGAACGGGAGGACCTCCGTGTGCAGGTGTGCTTCAACAAACACTCTCTGACACAATCGGCATACATGCTTTAGATCACTTGGGCCTCAGCTCACTCACATGCTCAAGCTTACTTATACGCTTCAGCTCAGCTCACTCACGTTACACGCTCAGCTCACTCACACGCTCCAGCTCACTTGAGCAGTTCCTCCTACTTGTCCGCTTACACGCTTCAGTTCACGTACACGCTTTAACTCACTCACACGCTTCAGCTCAGCTCACTCACGTTACACGCTACAGCTCACTCACGACACACGCTCCAGCTCACTTGGGCAGTTCCTCCTACTTGCACAAAAAAGTCGATTTTAGCGCATTCCTGAGACAGAGTAGATGGAGCTTGATTGCTCTTTGCGTAGTTTTGTAGAACGTAGGGTTTCTGTGCAGAAAGGGCTTTTCAGGAACAGCAGAAAGAGGTGGAGCCTTTGTGCTCTCTTTCGTGCTTGGCTATAAGCTATATGTGTATATATGCACATGTATGCACCCTCTCCTCAGCTTATTGCAATGTGACAGACTGTGAGGCGCAATGGTTATTTAAAGTCAGCTTGAATTTAGCTGCTTGCTAAATTTGCACATATATTTTAGCCAATAATGCTTTTGGCTTAATTAACAGCTTGCACTGCATGCTACTTAACTGCTCCTCCTGCTCAAATTCGTAATTATTAGCGGCTGTCAAGGATTGAAATGCTGAATGCTAAATTGTCCTATGCTTCTGCTGTTTGCATTGCATACCACTGCAGGTCGCTATGGAGCGTAGGCTGCTGGATGAAGCACGAGATGCAAGGCGCAGAGAGCGTGAGCAGCTCATCACAGAGGTGAGTCGGCTGGCTGTGCATTTGTTGAAATTTGCGGTGAAGCACGAGATGCAAGGCGCAGAGAGCGTGAGCAGCTCATCACAGAAGTGAGTCGGCTGGCTGTGCATTTGTTGAAATTTGGAGGTGAAGCACGAGATGCAAGGCGTAGAGAGCATGAGCAGCTCATCACAGAGTTGAGTCGGCTGGCTGTGCATGTGTTGAAATTTGGGATGCTGGAGCAACTGAAAGACACAAGGCTTTGTGTTCTGGGGGAAGGCAAGCAACTAATAACAGTATTATTCGGGGGAGAGCTTGAGTGATTGTTGGGACAGGGGGCGCAGCTGCTGGTGTTGGTTGTTTATCCAGCTGTGTTTGTTTATTTGGGGTAGAGCTTGTGTAATTGTTGGGACAGGGAGCGCAGCCGCAAGCCTGGCTGTTGGGGTTGGTTGCTAAGCCAGCTATACTCGTGATTGGGTGGACGATTGCTTACAGTAGTAGTGCAGCTAAACCTAGCTCAGTAAGACCTGGCAAGCGCAGGAAGTGCCTCCCATTCTTTCTTCTTGCAACGCAGTTACATTTGTCTGCTTACGTCAGGTTTGTTTTTCACATTGCAGTAAGCACGATAGCAATGATGGCTGCTACCTCAAGCACATGAGCAACGGTGGAAAGAGGAGGCTCTGCTTTGTTGCCGTACGCATCAACATACGCACGTACCCCCTTCTGATCACCCTTGCTATTCTGGTGCAGGTGGGGGCAGAGCGCCACACAATTGCGACAGAGTACGCGGACACGCTACGTCGCTTGGATGCTGCTCGTACAGAGATGCTGCAGCTCAAAAACAGGCAGGTTTTCAAAAGTTTCGGCCGCAGGATAGACCCATGAAGCATACGCCCACCTTGGTCTCATTTTTGAGCGCACAGCAAACACCACATGCAATCCTCCGCAATGCTCCACCTCATAGCCTACAAAGCATTGCCTCGTCCTGAAAGCGCAGCACTTATCATAAGATTCACGCGCACAAATGCATACATACATGCATAAATTAAAAGAACAATACAATGATACTTTGCACGCAAATGAATGCATGATTGCCAATAATGTATGTGCACATGTACACACACTGTGCAATATTTGCGCGCAATCACAATTGCATTATTGCCAATAATGTATGTGCACATGTACACACACTGTGCAATATTTGCGCGCAATTTTAAATGCATGATTGCCAATAATGTATGTGCACATGTACACACACTGTGCAATATTTGCGCGCAATCACACTGCAGGGTGTTTGAGTACGAGGCACGTGCTTCTGCGGCCTTGCAGCAGGCTGTCGTTGAGGAGGAGCGTCTGGACAAGGTCAGCAAAGCGGCCTCCATGAAGCAAGAGCTGCTGGACACGGCATTCAAGTCTGTGAAAGTGCGTGGGCTGAGTCGAGGGAGCACTGAATGTATGCATACGTGTGTGTGTGTGCACGTGCGAGAGAAGGAGGAAGGGGAAGAATGCATTCAAGGTTGAAATGATGATAGCTGTTGGAAAGTAATGGCACTTCTTGGTCAACACTCCCTTGCATCAATCGACCACTTTCCCGCATACATCAAGTCTGCCCGTATTATCAAGACCCCTGTGCTCATCTGCGCTCTAAACACCATGCTTATCCTACTTTGCTCCAGTTCCATGCTTATCCTACTATCCTTATCCTACTATGTCCTACTATATCCTACTATCCTTATCCTACTATGCTCCAGTTCCATGCTTATCCTACTTTGCTCCAGTTCCTCTCTTCCTTTGCATCCTCTCTTCCTTTGCTCAGCAGCATCCCGTGTGCATCATCCTTGGTATACCTGTGCAGGAACCCGTGTGTATCATCCCGTGTGTATACCTGTGCAGCATCCCGTGTGTATCATCCTTGGTATACCTGTGCAGGAGGAAAAGGCTGCCCTGGAGTCTGAGGCCAAGACCCTGATTGAGTTTGCAGCAAAGTTGGAGACCCAGAGCAGTGATCTGGCAGCAAACAGTGCTCAACTAGATGCATTAAAGGTGTGTGTCTTTGTGTTGTGTGTGTGTGTGTGTGCACGTCTTTCTTGCTTTTCAGTTCTACGCATCTTAAGTCAGAAATGTCACCTCTTACGATTCTGTGAGGCAATTGCGTATAGCCTTTGTTTGATTATGTACAAGCACAGGTTTGAGTAGTGTAAAAAATAGCTGGGGCTAAAAGTTAAAGGGAAGCATCCCTTTATAGTTTATGCAGTCTGCTGAAGCTGAAAGCTGAAAGCAACAAAGTCGCTGCGTGCCACACATGCTTCCACTTCTTTTTGCGCCTTAAAAGCACTGGGATACAGCCTTTAGTCACGCCAACAATGTACTTGCAGAATCATCATAAATCATACGTTATGTACCCTCCAACTGCATGTTAACACTTTAAACACACGCACGTACACACAAACACGCACGCACGCGTGCATTATTAGACGCATGCATACACACGCACACAAACACGCACGTACAAAACGTCACATCACAACAGACCACATCACATTCTCCACACTGGACCTTTTTGCAGCACGAGTTTGAAAAGCGGCGGCAGGATCATTCCGTTGAGGTGGCTCACGTCAAGTCTGCAGGCCTGCAAGCAGAGGAAAACCAGCGCCAAGTCAACGTCATCAAGCAGGTCGGCACAGTGAAAACAGGAAGTGAAAAGAGTGAAATCGTATTTAGGCGTACAGCAAAGCTGACTTATATCATCAGCTGGTAAGACGACAAACACAGACAGAGATTAAGGTACACCCACATCATCGGCAAATAACAAATATGGCACCAATCTTGTTGCCGCCAATGTGACAAACAGATATAGAAAAGCAAAGCAACCTTAGAAGGCTGCGAGGGCAGAGGAAGAAGGGGGGCTCGCACTCCTGTCAAACGCTGCTTAACTTATTGTTTGCCAATGTCTGACCTTGGATAGCTAATACTCCACAAGTCCTGCTAGTAAAGATTATTGCACCATACCCCCAGCTGTGATTGTCCATCTGTACCGAACCTTACCATACTCATCCAGCACCCGAATTTCAGAATTATCTTGCTGGGTTTCACACTTTCCCCTGCACCCCAAGAAATAAAACACATTTTGCCCTTGCTGCACAAACCCCGTAGTGCTTTTAGCCCTGTTCAGCACCACATGACGGCCCAAAACTGTATTTACACCAACCCCGCACAACCCTGCAGGGTCAAAATTATAGTGCTAAGCACAGTCACCCTGCAGGGCAAAACAATATTGATGTGGGTGTTATGACAAATGTACTGCTGTGCATGCTTTATTTCACAATTGCCCTCAAACTCATGAAGGTCACGACAGTCCCTCAAAGTTTCTGTGCCTTTGGTGCACATTTCAAAAACCGTAATCGCCCATGATGCTGTATTACATCGCAAGATCACTGATCAGGAACTCAGGCATCTCTGAAATAGGCACAGCTGTTAAGCTCCAGTGTGTGTGTGTGTGTCCCACAGACTTTGGACCACGAGCGTGTGAGCATTGCCCAGGAGCGCCATGTCCTTGCACAAGAGCGCTTAGAGGCCAGCAAGGCAGTGGACAACAGCCGTGAAGCCCAACGCAAGCTGGCTGATGCTGTGCGTGCGTGGACGGCGCAGGTGAGGGGGGGGAGGTGAGGTTGATGCTTAGTTGCTACCAGTGACCAGGGCTGCCAGGTGGCTGATGCTGCGCGAGTGTGAGCAGCTTAGTTGATGAAAGCGGCAGTTGTCTTGTGCATTGACGCCAGAGCTGTAGCGACAAGGAAGGGGGGCATCCTGTGTATTGGTGTGCCTTACGACTCAAGGCCAGATTGGCTGATGTGCCCGCACGAGGAAAAACAGGCACTGTTGAGATCATACGATCTCCTCCATGCACATGGCCTCGCAAGACATGTGAGTAATCAATGCACTGCCTGTGTTTTTTTCACCTTATTGTCACACAACTTGCGCTACTGCTTGCCAATGCTTATTGCACACCCTTCACTCACTCTTTTGTGGTGCACCCATGTTGTAGGGATTATGTTTGACCTAATGGAATCACACACAGTCTGCATGTAAACCAGTGAATACGTATGTTGTTACAGAGTCGTTTTGTAATTCATTCTGAGCCAATGTGAACATTTTTCCTCGCATTCTGTGCCACATTCATCACTTTTCACTTGTTGCACAGCCGTCAGTCATCATCCTTCACAGTCATCAGTCGTCAGCCTCTCTACAATCATCCGTCACCACATTCCCCACACTCAACAGTCATATCACCCTTCCTCACAATCATCAGTCGTCAGCCTTCCCCACAATTACCATTCATCTTCACAATATCAGTTGCCACCCTTCCCCATACTCAACAGCCATCACCCCTCCCCACAATCATCAGCCATCACCCTCCCCCACATTCATTAGATCATCACCTTTCCCCACAATCATCAGTCATTGCAATCCCCACACTCAACATTCATATCACCCTTGCTCATAATCTTTAGTCGTCACCCTTCCCCACAATCATCAGATCATCAGATCACCAGATCATCACACTTCCCCACACTCATGTGTGCTTCAGCATTGTTCACGTGCAAGCAACACAAATACTTTGCCCACCGTCCCTTTTTGCTCCCTACCCTACACAGGGTATCCCCATCCCCTTTGCAATGGAAGTGGCGTCTGGAGGTGATCTAGCAGTCAGGCCCCACACCTTAAACGGCCCTCCCATCTTTGGTCCTATGTTATCTGCAAGCCCTGACAAACTAGGCAGGGGCACGTACACCCACCAGAACAAGGAGCAGCAGCGTGCGCTGCGGGGGGGCCATTATTCCAAGGTTGGTGGTTAAATCTTGCTTCATGAGATGTTCGCAATTTACTCAGACAAAAAGCTAGGGAAATGTAGTACGCAGGAACTGTACAATAAACAAAACGTTGTGTGAGGGTCGTTATTCCAAGATCCTTGCAGCGTCTGTGTCGTCTATTTTTTTGCGCAGAGGCGCATGCAAACACATACCAATTCATGGTTGCACACGTTTAATTTAAAGTCTTGAGCAGAACCCTTGTGTTACCTACCTTTGCAAGGGCGCGTTCAGATATGTATCTGCTCAGCAATACTAATATTTCATTAAATGTCTTAAGCAATCCTTGTGTTACCTACCTTTGCAAGGGCGCGTGCAAACACATACCTATTCAGAATCAAGAACATTTAATTAGGATTCTTGGGCAAAAACCTTGTGTTGTCTGCCTTTGCCGAGGCGCGTGCACAGACGGGAGCAGCTGTGGGATCGCCTGGGAAAGGACGAAACAGCCTGAAGTACGATCAGGTGGGGGAGGCTGTGTGTCAATGTTTGTGTGCTGCTACTTACAAATTATCAGCACCATCTGGGTGCTCATCAATAGTATATAAGTATGTGTGTGATATAGTTCAACAGTGATTTAAAGTCACCAGCTCTCAGTGTAACAGCTAGTCGAAATTCCGCTGCAGTTGTTGTTGCTTGCAACCAATCCAGACACCGTGCCTGTTGCTTTACCCATTTATGTTTGTCCTTTGCTGCAGTCCTCAAGAGAAACAAAGCACGCGACATCAGGCACAGGGCACGACTACATCCGCCAGCAAAAAGAATTCCTGGTCGGCTTGAACATGCCCACAGGTGGTTTTCTGGGTATCCCTGTTTTGGACCAATATCTGTTTTGTCACCTGACTGGAATACTCCTACTTTACTCCTGGTTGTTGGATTACTGGGAATGTCCGCTTTGTTACCTGACCAAACTACTCCTGTTTTACTCCTGATTGCTGGACTACTGAGAATGTTCGCTTTATTACCTGGTGCCTGCTGGCTGTGCAATTTTATTGTGAGCCTTGCAATACAAACTGCTCTTTCACGCAATCATTTGCCACAGTGTTTTCCTTCATTTCCCCTGCAATAGAATGTACTTCCTGTTCCCTGTGCACCCTTCTTTTGCCTCCGCTGGCCATTCCATTCACTGCCCCAACAATATGCAGACATTGTGAGCAGCTTGCTTACCCACACATGCACACTTACACAAACACGCACACACAGACATGCACATGCGCACACACAAACACACACATACATATATACATATATACAGCATACACACAGCATACACACAAAACTCTCGCACACAGGAAGCCACGACATGGACTTGTTTGCCCTCGGTGCCACACCCAACGACACCTCTAACTTCGATGGCAGCGAGCCTGATGTTGCTGCCATGTTTGGTGGAGCTAGCCAC
>Ga0307952_1001393_pt1 | contig 11953 bp, 12 predicted proteins | sample OrgLakmetagen376_FD_201821 | JGI IMG/M metagenome (GOLD analysis project Ga0307952, IMG submission 201821) | Saline water microbial communities from Organic Lake, Antarctica - #376 | ecosystem: Environmental > Aquatic > Non-marine Saline and Alkaline > Saline | place: Antarctica: Organic Lake...
ATCCGGTACCGTATTTGAGATTTCTGACCGTATATGGACCGTATTTGCAGGTGGTACACCCCAGACTCGGGTTCAATTCCTTGCAAAAGCGATTTTTGCTCTTTTTGGTCCAATTTTATTTTTCTCGCGGCTTTTTGAACTGAGCATTCCCTTAACTTCTTACTTACTTATATGCATGTATTTGCATTAAGTACTTTGTATAATGTATGGTTATGGTAGTTAAGCCTCTCTTTACACTGAAAATGCCACTTTTTGGTCTTTTTGGCTTCAAGCAGGCCTAGCTCCCCAGCCTTTTATTTTTTGGGTATGAAACATTAATTCATGCGTGCTCAGCTCTTCAAGAGCTACAAAATGCCCCCCTTATGATATAACTCTGAGTATATTAAAATTTCCTTATATACGGTATATACGGTTATACGGTGTATATACGGTCATATACGGCATATATACGGTACATGGAAATCCCATATACGGTTTGGGCCAACCCTAAATATACACCCACCCTACTGCCTTAGCCGTTGGTTAAATATAGTACGCTACGCACTTCGTAAGAAGAAACCCACCTGCAACTCTGCTGGCAACGTTGCCTCAGGTGCAGGCGCTGTTGCAGATGCTGGCACTTGCACAGAGGGCCTGTCTTGACTGCTCTTTGCTGCCTGGGCATCAAACACTGCGAACATGGCTGACACAGGTGAGGCGATCTGGAGTGCAGGTGGCTGTGCTGGGGCTGCCTTTTGGGGCGGCTGTGCTGTGGGTGGATCAGTAGGCGGTTGTGCTGAGGGTGCTTTCAATGGAGAGTGTTGTCCTGCTGCATCCCCAAATATTTCTGTTGCTGCTGCATCTGCAATTGGTGCTGCTGCCGATGGTGTTGGCTCTGGTGGTTCTGGTGCTGGTGCAGATGCTGCTGCTGCTGCTGCTGCTTTTGCCGCCGCCGCCGCTGCTGCTGCTGCTTTTGCTGCCGTTGTTGGTGGAACGAGACGGGGCGGGCTAATGATGCCTAAATTTTCACTTGCAAAAGCAGGGATGCTAGCCATAACACGTCCCAGCGCCTGCCCAGACAGGTCACGCTTTGCCAGCGCACTCGAGGCAGCAGAAAGCACAGCTTCTGGCCAGCTACCAGTTGCAGGCGCTTTGCCTAACAAAGCCACCACTTCTGTGAGCAGGGCTAATGATTCGGGGCTGCGCAAAGGAGAAAGTAGGTGTCGATAAGTTTGAGCAGAACTTTATGAATGACTTCAGCAGCAGCTCAGAATTGTTTGCAACTACAAGTTTCATTTCTGCCATTTTAGCATGAACCAACAGGATTGGTTGAAGGAGCTTAGGAAGAGCGCAAACTAGGAGCAGCAAGCACAGCCAGCAGGGACCAGCTCACCTGCACTCCTCTATCCTCTTTGCCAACGGCTGCATGACTTGGTGCAAGCAGTCGTCAGTCAGCCGCCCTCCTATGTCAAAGTGCAAGCTGTGCAGCAAAGTGCAGGAAGCGTCTGGCGACAGGTACTTGGCAGATGCCGCCTGACCAGCAATGCAACTCTCAACACAGGCAGCCCATTCCTGCAAGCAAAGATGCAGTGTGGTAGGTGACAACCCTTTGTAGCCAAACAGTGGACATGTACCCGCTGTAAACTTTGTACTCTGAAAGCGAGCACGTGAACATGTTTTGCCCCTCAAACCAAAGCCGTTGCAAAATGTGCTGACCTGTGCAGGAGGAACCTTGATGGAGCCTATGGGATCGTAGTATGTCCGCGTCAGGCGGGTCGAGAGCACTTCAGCTTCAGGCTTCTGTATGACGCGACCAGCAGCCAAGACGAGCTGCTGAAGCTCCCCTGGTGAGCACCTGGTGCAGGTGTGAGATGAGTTACGTGCTAAGCAATGACAATAAATGAAACAACACACAGGCAGGCTGGACAGCCAGCTGAAATGCACAGGAAATAACAATGATGTGCTTAAATCGTGAGTTGTGTACAACCAGCTCAAAAGTTTGCTCGAGCACTAAGTAGACCAGACTTTCTTTGTATACTACCTATGATACAAGAGGTTGCTGAGTAAGGCAGATTGTTTTGTGAGCCACGCTTTTTAAAGGCTTTGGAGGAGCAATGGCCATCAAGCGCTAGCTGGCAACGCACCTTGGCAGTGCCTTGAAGGCCGCCATCAGCAAGCGATTGCGCATCAGGGACTTGGGTGACCAGGGAGCCATCGAGAAGCTGCCCAGAAGGACAGCCAGCTGGGAAGGAGGCATGTGGTGGGCCAGAGTGTCCAAATGGGGCAGGCAAATGTCCAGGGTGTACGGATTATGGCAGTACCCTCCAGCCTCAGCGATGGGCATGACCACCTGCGGCAGCAACGCAATGAATGGCATGCACAGTAAAAGAACAGCTATATCAGCTAGCAAATTGTTTGGTGCACACCTTAAGATGCAATGAACATGTTTAGAATGGAAGACAAGAGTGACACACTTCTTTGGCTGCAACAAGGAGGACAAGGGAGTATATCTTATTAACTTACCATTTTAAACACGTCCTCAGACACCATCATTTGTGATTTATCAAAGAGGTTGCTCTCAAGCTGTTCTTGCAGGGAGGGGTGCATTTGGGGAGCACCGGCAGCCTTAGACAGGCCTGGCAACAGGAGCAACAGGTCCATGTCATCGTCTGGGATGCCAGCTGAGTTCCATTTGTCTAGCAACTGCTTTGCTGCTGTGCCTGCCTGCTTGGGGGCTCTCCAAACAGCTGACTGCTGCAGCTCTGAGGGAGGCGGTGTTGACAGCTGTATCAGCAGCTGTGTGGTAGGGCGGACTAGCTGGGTGGCCTTGTTGAAAAGAATGAAGGAGATGAGGGTAGTCAAGAAAGAGGGACTGACGGTGAAGGTGCTATGAGCCTTGAAGGTCAAGCAGAGGCTAGAGAGGAGGGTTGGAGCACTTGCACTCAGTAAGGGGGCGTAGCTGGCAGACTTCTTGGTGGTTTGCAGTAGCGTGCAAGCCGAGTTGATGGCTTGTTGAACACGTGGCTGAGGAGTCCATTTCGCAATTTCTGGCGCCAGCAGGGAAGAATACAGGGATACAAGCGGATCTGCAGGCGCACAACACAAGTGGGTGGGGTTGAGGCAATTGAAGTACAGTAGAATATAAATAAGCAGGGCTTACATGCAGGTACAACTGCAAACAGACACACATTCTTGAAGTACAGGCAGAACAGTGTCGTGATCCTACTTACGTGCGGCTTGCTTACAATGCGACGTACAAGACAAGTGCTTGGCAGCAGCCGTACCGGGATCTGTTGTAGGCGTCACCATAAGTTGCGCAGTCTCGGCTTTCTCAAACAACCAGATCAGCTCCGGTTGCGGTGCGCTGCTTGACTTGGCCTGAGTCGCAAGCAGAATGGAACATGCATGACCTTCGCTTCTAATGAACTGTGCAGATTGTGCTGGAGGCGTTTGCACGTCCTTTTGCTCAGTGTGTTCATTTGTGTTACCAAATTGCATATCTGCTGTTGGCTCATCCCACCAGCTGCTACTCCACATTCTCCGCAACATTTCAGACTTGCCTGAGTAAGTGTGACGGTTACAAAGAACTGGATGACGTGAGCCAAATCCTCTGAGTCCAGCAGCTCTCCCTTTTGTGCTTGAGCAGGTGGCTTCTTATACGCATCGGCAGGCACCTGAGGGCCAGACAGTAAGAGGCAGACACAACAGGCACATGAAACCACAGAGAGCAATTGTGAATGGACAAGGAGAAATGACTCAAGGGGACTGGATCATCCTAGCGAGCGCTTTTCCCTGGATCCCTCACAGCTAGTGTACGTTCAGGAAAGGGGAAGCAACCCACCATGCGATCAACAGAAGCCCTGAGGCGCTGGAGGGCCTGCGCGCTGATGTTTGATGGATTGAGGTACACAACGCTGGCAATAAGGTCATCCGGGGAACATGTCTCTAAGAACCTGGAAAAAGAGCAGGTTCCAGCGCTTGGTGAGTGTGCAATGGGTCAGCAACCAAGTCTTGGATGGGGGGTTCGGTAACGACAAAACCCACACAAAAATGTATCATACAAGTATGCGACATCATGCACATCAGGCAGCCGTTTGTCTCTTTTCCATGACAGAGTGCACATGCTTAATAAAGGTAGTATGAAAATTTAAGCTGCTGTCTGACACACACACACACACACAAACACACACACACACACACACACACACACACACACACACACACAGAGTACAACCCGTAGAGTCGCACTCAGTGTTAGCCTACTCTGGCTATTATGGCAAGCCAACTGACTTGGCCAATAACAGAGCTGATGCCTGCCAGAAATAACCCTTTCCGGGGTTATTTATCTTCCTCATAGTATGTGGCTTGAATGGTGGCAAGTGAAACAGCGTCAAGCGCGTACGCTAGAAAAAGAGGAAAGTTGAAGGAGCACCACATGTGGGAATGTTGTTTTACAATGCGTCGTTTGGGCCATACCGCAGTACTAGTTTTCTCCAACCAAGTTCAGCCGTCCAACCGAACCTGGTTTTTGTGTTGCATGGAAGCAAGACATGAGTCGTCAACTGAAAAGGTCTGGAGGATTGCAACGTATCCTTGGCATATGGCTGTGCCCCAAAAATGTATCAGAAGAGTACCACCTCACCTGTCATCATCATTTGACACGCATGCCTGCAGCTGCTGCTTGCGGCTTTCCATGCCCACCGTGATGCCCAGCACGTTCAGTGGCATCAGGATATCAAGGAGGTTGCGAGGCTTTGCTCCACGGTACACGTTTTCACCTGCTGATGTAAGCAGGCCCTGTAGTCCCTGAAGCAACGGCCTGTTCTCCTTGCTCCGGTTGAACTTACTGTTCAAGACCTGGAGGGTCGCCCCTACTTCCAGTATGGCTGCCATGGTGGGAGGGTTCAAACTGGTGGCTTTTTCACGCGGTGTCAGCTTCTCCAATGCATCCAAAGTCCATTCCTGTGTTGATATTTGTGTATGTTGCATAACATTTGAGTGTATCTTTCCTCAGCATGTGTGTGTCTTTGCTTTGAAGTTGGAGAAGTATTTAGGTAGCGGAGAAGGTTTTGTGCAGCTTGCAATCTCAGGTCAACACTGCACATGTGCACAGGTTTGCGACTATGTATGTACCTACTTAGCCATGTACTTAGCTAGTGAATGTTGAATCTTAGCACACCTGTAAATTTTGCAGCCTGCCTTCGTGCAGGTGCTTCCGTTGCTGGTCGGCTGCTCTCGTCACCAGAAGGAGGCTCTGGACAGGAGGCTGATCCTGCTGCAGTGGCTGCATACTTTTGTACAGCCTCCACTGGTCTTCCAGATTTCGCTTTGAGCCTGATGACTGCTGGAGCTCCAGGACGTTGGCAGGGGTGGCGGGGGCAGGAGGGGGCCGTTGGCTTGCTGCAGTAGTCGTTGGCTTTGGAGTTCGTGGCAGGGCCAAGGCCACTCTGCCTCTGTATGGCAATGAGCCAGGCTGGTTCAGTGCAAGCCTTCTGCCAATTGGCGAGCCCTGCGAGTTGCGTGCAGCAGAGTTGCTGTTTTCTAAAAGAGATGGTATTCTTGCACATGCTATTTTTTCTTTGGGCAGCTGCTCACAGCTGTGGCAGCTTTGTTGCATGCTCCTGGATTCCTTGCATTTGCATTTGCATTCTGGGTTATGCGGTGATGCTGTCATCAATGAGCTGCGTTGGGTGCAGGGGATTTATCTCGTGGCAAAGCGGTGTGCAAATTGCAGCACATGTACAAACCATGAGGCATGATGATGAACCCGTGGCACGCATGCAAAGGCTGGCTTCAGCTGAGAGGCAGGAATCACATCTCTACACAAGTACACTGGTGTGGATGTGAGCTGAGGGAACACTGAGGAAAAAATAAGTCTTTAAGCATAAGAATTTTAACGGACGAGCAAAGTTACAGGCTCTGCATGCACCGGGCGGTGATCTTCTACCCTTCTCGAAATTTTATAAACCGGTAAGGACGTGGCAATGCATACAACGCCGGGTCAAGGGACGTGTACACACGTAATATCTCTGTCCTGAGCTTGACGCATTGCAAGACGTTTCAAATATGCCTCTTTCTGCAATCCCTTAAATACGCAAGCTACAAATTGTGACAGTCAGTCATGCCAAGCTATGCCCCGTTGTCCTTCTAAACAGGTTGGAGCCCTGGTGGAGGTGCGCGTGACTGCTATCAGGCTGTACTGGGTCGAGGTTGAGCTATGCAGCATCCTGAATGATAGTGCTGTGGAAAGCAGCAAGGAGGACAGCGGTAGCGGCAGTTCAAACAATGCAGTCGCTGGTATGAAAGGCCGCATTCCAGCGGTGCACATAAGCGCAGCTCCTCTTGGTGATCTAGAGTCGCTGCTCTCCCCTGGAGACATGGTCAAGGTGAGCTACTTTATTCTAGAGAGGCAAGTGCACGAATGTTGCTTCCTGGAGATTCTTTCAACTGCCATTTTCCTCATCATCTTCGCCTCCTCTACTCTTTGTATCAGAGGGCTCTTAGAGCAATTACCCCTCTTAAACTTGGTGGCATTTGCCTTCCTCCCGTCATAATCCATGATTTCATAAATCACTCCCTGTCCTTCACCCTGCAAGGGCGCTTAATTTTAAGGAAACAGTGCATCACAACGTGCCTTGCATTTCCAGGCTGTGGTTATGCCCCAATTAAAGGAGCACGCCAGTGCCCACCTTGTCTCCCTCTCCACTCTCCTCCTAGAGCCTGTGCTGGGTGCCATGGTCAGCTGGGGACCTGCTGCTGTGTATGACCTAGCAGAGGAGGTGTGGGAGAGCAAAAGTGCTGCTGGCCTTGCAGCTCTGCAGCGCTGGCAGCAGGGCAGCAAGGCGCAGCAGCAAGGACAGCAAGGCAGCCTGTTTCCTGGCTATGAGGTTCCGGCGGCAACAATAACGGAAAGTCAAGCAGCTGCAGCAACAGTAGCAGCAGCTGGGGCAGGGGTAGGGGTAGGAGCAGTAGTAGGAGGAGCAGCAGTAGGAGCAGTGGTAGGAGGAGCAGCAGCAGCAACCACAGCAGCAGCCACTGCAGCAGCAATTGCTCCTGACTCAGAAGCACGAGCGCCAGATTCAGAAGCAGCAGCACGAGCGCCAGCAGCAGAGCAAGATAGGGCAGCAGCAGCACCTAATTCAGAAGCAAGGGCACCAGAATCAGCAGCAGAGCCAGCAGTGGAAGGAGCAGCTGCAGCTGTGGGTTTGGAAGATGCCAAAGTTGCAGCAGCGCATCCAGCGCCAGGACCAACGTTGAAAGAAGGATTGCAGCAAGCCCGTCCTGGTGACCCTACTTCAAACTTGATGCAGGCATCTACAAGCGTAGGCAGACCTCTGCCTCAAACCTCTTCTCCTGCTGACACACCTGCTCTGGAAACTCCTCTTTCATACCCTCCTCCCTCTTTGACGACAGCCACCCCACCTGCCGCAAGCAGCCACAACCACGCAGCGCTGCACTCACTGTGCCAACGTTTTGCCAAGGCAGCCTCAGTTACCCTGCTGCGCTCAGAAAGCATGGAGCAGCTCACAGGGCGGCCAGACCTTCTCGCTGCTGCAGCCATCACGCTCGCAGCATGTGGCGTGCAGCCTACACTTGAGTGGCTCAAGGTAGTCAGAACGTTTCTGATCTATCTGATAAGGCTTTTGATTTCAAGTGCAAAAGCTTTATTGATTGGTCCTTTTCCTGAAAGAAAGCCTTCACAGGTTGTGAGAAGTTGCAAATCCTGTCATCCAATTGTGTACAAAAAAGAAATCCTTAGGGATTGGACTAGCTTTGCATACGTTGTTGAAGATGGCATTCGAGGCATCAGCCGCTACAAATGCTTAAGCGTTTGCTGTTGATTGTGGAATTTCAAACACCCTTTTTGGGGCGGAGCCCCCTGGGGCGTAGTCCCCTTATGTTCATGTCAAGTTTGACCGAAAGAATAGAGCTTTGAGTCTCCCAGGCCACCTCAGAGTGTAAAAATTGTATGAAATAGAAGCTAACTTTGCGCTGATTCCAGAACACCCCGGTCAAACCCCCCTCCACGCGCGACCCCGAAGAGGTCGCGTGTAACTGTTCCCCCGGGATACAATTGGGTGTATTCTTCATAAATTTAGAATGTTTCCCATCATATTCTTAGCCCTCTTTCTCAGTAGTGGTGTCATTGAGTGTGGTAGAGGGCCGACCAATCCCAACACGCCATCAGCGCTTGCAGCGGCAGAGCAGAGACGGCAGCAGGCTTCACAGCACTTGGGAGGACAGGCGAGCAAGGGAGAGGACCTGCATCCAGCACTTGGCACAGCACTTCAAGCAACAGTCTCAGTCTGGCAATGCCACCCAGCAGGCACAGGAAGCAGCAGCCCAGACAGAGTTGGTGGCTTTGAACATCCGTATGGAGTTCAGGCGTTCAGAGGAGCAGTTCAGAAGGATTGCACCCCTGAATTGCTCGCTCACATGACACACAGCTGTTGAGGTATGGATAAATCAGAGGCCTTACACACCATTGGCAAGCAAACAGCTACAGACACGGTGTGGTATGACAGGGACTGTTCAAATGCAAGAGCGAGGGGGTGCAGGGGGGGCACAGTCCCCCCCTGAATTGTGTAACTCATTCGAATGCCACTCTTCATTGCGAAGATCAGGCTGCCATCTTAGAAATGGTTGAACAGGAGCAGTGGGGTGCAGAGGGAGTGCAGCCCCCCCTGAATCACTTTCACTATATTAGGTACAACTTGAATGCAGGTTGCAGCGCAGGCCCCACCCCATTTTTTGTGATCCGTAGGTTCACACCCTACTTGTCTACAAACAATACGCCTCTTGTTTGCCGCTCCAGGAATTTGAGAGCCTCAGCCAAGGCCTACTGCCCAGCATGCACTACACCGTGCTGGCCCGCTTGCTGTGGGCCATAACCTGCTTGCACCACGCCTCCCCCTGGCTGTGGCTGTCCATTGCAGTCGAGCCCCTCTCTCCACACTTGTCTACTTTGGCAGCCAGCCACCCTCACGATCTTGCCCTGGCCCTTGCTGGGATGCACACACAGCTCGTGCGCCGGGAAACAGTGGATGCCTTCTTCTCCGAATCTTCCACTGCAACCCAAACCTTCACACCCAGAAAAGCAGGAGGCAAGTACAAAAAAGGAAGCTTGAACGCGGCACCTGGCTCCTTCTATTGCGACAGCCACTTAGCAGCCCTCCATCCTCAAGCAGCCCTTGTGGGATCTGTGGCTCGGCAGGCAGCAGCAGCCTGGGTGGAGTGCACTGGTGTTTCCACGCGCAAGCATCAGACGCTGCAGGGTGTTCCTGGCCGTGCCCTGGAGGCCTCTGTGCGTGCGGTGGCGGCCATGAACACAAGCCCTGCCGACCCCCTCTGCCCTCTTGTCCTTAATCATCTGGGTGGGCATAAACCAGGGGAGACAGAGAGCAAGCAGGTTAGGGAGCAGGTGGTATGGCCCACTAGCGCAAGCTGGCAGAAGGGCGTGCTACTCGCCTCTGCCCTGGCTGGGTCGGCACTAAAGCCGGACAATCTATGGGTCCAGCTGGTGAGCCAGCAACTCATGGCCACTTACCTCAGCAACCATCAGCAGCAACACCCGCAGCAGCTGGTGCAGTTTGAAGGCAGCGTGGCAGCACTGCTTGCTATTCAGATGCGTGTGCAAGACAAGAAGGGCCTGGAAGCAATATCTAATTTCATGAGAACAGGGGTCCACACTTTTGCTGCCAGCTTTGTTGTGCCTCTGGACCAACAGCAGCAAGAGCAGCAGCAGCAGCAAGTCCCAGATTTCGAGCAAAGCCTGCGCATGGCAACGCTTATCCGAGCTGCAACCAATTTAGGCAACCACATTCCCAGCGCCTACATCCAGCATTTCCTCTCCACCACAATCAAACAGGTTGGGCAAGATTTATTTGGTTATGAGCGTTGGCCCATGCCTTTTAGCTTTTTGCACATTCGCATGTAGTATCGAGGACGCAGGTTTCTGTTGGTGTCATAGCATCGTATGTAGGGTTGGCCCAGGGATGTGTCATACAGTCATTTGGGATGTTCAATACGGTAAAATACGCGTTAAATACGGAATACGCGTACAATACGATCGTAATTTAAGGATTGCCGATTTTTGACCCAAATTGGACCCGATTTGCCCCAAAATCGCCCAAAACGTTTCCAATTTTTTTCCAATATTTCATTAATATATAATGTAGCAGCATTGGAAGCTCGCTGAAAGGCCGTTTGTGGGCCGAAAAAGGCAAAAATTCGACAAAATTCGGTAAATTTTGCAACCCTATTATACAGCCCGATTTGTTCAATACGGTCAAACACGTGTTGATACGGTACAGCATATTATACGAATACACCGTGTGACACATCCCTGGGTTGGTCAGAACCGTATATCACCTTTTAAATACCGTATATACCGTATGTATATAGGTATATACCAGGGTTGTTCAGTTCGTTTTTTGGGAGCAAGAGTTCGATAAAGTCCGTGAGAGTTCTAGAACCCTCAACTGTTCAAAGGGTTCGGTGTGCAATCTTGGGAAACGGGCCCTTGGGCTCCTCCCCCCACCTTCAAATCTTCCCAATTAGTTGTGTATATTTTATAAATAACTATAGGGGGAAAAAGGGGCCGGAATGGGACCATGTCAGCATTGTGGAGCAGAAAAAGGAGAACCTTCAGGTGCAGCACAATTGTCGCGTTGTACAGATCCTTAGCAGCTCAAAAATGTTGTGACACGTATGGCCATAAGACCAAAAAAACTTCCTGGCCTAATACAGATTACAGATCATATTTCATATATCATTGAACATGTTACTTTTACTGCAAGGAAAGGGTGGGACTAAACTGGGGGGGGCTGCTGTCCCTTGGAATTTGACATGCGCATGCTGTAAAGTTACTAAACTGGGGGGGGCTGCTGTCCGCTGAAATTTGACATGCGCATGCTGTAAAGTTCGACGAACTCTTAAAAGTTCGTCAAACTTTGACCGAACTCCAAACGGCACTTTTCAATTTGTTAAGGTGCGTGAAAGCTTGCAAATTCGAACTTTTGGCCGAACCTCAAACTGAACAACCCTGGTATACACCTAGGTTGGCCAGAATTGTACATCCGGAAATACGGCATATCTGGGTACGCCGTACAACCGTATCCGTCCAGAACTGTACATACGGAAATACGGCATATCTGGATACGCCGTATAACCGTATCCGTACTTGGAAATTTTTGTCCGTATCCATATCCGTATGACCGTACATGGGTTTTGGCCGATCGTATATATACGCCGTATGTACGGTATAAACCGTATGTACACTGTATATGGACCGTATTTGCAGGTGGTGCAGGGTTCGATTACCAGCAATAGCAGTCCTTTGTGCTGTGTTTTGTCAGAGTTTTTATTCCTTGCGCCTCATCTTACTGAGCAATTCCTTTGTTTGCCTTTTCTGTAGATGCATGTTTGCATTAATAAAAAGTAGATGCATGTTTGCACTGATAAAAATCTTTTTGGGGTCTTTTTGGCTTGAAGCAGTCCTAGCTCCCTTTTTTATTTTTATTACAATCATTCATTGGATATAGAAGATTGGGTCATGCGTACTCAGCTCTTTAAGAGCTGCAAAGTAATCCCCCCTAAAATTTTATCCGAGTGAATCCATTTCCCCTCATATGTACGGAAATACCAGAGGGGGTCGACGGAGGCCCCAAACCTGGGTACTTTAAAAAAGTGAATTGAGTATGGGCACCCATGTTGCAAATATAAAACTTAGGACCCAAAGGCAGTATTCATAACACCTGAGCTTTAAATTTGCAAACATGGGTGCACATGTCTAATTGCCCGCGGCGTGAACCCTACTTTTCACTGCCAATCTGCCAGAATCACCACCTACTGCACCTATATGGATCATTTTTATCTAAATGTTCTTTTGATGAATAAATATCATTGCAACAAAAATGAAGTGAAACGACCCAGTAGTTGGTCAGATACTCCATTTTGACCAATTTCTCTTGAA
>Ga0307952_1001417_pt1 | contig 11866 bp, 8 predicted proteins | sample OrgLakmetagen376_FD_201821 | JGI IMG/M metagenome (GOLD analysis project Ga0307952, IMG submission 201821) | Saline water microbial communities from Organic Lake, Antarctica - #376 | ecosystem: Environmental > Aquatic > Non-marine Saline and Alkaline > Saline | place: Antarctica: Organic Lake...
ACGGGGGGAAGAGAAGAATTTGGTGCATTGTGATTGCATTACGTATCGGCTGTCCGTTCAACTCTCTAAAAAGCATGTACAAAACTCAAGCTCAAAATTTTGTCCCTTGCGCAAACCCAAAAGCACTCCTTTTAATTGCTACAGATTATTGATGCACGATAAGCGGTCACTGTGCCATCTCAGTTTAAAAGGCCTAGTAAAGAGCCTGTTTCTGGCAAACTAGCAAACTAGCAATTGGTATGATTGTGTGTGTTTGTGCGCGTACATACGCATGTGTGTGTGTGTGTGTGTGTGTGTGTGTGTGTGTGTGTGTGTGTGTGTGTGTGTGCGCGCGCGTGTGTGTGCCCTCGACACGCACCGTTTGTGGGTTCAACTTTCCAGAGCAAAGCTGACAAAACACAGCATCAGCCTACGTGTGCACAGTAGCGGAGGGAAATGTGAGGATGCTAATGTATTTGTTTAGCCGTCATAGTGCAAAAAACTTCCACGTCTACAAAGCAGGCACAGCGTTCGATGCTGAAAAGCTGGTCTCGCACACAACGCAGCTCATTCACCATGGTCAATGTCAAATCAGGCTTCTCCTCGGGATCCTCCTGCTTGAGGGACGGGATGGCTTCAGGCCGCAAATCCAGTGACCAAACATCATTGTCGATCCTGAAGACACAGAAGATGAATGGATGTCAGCAGTCAAGAGAACGTTCTCGTAAACACAAATACGCGCATGCACGCACACACACACACACACACACACACACACACGCACACACACTCACACACACACGCACACGCACACACACAATAACACACATGCACACATGCACCCCCACCCCACACACACACATACACACGCACATATGCACATACCTAGGCACAAGCACGTACACACACACACATATACACACAGGCACACACACACACACGCACGTGCACGCGCACACGCACGCGCACACGCACACGCACGCGCACACGCACACGCACATGCACACGCACACACACACGCACACGCACACGCACACGCACACGCACACGCACACGCACGCACGCACGCTTACTTAAAGACAATAAGGCCCTTCACTCTTCCTTGCAGCTCCTTGCCCAAATCAGACTCCAGAGCATTTTGTAAGTTTTGTAGCAGCACCGTAGAGCCTTTGGGAGGTGGCATTGCTTATTTCTTTAATTATTTATAATCATTTGTTCTGGCGCGTGGGGATGCAAGCAGGAACTTTGCGGGCAGTCCGTCGTCGATGTTTTGCAGGGGCACGAATGACGCTCGAACCGTAACTGAATTTGAATAATTTGACGGTCAAATTTATTTCACGTGTATTGATGGCACCGATCCTTTATGAATAATAAAGGTCGGTTAATCCAAGGAACTAAATCTGACAAGTTCTGGACAAAGAGTGCTTTAAAAAAGTTTAGGATAACATTCGAGACTTTCAAAGCAATTGTATGATGCATTGATGGCACAGTCCCCAGACTAACCGACTCCCGCGGGAACCCTTTGAATGTATATACCCCCCGATACTGCTCCGTTTGAAATATAAATTTTGTGCGTTGGAAAGCTGAGATCGTTTACCCCCTAATTGTTTTGATGGACTTGTGCACACAGCGGACCAGCCTTGTGCGGGCCACGGCTAGAAAGTGGATAAATGCAAAGTTTATGACCCCGGAGCCCAGGCAGGTGCTTTTTCCTGGAATCTGAGCGTTGCTTTGAGGTGAAATATGAGGAGGCAGTTTTGGCATGAGGAGGCAGCAAGCCAGCACTCATTTCAATTTTCTTATCATGTACATTGCTTCTGTTACTTTGGACGTGCGGCAGCAGGCGTGGGAGGGCCTCGCCGTCGTCTGTCTACGCTCTGTTTGGCCCCGGAAGCCCTAGCAGCCCCGATTCTTGACCATTTCAAAACTTGAGCACAGATTTAGAAAGCTAAGTTTCAGGCTTTCCAGCGGTGCCCTCAGTTTGCGGAACGGTGCAGTGTGTGGGGAACTTTCCACACTCAAAAGCTTTTTGCCGTGGGTTTTGGCCAGTCTGGGGACTGTGGAGTGATGGCAAGCCTGGATTTAGGGTTACGTTTTAGTTCAGGATGATGAAGGTGAATTAGGCTCATGATGCCAAAATAGAATTCGGAAGCTTGCATTGCTGGGAATTACACAATTCGGGTAATAAGATGTGCATTGAACTCATTAGGTAGTTAATAAAAGTCGGGCGGGTTGTGCTACAACGTGTTTTTGGGGGTGCATGTTAAGATGTATGTTTAAAATAAATAGAAACTGTCTGTGATGTCTAGAAACAGCACCCCAGCATTTTGCCTTTCTTTTTTCCTTGGCACTCTCACGATGTAAGAACTGGACATGGACAGAGAGATTCAGCAGAAATTGGACGTGGTAGTGAGCTAATCCATTTAGTCTTTTGATATCGATGTGACTTGTTAATGCGACTTGTAAAAACATTTCGTGATGCGAGGTTTTATTCATGCAATTAAATTTTGATGGTTCAGTACACTTAGTGGTTTCAAAACAAAACTTCTAAATCGCTCGCACAATGGCAGTGCAGAATCATTCGGACTAACACCTGGGAATTGCATGCTTTTTGCCGCAGCCACCTATACTCAAACTTTGAATCAAAGGGCATGAACAGGTCAAAGGATCTGTTTGTATGATACATATCATACCTATAATGGGCATCAAGTAGGAGGCAGACCCACATTATTGTTGTAACCATTCTCTCTTCTCGCTATTTCTTGTCTTCCCTTTCCTCCAATGCCATACCTCAATCTAGTTAGATGTGCAAGGAAATCTGAACTCATTGGAGAAGAGCTCTCCGGACCTATCCCACATTCACACCACAAGAGAAAAAAGTAAGGCCAAGCGCAGGATGTTGGGCTTTGAGTTTGAGTGACAGTTTGAAGGAACTGCAACGGGCCTCGCGCAAGCGCGTGCTCAGCGTTTGTTAGTAAGTTTGCCAGAGGGGGTTATCTGAGGCCCAAAATGGGTTTACTTTTTGCATGCTCCTAGGGCAGGTGGCCCTAACTTGCATGTTTCAAGCTCAGCTCTGCTATGTAGTGATTTCGGTGCAGCTGAGCTTGAAACGTGCAAATTAGGGCCACCTGCCTCAGCAGCCGCGGCGTGAACCCTACTTTTTGAGCAGCCATATGCTGTATCTGACCAGCCAGCGCACCAAACTGAGTGGCGTTTGATGTTTTGGAGTCCTTATAATAAATAATGATCATTGCAAGAGAAATGGGGCAAAAAGACTAAGTGGTTGGCGAGATATGCAAATAACTGTGCCATTCCCCCTGGAAAGCACCCATCTAGGGTACAGGTGCACGACGTGTGCTTTTAGTCCTGTCATTTTGTACGCAGGGCGACTTGTCTATATCTGAGCACATGCTCGGGTAGCTTATAAAGTCAGCATCAGTTTTAAGCTGGGTTGGGTCCAATTTGATGAAGTGACGTGTGAATAGTTGCACCTTTCATGCAAAAGGGAGCATGTTTTGACTTATGCCCAGATAACCCCTCTGTAAGTTGCCCGTGTTTAGTACGACCAGGCTAATGGTGCATTTACAATGATTAAATCAACTGGTAATTACTCCAAGGGCGGATTAACAATCGTCCACCCTGCATTTACAACGACTTTATAATTTTTGGTAACTTGTCCAGGGGTGAAATAACAAATATCCATCTGCCACGCAATAATCCCTGCACGTGCGCAATGTTGCTGGATTTCCGCCGATTTTGCTCATCCCCTTCTCTCTGCCTCCTCTCCAGCAGAGAACTTTATTTGTGCTATATCTGCGCAATGCCCAACTGGTTCTGAGGTCTTGTGTCCTCACAGTACTTGAGATCTCAATGAGGTGGATGTAACGGTGAAGTATGCTTAGATCTGTGGGCCGGCGCTGTCTGGGGAAGAAGGTGGATCTGGTGATGGCTGGCGGTGCTGCTGAGGTGCTCCCGGTCTCCCCTACTTGCCCCTTGCCATTCTGAAGAATGGCAACCCCCTCCATCAGGTGTTGGTTCCTTGTTACTTTTGCAGGTATGGGAGCGGCAACGATCTATGTTTACTGTAACTCCTTGCAAGACACAAAATCCGCTGACCTGTCCATTGTGTATTATAAGGTGATCTGTGATCTGTCATGAATTTTTGGAAGAAACAACTGGGGTCAAGTATTGCGAGAGCACGCAGCACGATGCCTGGCAGCAACTTGCATACCTGTGTCGAGCAAACCCTTTCATTCATTGAAGATATGACAATCGTTAACAACATCGCACGTTCCCCCCATGAGCAGGAGAATCCTTGCCCCACAAACCTTCTGGCCTCGAGTGGACGCAGAGTTTGCTCGTTTTTCAACCTGTTCATATTAAAATTCACCGACTCCTAACAACTAATAAAAATCTTGCGCGCGCTGAAGCGCAACTTGAATCAAATTAAATAATTAGCAGCAAATATGACCGGGTTATCTGAAGAGGATTGGAAAAAGAGCCTGAATCTGCCAGCAAAGGATACCCGGACGCGAACGGAGGGTGAGAAGGATGCTGTGTCTGCTCTGTCTGCCCCTCTGCACTGCAAAGAACCGGCGGAACCATTGCGCAAACTCGCATTCGGTCGAGTCAGCTCCGATCGATTGAAGGACCCCCCCCTTACACCGCACACATACAGATGTGACTGCCACCAAGGGCAATGATTTCGAGGACTACTTCCTGAAGCGCGAGCTGCTGATGGGCATCTTTGAGAAGGGCTTTGAAAAGCCTTCGCCCATCCAGGAGGAGAGCATACCCATCGCGCTGGTGGGGCGCGACGTGCTCGCCCGCGCCAAGAACGGCACCGGCAAGACAGCTGCCTTTTGCATCCCCGTGCTGGAGAAGGTGGATACCACGAGGAACGTCATCCAAGGTGGGAGTGGGGGAGAAGGTGTTGCCCTGCCATCAAGATGGGGACTGGGGCCCCACATGGGCGCTGCTCACAGTCCCTCTCCCAGGCCAGCCCTTCAAAGGGCTGAGTGCATGTTAGTGTGTTTTCCCTTCCACCTTTGATCAACAAGTGTGTGCACACCTCCTTTCCAGCCCTGATTCTGGTCCCCACCCGCGAGCTGGCCCTCCAGACCGCGCAAGTTTGCAAGGAGATGGGCAAGTATCTGGGCGTGGAAGTCATGGTCACCACCGGGGGCACCATCTTGCGGGACGACATCATGCGCCTTCACTGCACCGTGCACATCATTGTCGCCACGCCCGGGCGCATCCTGGACCTCGCCAACAAGGGCGAGGCCAAGCTCAACAGCTGCAGGGTCCTGTGCATGGACGAGGTGAGTGGACGGGGGTCCTGGAAGCGGGGTGTGCCAAAATTATTCTCCTTTCTTGCTACTGATAATTGCTGGAGGTAGGCTTTTCTAGAGACTAGCTTTCCTTCTTGTAGAGGAGCGCAAGAAAGAAAAGCAAATCTGTCTCTTGCACCCCTTCCTCCCCCATGTCCGTCACTCTCCCTGTACGGAAAGGCTGTTACTCTGTCTGCACACGTCACCCCCTGCATGCCTTACACACACACCAGTCACTGCACACCCCTCCTGTGTGCTGCAGGCGGACAAGTTGCTTTCCCCAGAATTCGAGCCTATCATCGAGCAGCTCATCGGCTTCCTGCCTCGGGACAGGCAGATCATGCTGTACTCAGCCACCTTCCCCGTCACCGTGAAGCATTTCAAGGAGCGGTGGCTCAACAAGCCGTACATCGTGAACCTCATGGACGAGCTGACCCTCAAGGGTATCACCCAATACTACGCATTCGTGGAGGAGAAGCAAAAGGTCCACTGCCTCAACACACTGTTTTCCAAGGTGCGCGACTTCTGACCAGCATGACCAGGAGGAGAAGAATTACTCCTGCTTCAGTTTGGGAGGGTATGGCTGTATGGCTCGTTTGCTTTTCCTGTAAAAGATGTGTGCAGACATGTCACCACCGTTTGTCTTCTTTGAAGGACACGCTTTGGCTCATTTTCTTTTTCGTCTTCTTATGCCCAAGCATTTTAATGCCTTCAGAGAAGGCGAATGGAGGTGACGCTTGTGATTATACTCCGCAATGCACTTCATGTTGGCGCCTGTGCCAATTACAGTGTTATACTCATGTTTCCAATGTTCACACAAACAACAATTGCTGCTGCGTCGGACAGCGTCTGTATTGAGCCGTCTTTTTTGGTGTTCAATTTAACGCTCAATGGAATGAGGTTTACGGAAAAAGGCAAAAAAACACTTTCTCATCATGAGGTAGCCTAGCTAGGATGGACAGCTTGTCAGGCTGTCCTGTTGAAGTCTTCCCATCGCGACGTGTCTCACTCCTGCTCTCGTGCTCCCCCGCCTCGCAGCTGCGCATTAACCAGTCCATTATTTTCTGCAACTCCGTCAATCGAGTGGAACTCCTGGCCAAGAAAATTACAGAGCTGGGCTACTCCTGCTTCTACATCCATGCCAAGATGCTTCAAAGTCACCGCAACCGTGTGTTCCACGATTTTAGAAACGGACTGTGCCGCAACCTGGTGTCCTCTGGTGGGTTTGCACCTCTTAGTATTGTTTTTCTCAGGCTGTCTGGGGTTGCCAAAGCGAAGTACTGCCCCAACTTGCCGGTTGGGTGGGTTATGTGTAAGCCGCCTGCACAAGTCAGGGACCCCTCCCCTTAGAACAAGAGTCGCCTTAAGGCTTCCAGCTCTAACTATATTGAAGATGGGGCATAGCATTAATGCTATAAAATGTTGTTTTGTTGCGCCTGCTGCACAATCCGCATCCACTGAGCGTATTTGCAACGAATGTCAAGTTTTAGGCGCCTGCTGCACAATCCGCGTCCACTGTGCAGGAATCAAGTCGAGTCAGTGGTAAATTGCATGCTCTAGATGTCTTACATAACCCACGCATGAGGTATAGGTTTCTAGCCACAATTCAAACCTGGGCTAGAGATATCCTAAAGCAACAAGGTTAGGTTTCAATTTGTCAGACGATTAACTCTTGCAAAGCCGTCTGTGCCGGGCCCGAGGCCACAAGGTGCCTTCCCAACTTTTCTTCGCACTGCCAGTTTTACACGTCCTGCTCTCCCGCACGCTCACCTGCAGACCTCTTCACTCGAGGCATTGACATCCAGTCCGTCAATGTCGTCATCAACTTTGACTTCCCCAAAAACGCAGAGACCTATTTGCACAGGGTGAGTGGCGCATCGTTTTCACCGCTAAGTCAATGAACGGAAACTATCAGGCCTGACAGCCTAATGCTGTGTCCCCCCCTGATCTGCAAGTGTTCTGAGGTCGTATCGTTTTTGCGGCTGTAAACGCTTTTCGTTTCCAAAGATTAAGCAGCTTGCCAAAATTTCATGCAGGAAGGTGTAGCTTAAGTAATAAGTCTAAACATATGTGCAACCACTCTAACACACATGCACGCACACAACACACACGCACGCACAGGTGGGCCGCTCCGGTCGCTTCGGTCACCTGGGCTTGGCCGTCAACCTAATCACTTACGAGGACCGCCTTAACCTGTGAGTGCCTTCTAAATTTGCTGAAAAGGTGCAAATTCCTTTTCTCAGGTCTTCTAGATCTACTAGTGAAGCGCAAGCCGATAACATCTAGTGCTTGGAATGACTCTTCAAAGGCTCCTAGTGCAACGCTGCATGTTTTGTGAGGAGCAGCCGTCCGCTGTGCAAATGCTGATCATCCGTCACACAAGCTACTCGTGATTGCCGGGGGTTGTTTGCGTGGGGATCACAAGTTTGCCTCCGTATTCAAGCGCAAGCAAATACTCGTGGTTTCAAACAACGCTTGTCGCAGCAGCTTGTGATCTTCATCTGTCGCTCGCTGCATTCAGTTATCTTCATGCATCGCACCAAAAGCACTTGTTTCAGCATGCGTGCATGCAATTAAGACCCTGTCATGGAGGGTAACAGTGTATGTTAGAATGTGTTCGCTGTGGCTATCTTGCTCTTGCAAGGTTGACAGGGTGCACCTTCTTGACCTCAGGCCCGTTCGCCCAATATTTGCTCATGCAGATTCCGCATTGAGCAAGAGCTGGGCACCGAAATCAAGCCCATCCCGTCACAGATTGAGGAGAAGCTGTACTGCGTCTAGCTTGATGTGTCCAGGATGCCCTCACGCTCTTACCACATTGCCACGCCTGCCTTCCGTCTCAAAAATATGCGCTCTTGGGCACCAGAGCTGTCAAGCACCACCGCCGTTCCATGATTCCGGTCTGACCAGGCCGGTCACGTTATTATAATGGGAAGAAGGTGACCTCTTAATTGTATGATCTGGTGCTTGCTTGGGAGGCTGCCGCTTAGCAAAAATGGGCAGTGAGATTTGGTGCTGTGCCATTGCAAAGACTTGTTGTGTAGGGGCCACAATGCTGTTGAGGTGCTTGCTTCTAGGCCTGCTAGCCTGCTTGGGCAGGAAGGGCTTCAAAATTACAGTGCAAGGACAAAGGGTAGGACGCACACAGGACGTACTCGTTGCTTTACCTCCATGAGCCCTAGACGTCTCAAAAGGAAAGGACAATCATAGATCTAGTTGTGAGACATGTCCATGTTAGTGTTTGATAGACAGAGAATGAGAGGAAAGGTAGATGCATACGATGAGAGAGGAGAGAGGAGAGAGTGAGAGAGAGAGAGACTGTGTGTCTATACTATGCTTCTGTGGATGTGGGCTCCGTCTCCATAAATCTTCCTCGCTAGCTCACCAATGTTGATGCCCTTAGCATTTGCGTGTGTCAAGTGTGTCCTGTATCAATGTTAAGGAGTGCCGCTGTTGATGAGGTCCCAGCGTTTTTCCCTGGCTTGGATGAAGGCTCCACCTGGATTACTACAGATATCGTGCTTTGCCTCTGAGCCTGCAGAGTTAATGTAGCTTTAGGTGTCCCCCCTGATTGAGGCTGTGTGCTTCCTTCTTAATCGTTCGTGTGCGTGCTACATGCTGTTTAGGAGGGGGGGCGGGATGTCAAAAGGTGATTTTTTGAGTGGAAGGAACGCAGGGCTAGAGGTCACGAGCTGGCTGGGCCTTTGCTGCTTTTTTGCTACTCATCTATGTGTGCCTGCGCGCTACCCATTTGATGTTTCATTTGTGTGTACGTTCTTACGAGTGTGTTGGTGCTGTGCACAGCTGGCAGTAGTTGCTGACTCGCCAGCATGCTTGACCAGGAACAGCCTTGACAAGCTGGGTGCCAGAATTTGAAAGGCGCGGTATTCTTTGGGGGCACACATGCGGTGTCTTGCCTTTTGGCATGCTATCTGTGCAACAGTGCTGGTAAACTGCAATAACATGGCAGTGCCAGGCATGGTGGCATGCTATTGAGGGTGTGGCCGAAAGGAGGAGCAGGGGGAGGGAGGGAGGAATGTGGTCAGAGATGGGTGTTTTGAGGGGTCAGACTAGCGGTCAGGGGACCATAGAAGCTTGCAGCTCTTTGTGTATGGATGCCATACCAGGGACTGTGTGCATGATGATGCCAGTAACGTTGCTGATGAATGGCTCCTATGACAGAGGTTGAGGCAGGGTTGTGAGGAGGCACTGTGTGCAGGTGGGGTGCCAGATGACGACTGCTTACTACCCCCCCCTCCTCCCTCCTGTTTGGTTTACCAGGCAGATGCGTGTTCCAAATCCAAATTGGAGTTGAGAGAAATGTCGACAGTCGGTGATTTCTTTTTGCATCCGTGGGTGGCACTTTGGAAACTAGGGTGAAGTGGCAATGGTCTCGCCTTCGTAAGTGCCAAGGGGTTGTTGTGCTTTGGGGAATGAGGGGTTGTAGCAGGATATGGAATACAAGTATGCAAGTTTTGCAGCACTGCGCTCAAGAAGAATTGTTGCAGTGTGTTTATATATGTACGCGTGGTTGTGTGTTTGCACTCGTTTTAGTCTTTCATTCCCTGCCTGGTTTATTGCATGTACAGAACCATATATGCTTGTTTTACTGGTGTCGCCTAAGCATGCGCGTTTGTACTATGCTCGTGCATTAAGGAATAGTATTAATGACTTCAGCTGGCTATGCCCAGTGCCCCTGTTTTGGTGGCCTGCATTTTCTGCACTCCACTGATTCTCACTCCTGTTGCTGTCTAGTGATATGGCGAAGTGCGCATGTGCCAGGGAGGGAGTATGCCAGTGAGCATGTATTATTTGCTCATGACAGAAACACTGCACGTCCCCTGTTAGCTGTAGGGTTTCATTCTTCGTGTGCCGATATTTGCAGTTGCTGCTGCTGCTGAAACGCGGTGTCTTAACGCAATTTTGCCCTCAGCTACTACATCCACTTCACAGGTTACTGTGCGTTATGCATGTTTCTTTTTTCTCAACGCTCTTTCCCTGGGAAACCTTAATTGGTCCAATAAATGTTTTATCCTTTGTATTCTGCTCAGCCTGGCACAGGTTGGGGCAGACTAAGCGTACAGTGGACGGTAAGCTTGGTGCATGATTATGATCGTGGCAAGGACAAGATGGAGCAGATGCTGCTAGGAGAGCGCATTTTGCTAGCTGGATCAGGGTGTTTGATGGTCTAGGAGAAGGAGGGAGTACGTGGCGCTATGTTTGGCTTTAATTTTGAAGCAGCATACCGCATATTTTCTGTGGCTGAGCCACTTCCAACCTCAAGATGGATAATTTTCGGTTGCCATGCGCATCTTGGGCTGCACTAAGTGAAGCGCTGCAACACTGCACTCTTGAGTTTGCTGCCAATTCATGCTTTCCAGTGCTGATTGCTTCGGTAAATTTGTGCAGCCTGGTTTCCTTGTCTAACTTTGGGTTATTCTCCTGTTTATTAATGCAAAAATGTACTACAACGGTTAAAGAGCAAACACTGTGAAAGAACAGGGTGGACGTTTTTGCTCTTAGTTGTGGTCGACTTTGTATTGCCTTCGAACACACATTGTAACTTACTCTGGGTGATCAATGGTTATGGTTACAAGGGGGGGTGACCTTCAGCCAGGTTGTTTAACTGATCGGCTGCTGACTGGTCTTGGCCAGCCACAAATAAATCCATAAGCTCAGAAAGAGAGAGAAAGTTTATTGTTCTGTTGAAAAAGTTCAGTTTAGTTTAGTTTGGATTACTAAGGCCTCCAGCCTGGCATGGCTGCTCAACCTATAGGTCCCAACAAATGAATCAATCAAAAAAATCGACAGCTGCACTAAGTAATTTGTAGTTTAGTTGAAAAACAAAACCTTTGATATCACCTTCAAAAATATTATCAAATAAATGGTTGTGGTGCCGTAAATGTTCGGTGCCCATACATGAAAAAATAACGTGTTTCTCATCTTGATTATAATCCCCGTTATCACACAAATTGCAAACACGTGCACTCCTGTCTGGACTCCTGCCATATCAACCAGTTTCACACTTCAACCCATGTCCTCGAATCCTGAACAGAGCTACGTTCCTCATGACACGTGCACGCGCATCAGAAACCGGTCTCTCAGGCAAAGCAAACCAGTTGTGATAAGCAACAAACTTTTTTTAACAAGAGCAAGGATCTTGACCATGTGTTTCTCTCCAAACTGCCTGATGCCTGAATCTCAAGTCTATGCGCAAATTTAAAATATTTAGCTTTCTGTAATGTAAAAAGTCACATTTGTATAAAGTGCCATTATATTGCCCCCTGCCACTCCGAAGAACCCACCCCCCTACATTGAGGGAGACTGGGAGCACCTCAGCAGCACTGCCAGCCACCATTAGAGCCACCAACCCCAGACAGCACCGACCTTAAGACCTCAGCAAACCTCGGCGTGACATCCACCTTGTCGAGATCAAGTACTGTGAGGACACCAGACCTCAGAACCAGCTGAACGCCGCAAAGGAACAGCACAAAGACCTGTGCAACATCTCCAAGGAGCCTCCGTTACTCTCCACATCATCCGTTTGGGTGTGGGGG
>Ga0307952_1001428_pt1 | contig 11810 bp, 12 predicted proteins | sample OrgLakmetagen376_FD_201821 | JGI IMG/M metagenome (GOLD analysis project Ga0307952, IMG submission 201821) | Saline water microbial communities from Organic Lake, Antarctica - #376 | ecosystem: Environmental > Aquatic > Non-marine Saline and Alkaline > Saline | place: Antarctica: Organic Lake...
CAGCGTGGACACGGGCAGTACTTGGCATGTAACACACGTGCCAGTAGCAGTTTACCAGCCCGTCTTGTTCATCCCCTGGTTACATAATTTTTAGGAGGGGTGATGGAGTTTGGAGGGTCTTACTTGGGAAAGAAAAGGTCAAAACCACTTAAATTTGAGGAGCCACGTAATTATTCAGGTCCAGGAAAACCTCGCCACTGCAGAGAAGAGAAAGGGAAACATAAGGGGTGACAATTGGTAACGGTACTGGAAAGGGCGTTTGTTCATAATTGCATAACTAATTAGTTTAACTGCTATTGTTCTTTCTAGCCTTTCTTTCGCATGGGTGTACACACTTTTTGCTTGCAGGAAACCATTCATGGAGGAACAGAGCAGGCAGCAGCAGAACTGAGGCGTAAGTTTGGATCAGGTAAGTTTCAAGCTGTGTTTTGCTGAATTGACTAAGGAGAAGAAACTTGAAAAAAAGAAAACTGGAAGACCACGCAGGCAGTCCTCCCCACATCAATTGAAGAAATGGAAGCTCTTTGGGTGTTGTACCACAAAGAAAAAGAAAAAAGATAAAGAGATCGATGAGGTTGCAGGCTTAGCCTGAAACCAGCTTCTGACAAAAGTTTATTACGGCACCAGGAAGTGGGCGCCTGTTATGCATGAGTTTTGCAGCACAATTAACAGAATGCATACGGAGCTTCAAAGCACATTTCTTAACTCTTCGAGAATTAAGACACAATTACTTGGGGGATCATGTTGTGTGAGTGTTGTAGGTGGTGCCGCCCACTCGTAATAGGATGGTGTGGAGGGTAGTGGAGGCTTTTTGAAGAATGGTACAGAGCTCCTCGTGCAATTCCTCCATGGCACTTAGCTGATTATGGGGCTGAGTTTCATTACAGTACCTGATCTTATGAGGTGAATGTCAGGTTAAAGTTTGATGAGATTTTTGGGCCGGTGCTGTCTGGGGAAGGTGGATCTGTTGGTGGCTGGCGGTGCTGCGTTGCTCCAGTCTTCCTGAGTTGCCCCCTGACCCTCCAAAAAAGCCACTCCCGCCAACATTAGTTTGTCGTATTCTAATTTTTGCGGAAATAAGGCAACCAGCACACCATCTGGACAGCTAGAGGTAATCCTGTCTTCATCAGTGAAGCGAGGTGGAAAGAGCCACTTCAGTGTAATCCTAGTTTCAGCTATTTTGAGTGTCTGGGGATTTTACATAGCCAACTGTTTGCTTCCTATAGCCATTGGGACAAAGCAAAATGCTGGGGAAGCCTGTTTTGCTGATGGCTGACCTGATCACAACTCTGCCAAGTTGCAAATATTTACTTCATCTGAGTAATTATTGACGTAAACTTTTGTCATCGCAACTTGACAATTTTAAGGCAAGGTTTTTTTTGGAAGGCAGAGAATCTGGTGTTAAGAAGTGTCAAGTCAGACAAGCAAAGGAATCCCTGCATCCTTCAGGGCTAATCTGTGGTGCTGTGTGAATGCATGTGTAATAGCACCGGAAAACAGGAGCGTTTGTATCAAATAACCAAGAACATACAATGCTTTTGGAAAAGGTGCACAAACGAAACATAAAATCAACAAAAAAACGCCTCTTTTTTCCAATGAGTACATTAGACAATGCTGCACAGGAGCTTTACGTGAGCAGCATCAGAAAGACCAACAAGCTCAGACGTCAAAAGCCCCTAGGCCTGGAAACGGCAGCCTCAATGCACACCAAAAGCTGGACATGCACTTGCCCCCAGAGCCAATTGAGAAGCAGCCACGGGAGAGCGTGGAAAAGCGTCATGCGCATATGGCAGGGAAAAATGGAGAGTCTTAGATTTGCCCAATGAGCATGTATCACACTATTGACAATGTCTGAAATGTTTTGTTTCCTGTGCTGTGTGAAACCCTTCAATACTCAAGTTGTCAGACCATGTTACACGTTCAGATTTGTTGCCTCCTTAACCTTGCTGGCCTTTGCACACGCTCTTGTCTAAATTGCGTTCCTGTTAAAGTCGTTGTCTATGATAGCTACATTTGCTTTTCTTATGGTGCTTCTGCTTGTGAGGATGTCCAGTTTTAGATTAAAATTAGAAAAACCAAATCCTTCCAACAAAAGAAGATCAGGATTATAATGCTGGAAAATCTGCGCACTTGAATACCTGTGCATTTAAAGTGCGCACATTTTGGCATCCCCTGTCAATTTTGTGTGAAAAGACAAATCATTTCAGCAATGTAGCTGGCTAAAACTCATATTAATATAAATGTCGGGCGTTTACAGTCTTCATAATATTGTTTTGCCACAAATACTGATTAATCACAGAAGCATGCATCTAGTTTTCTGGCTCACTTGTCGGAACAGACAGGGTTTTTGTGCCCGAGGCTTGTGTGAATAGATTCCTTGTGAAGTAGAATAGTACACGGTGCATCTGGATGGTTTTGGTACCTTGGCAAGTTTCTTGCTTGGCCCTCAGCTTCAGATTGATTGTCGTAGATGGTGCCACCCATCCAAGAAATTGGTGTGAAAAATGGTCTACTTAGATTTTTGTGTGCTGGTTGTTATTGCGGCTTTCAACTGGATGCGACATGCTTGCAGACGTTGATCTAAAGAGTAGTAGGTCATGTGTTTAGTGATTTCTATAACTGCACCATCAATAATTGCAATGTATCTAGTTATTATTAATAATCACTCTACTGCTCCCTAATTGGCATGAAATTAACATCGATGCAATAGCCCGAGCTAGAATACTAATACTTTTGCTTCATTTTCAGACGTGACAGATTTGGAGACAAAGGCTGCACATTTCTGAGCAAAGATTAATGCCAGAGGGGGGACACTGAGGCCAAAAATGGTACGTTTTTGCATGCTCCTAGGGTATGGGCCCCCTAATTTGCACGTTTTAGACCCAACTCTGCTTTGTAGATTTCAGTGCAGCTGAGCTTAAAACGGGAAAGTTAGGGTTACCTGCCTCAGCAGCCGCAGCGTGAAGCCTACTTTTCGAGCAGCCATATGCTGTATCTGACCAGCCAGCGCACCAAACACAGTGATTTGTAGCACGTTGAAGTCCTTATAATAAACAAAGATCATTGCAAGAGAAATGGGGCAGAAAGACGAAGTGGTTGACGAGATATGCAAATCAATGTGCCATTCCCCCTGGAAAGCACCCATCTAGGGTACAGGTGCACGACGTGTGCTTTTAGTCCCGTCATTCTGTACGCAGGGCGATTTGTCTAAATCTGAGCACATGTTCGGGTAGCTTATAAAGTCAGCATCAGTTTGAAGCTAGGCTGGGTCCAATTTGATGAAGTGACGTGGTGAGTAGTTGTACCTTTCATGCAAAAAGGAGCTAGTTTTGGCTTTTGCCAGTGTCCCCCCTCTGGAATAATGCCCCCACTGTTTCATCAAAATTTATGACATGTTTCCCAATTGTATCGCTTCTCTCCTGCACGACTTTAGCATGCAATTAAATCAGTGTTACAAGTGTCACTGAAGCACCGCTTATTTGTGTTTGGGCATACCAAATGATAATATCAGAAATAGAACGAACCCAGGGTATGCAAAAACAGATTTGCCTGCGTCTCAACACACACAGTCCTGGTTCAAAAACGAGTCCCTCCACGTAGGGGGGTTGGAATCAATGAGGGTGTAACGCCATCCAAGTGTGTCCCTGCAGTGTGCGATGGATGCAAAGTCTGTGAGTGGCAGAAACTAGGGGATTAAGCATTCTGTGTTAGCAGAATTTGTGGGACGCTTAGAATGTATGTGCAAGCCATTAGAACCAAGACGCACCCAAGATAAAAACACTGTGTCGATCTTCCATCCCAGTTCTCGCAACATTCGCGCTGTGGAAGTCCAAAACATTTCTGAGCTCCAGATGCAGTAAATGGGGAAGGAGAGGGAGAGGGAGAGGGAGAGGGAGAGGAAGGAGAAGGAGATGGAGAAGAAGACGGAGAAGGAGAAGCAGAAGGAGAAGGAGAAGGAGAAGGGGAAGGGGAAGGAGATAGAGAAGGAGATGGGGAGGGGATGCCGGATGCTGCAGCGCAATCACACTCTCCTTGTACAACAGCCAAAGCACTGGCAAACGCCTCAGCGGTGGCTGTGGCCACTGCTGTCGACACAGCCTTAGACTCAGCCACTGCGGTGCCACCTGCTTGTATGCAAGGATCAAAAAGCGAAGAATCTGGCAAACAGGATCTGGAATTATTAGCTTCACCAACTCAACTAGTCATATGTGTGTTTGAATAACGAATGGCTGCCAATCACTGCAAAATGTAAAGGCTTAAGGAGTGGCCAGCACTATACTCCGCTGCAAAGCCTGTACCTAATCAAGATCTGTGTTTAGTAAGAACATCTCAAGCACCACCCACCAGTTGAGCAGGCCTCAGCAGAGGCTTCAGCTGTAGCAACAGCTATTGTCTCTTCAAAATCATCAGCGTTGGCCGCTGAAATGGCTTGAGCACAGTCATTAGTGGCAACGGCAAAAGCGGAGGCAATTGCTTTGGCAACCGCACGTGCCACTGCCCTGTTTGTGAGGAAAACACAGCAAATACCAAATGTTTTCTTACAAAACCATCAGCATTGGCAGACTGACAGTCTGGGATGACAAGCACGTGCCCTCTGCCCTATTTCAGCTGGTCTATCATAGTGTCCACTCTTCCATTGTACTCTATTTGTCATCCACCTTCAACAAAACAGTTACAAAAAGATACAGCTTGATAAGCGGACCTTGCTTCACAACATAAGAAAATGCATAATGTTGACAAAAGCATTTACAAGCTTCACACCAAAATTGGCACCTATTACCTCTGTTTATTAAATGCAGACAGCTTGGATATTGATATTGGGTAGCACTAATTAAAGACAATCCCACCATGAGAACTTTCTTCTGCTGATTTAAGAGGCTGGCCGAAATGGTAAGTACACTTTGCCCATACTTTCAGAGATCTCCCTGCCAAACTATAATATGCATTGACTGTGATCACATGGGATAAGCCAACCCTAATCATCTCACCTGGCAGTCGCAGCTGCAGAAGCACACGCCTCTCCTTTCCCTTCTACTTCCACTTTAGCTGAGGCCTCCGCAACTGCAGTGGCTGTTGCCTCAGCGGTCTGAAGGCAATGAAAGGATACACTGGATGTGCATGCAAGTCAAGACTTGGAAGCAGCACACAGGTACAGTCTAGATTTTGGCTGGTGGCTCTTGGGTAAAATGTTTGTGACAAAAAAGGTACCAACTGATGGCATGTGTTAATGTCTTATTATATAAAGACAGCTGAAGAGCCACACATTCAATTCTGTGCAATTATCTATGATATGTGACAATTTGATGCCATTTTTGGCTATGTGCAGCCAAAACCAGGCGTGAAAGCTGCAACTTAGCCAAAAGTGGCATCAAAGTGTCACATTTCATAGATGACTGCACGGAACATTATCTGTTGCTTCTCAGCTATCTTAATATAATAAAGCATTAACGCCCTGTCCCACATGTGTTGTAAATTGACAGTCATAAGAGCTGCTCAAAACAGCCTCAACGTTTGCAAGAATTCTGAACACAAATGCAATCATGATATTATGCAATATAAACAGACGCACTGGATAACCTGAAATAACTTACCGCTTCCGCGCTGGCCGTTGCAAGGGCTGTGGCATCATCTGTTCCTTTGCATGCCTGCAAACAGCAAGCAAGCCCATTCATTCTTTTGAAATGTTGGCCTTGCTCTGGCTAGCAGGCCCTTACCTAAACTCATGCTTTGCTGCCTTAAACTTAGCCTCTGTTTACTCAAGTTCTATTTTGTTTGCAGTGTGAGATGCACTAGGCGGGGAATTGTACCAAGACGACAAAAGATGAAAAAACACAGAAACATATACCAAAAACATGAATGATAGATCACTTTGCTGCATGGCAAGAATTTATCTTTGTACGTTATACACTGACTCAGCAGTATTCAACACGACTGACAAGCATTTGACCAAACGCAGGCTACATTTACTGAAGTCTGTGCCAAGGTTAGAGATAGCATATCCTTGGTGATGGCCAGCTTGCATGCTACTTGCTGGAATCCACCATCCTGTGTTATGAGACAGCTTTGCAGTGGCCAGACCATATGATTGCTTAGGTATCTTACATTTCCCTGCCAAACCAACTTCCCCACCTTAGCCACCGCAGAGGCCACGGCCGCAGAAGTCGACTCAGCAGCTGCATTCAGAGCTGTAGAGCTAGATTTGCTTATTGCAGACACTTTGCCTGCAATGGTACAAGTGATCAAACACGACGTGCTCCATCAAGTAGTGATCTTTACAATAGGTAACAGGCTGGAACAGATGGAGTACCAACTAAGAGATCACCACAATAACGTGTTTTCAAGGCTTGCAAAGAACATGCTTATTGCAAAAGCTCTTGCACTACCTCCATATGAAGAGGCTACGGATTTGCCAATGCTGTCAACATCACCTGCGATCATTGAAGGATTGAAATAACAATAGGTATGTGAGTGACGAACGCCAGGAAAGGAATTACCACCTCCTTCAAGGTACATAAAAGCTTCCTCTTCAAACTGGGCGCCAAATTAGTATTCCTTTTATCCTTATTCAGTCAGCATGCACGGCCACATACAAATGGAATCAAGTGTCTCTAAATTCCACTTCGAGCCAATTGTAGGGAAATTACATTACATAGAGGGCAATGCAGTGAAGAAGGTGTTCAGACTCTATCATTTATTGCATTTTCTGCTCCATGGTAGCTACTTTGATACCTAAGCGCTTTTTGTCTCTTTCATTTTAATACCAACTGACCCGATGCCACAGCCTGAGCAATGCTTTCTGAAGACGCGTCTGAGGGCTCTTTTGACGGCGGCGGCGAGGCAGCTCCTTGAGATTCAGATGGGCTATCCTTGACCTGAAGCAGCAAACGCATCGTCCGCTTTACATACAACACACGGTTCAAAACAGGAGGTCTAAGGCCAAGCCTCGTCATTCATTTCTTTGTATTTTGTGGCAGGGAGGTTCTAGAATGTTTCTGCTTACTTTTCTTATTTTATGCAGAGCAAATGATTTTAGCTACCAACACCTGCGTGATCTTCTGTTTTTATTCCGGAGCTACTGACATTGCACAGGTGGTGCTTGTGCAAGCTAGGAATGGAGCCGAAATTGTATTCCTTAATATGGTGTTGTGGCAAATAGAAATCACAAAGCCAGATTTAAAAAGCTTGCCGCCCAACATCAAATACATGTCCACCTACCTTACGAGGAGGGGCGCTCGTTGCCTGCGACAAGGCTTGAGCTACGGCATTAGAATCCGCGCCCTTCTGCGTCACAGCTTTGGCTACGGCCTGAGGTAAAGTTGCATGGACAACTTGTGTTTCAAGCGCAGCAAGCATAAGGCCCTTCAGCACAAACGCAATTTTACGTGGTTGTGCCTTCTCTTACTAGAACTTGGGAAATACATGAATGTCAAAAAGTTTCCGCATTACTTAAGATCAGGCTGCGCAAAATTGTATTTAAACTCTCACACCTGTGCAATGGCTGCACTGTCCCCAGTACTTGTTGCGATGGCAAGACCCGCAGCAACCGCGTCTCCATTGCCCGCAGCAGTAGCTTCAGCAATTGCAGTAGCTGTGTTGCAAAGAGCACAGGTTTTGTGCTTTGTTAAACTTGGTGGCTTGACCAAGAAGTGCAAGGCTGATCTCGTCGCGTAATTTGTGCAGAGCACGAAGTCTCTCAAAACATAGCAGCAAAAAGATGCATGTACTTTATAAAAACGATGTGTCAGCAGAAGAATGTCAATCCCCTGCCTTCCGCCCACCTGCAGCATCCGTGTTACCCTCAGCAAGGGCCTGCAAGCACAAAATACAAGAACAGGCTTCTTTGATAACACTTTCAGGCACATATAATGAAATTTCAATCCAAGGTAACGGTGATGATGTGCAAGAAAGCTCTGCTGCAGGCGGCGGCGGCTGCCACACGGACGACACAACACTGCAAGTTGGAAGACCTTCGTTTCAGCCTTCTGACATTTGATTTATATGATATTCATCATTTTGCATTCAGTTGCACACACCTGGGCGATAGCAATGGCAATTGTTTGGTTCCTATCCTGGAGCAGGTGCCGCTGGAGGCCAACTGCACCCTCGCCTGCAGAAACTTTGGGCCCTTCTGATAAGCCTGCATGGCATGCATGGCTTGACAACATAAGTAATGCTAAGCTCCAGTGTGCTCAAAGAGGGAGAGGGAGCGAGAATCTTTATGAGAAGAGAGAAGAGAGATGCTTGCAGAAAGAAACCATCAGTATTAGTTAGAGTCTCATCAGGGGTCCGAGCAGCTGCTGAAACACAGTGACTAGCAGGTACACACACACTCATGCGAGCGTACAAGCAGGAAGCAAGGCAAAGGGCGCCTTGCAAGGTTTGCACAGCTAGGATGGGAAATTCAATCAAGTCACAAGTTTTCCCAGCTTTGCCCACCCCTGTCGAAGCGGTTCAGGAGGGGCGCAGGACGAAATGCGCTGGAGAACAGGCCGTCGCTGCTCAGTAGCAGGAGGGGCAGCAGCCCGGCGATGGAGAGACGATTGCTGGGCATCTCGCTTGATGGTGGCTCCAGCGAGCCTAGTTTAAATTTTTATGTATAATTTGATGGAGACAAAATTTGAAATATGAAATGAAGAACGGAAAGATACCGACAGATGACCTCATGTTTAACCTCATTTCCTCTTGCTTCATCGTTGCTTACTTCATTTTTTATCTTTGGTATCCTGAGCAGGCGTCGATGCCAGTACGCATCGCGAGTGCTGATGCAAGCATGCAAGCTTGCACTGTCAGGAAGCTACACATGATGAGGCATTTGTACAAAGCCACCTGTGTGGCCAGCTACCTCGCTGTCATTCTGTCTCCTCTCAATCACTCTTGTTCTGCTTTTTGAGCAGAAAGAGCTTTTTTCGTTAGTCTGTTTTCGGTGTGCTGGAAGGTACCAGCGCTAGACCCATCAGCCCAACGTAGTGGCTGCCGGTCCTTTGTAATCGAATCTTATCTGCTGTTAGCAGAAAGAAGATACCTGCTACATTACCAGCTGGAAACGAACCAGGAAGAAAAGGCCGGTCTCCTTGCTTGCAGTTAAAATCTTTGCAGAAATCATACACCGAATGACAATTTACATGGAATATGTGCTAGCTCGAGCTGGCCACAGAGCTTAAGTACTCCACAAGTAGGAATTGATTACGAACTTGCATAGGAAATGTCTACCATCAATCAAGTCAAGAGTATTGCCACACCATGTGCCAAAGCAATTACTTCTTTGCTCAGACCAGTTCAGGCGTTTTCAGGCAGGAGCAGCCAAGTCAGAACATCAGCAAGAGCCCCCGTTTGTTTCGGCTCCTAACAAATCTACACCAGATGAGTTCAGCATCCTTCCTGACACGGATTCATTGATCAAATTGTCTACTGTCCCGCTGCCCACGGATGGGTACTCTCTGCTGCTACTAAACGTTCCGTCATCCATGCGCTGCTGCTCCTCAACCCACTGCTCCTCCTCATTTCGCTCCTGCGGATGCTCCTCCCACTCTTTCTGCTGCTGCTGCTGCTGTTGCCTCTCCTCCTCCTGTTGCGCCTGTTGCTCTTCTGCCTCCTGTTGCGGCTGCTCAACCTGCGCCTGTTGCCCATCCTGCTGCTCTACTCCCACCTCCTGCTGCTCTACTCCCACCTCCTGCTGCTCTGCTCCCACCTCCAGCTGCTCTGCTGGTACAACCGCTGAAGTTGAAAACACATCTGTCTCTGCTAATTGCTGCACTTGTCCTGCTGGGCAGCTGTCATGAGGCTGATGTGCTGTATCATGTTTGTTGGCTAGCAGATCCAAGGATGCAGAAGTGAGTGGGCGTTCGTGGGGTGCACCTCCTTCCGGACATCTCATAGTTGATTGCTGCCAAGGCTTCTCCTCCACCACAGCTTGCGGTTGTAGCTGGTGCGGCTGCTCCTGCTTCTGATCTGGGTATCGCTCCTGCTCTAGCAGCTGCTCCGGCACATCACTTGTAGCAGCTGCAGCCAAACTTTGAGCGTCCGGCTTGTCCTGACCATCGCCCTCGGGCAGTGATGAGCTTTTCAGCTCTTCAGCTTGTCGCTCCGGCTGCTCCATTTGCAATGGTTTCATTTGCTCAAGACAAGGTGATGTCTGCTCCTTTTGTTGGGACGATTTGCTTTGTTCTTGCTGCTGCGGCTGCTGCCTTTGTATTTCCAGTGGTACTGGCAGTTGGGAAGACTGCAACAGCATGGGATCTGGTGCTTTCTCAGCTGAATATTCGTGAGCTGAATGTTCGTGGGGCTGCTGGTGGTTATTCTGCCGAGCTCCCTGAGGCAGAGGCGCGGGAGGTGGCAAAGGCTGCAGTTGCTGCTGCTCCTGAGTGGCATATTGCTGAAGATGTCGTTGCTGCTGTTGCTGTTGTTGCATTCCTTCAGAAGTAGAGGAAGGGGCTTCCTGCTGCTGCTGCTGTTGCTGTTGCTGAGGCTGAGGTTCAGGCTGCTGCTGCTGCTGCTGCTGCTGTTGGAGGCTACTATCTCTCAAAGGTGCCATCTCGTTGCTGTCCGCGGTGGATGTAAAGGTAAGGGGAACTCCAGTAGAAGTGGCATAAAAGGAAGAGGCAGGGTCTTGGAAGGCAGCAGTCTCCCTGGCTGTGTGCTGCATTTCGGAGTTGGTGCTGGATTGGGCGTCGACAGCCTGTAATGAGCAAGGCACAACATGAATGGTGGGTTCAGAGAAATGGTGTGGAAAAAGGTATTATTCGGTCAAAATGCGGAGAGGAGCAGCTAGAATTGGCAAATCAGTGATAAGCATACATATACCATTTCCTCCAGGTTCCACAGGGGCCTTTGAAGCATGAGGCACTTTGATTGAGTAAAACACTTGGAAGCCTAAGCCTTGGCACTGACACGTATATTTCACGTTTAAGAATATGCACGGGAAATGCCAGTGACAGATCAATTAAGCACATGTATGACGTACACAAAGTGATAGGGGTGCAATTAATTCAATAGAACTCATAGATATGCATGCAAGGAAGCACTCACAAGTTTCAGCGACTCGTGCTTGATCACAAGCTCTTTGTACTGGTCCAGGAGCCGCTTCACGTCTCCCATTGTGAGAGCGTCGACCGACGCATACAGCAAAGGGTAGCTTTCCTGCAACACACACAATTTCATGTAAAGGTGTCAAAGTGAGGTCCCATGCTGCTGTCTAATTAGCATGTTATCCTCATACCTACAGCCGCCAAAAAGTAAAAGGAAATTATAGAGATTATGAGTGACTCGGCAACCACGATGGCGCTTGAATTCAACAATGCGTGGGCATCCAAACATAACCATAATTTAAAGAACTGCTTGGGACTGACGAGGCTTGTAGAGAGGAAATTTGATGACAAACGAGGAGAGTACAGCAAAAGCAAAGGAATGCACTTGAGGTAAGTACACATGCCACAAGGCTACATACACCCTCAGAGTTTCACAATTCACTTCTACTTCGTCATCCCTGCTGGGGAATGGTTTTCACTGCCTGCGTAGTGTCTCTCTTCTTTTCCTCATCCCTACTGCAATGCGTCACAGGTTTGCTGAACTTACTGCTTATTATACAGATATACTTAAAATCGAACAGGTGAACACAGTGATGTATTGATATAATGCAAAAATTTATGTGAGCAGAGCACGAACGTGACTGCGTAAACACACGCATACAAACACACACAAACCTGCAGCTCCCCCGCTGCATCTGCCGCCACCAACAGCTGCATGCCTTGTGCCTCTAGCTCTGCAGCAGAGAGTGTGCGGCTGCTGCCTTGCTGCCCTGATGTAGACCCGCC
>Ga0307952_1001431_pt1 | contig 11781 bp, 10 predicted proteins | sample OrgLakmetagen376_FD_201821 | JGI IMG/M metagenome (GOLD analysis project Ga0307952, IMG submission 201821) | Saline water microbial communities from Organic Lake, Antarctica - #376 | ecosystem: Environmental > Aquatic > Non-marine Saline and Alkaline > Saline | place: Antarctica: Organic Lake...
ATTGGAAATGTCTGAATGACCTGAGTGCCTGCTTATGTACTGAGTCAGGCAAGCCGCGGAAAACATGGTAAAGATTGGCACTGCCCAACCTGTACTGACCTAACCCAGGTTGAAAAGGATACCAGAAAGTCACATGCAGAGGTTGAAGAAATGGTAAAAGGTATAAGTGCTCTGGCAACCCCGACTTAAAAACCTACGTAGGTTGTTATAAAAATGCTGACACAAGTACCCAGCTAAGTGCCCAAACAGAAGACCAAAAAATTGACAATCTTGCAAATCAAGGCTATGATGGTTGTACCCAGCACTTTGATAATATGTGGGACTCGTCGCAAGGCCAAAACATCAGAGACAAGGATCTCTTTGTCTTGGACACTGTCAATCCTCAAGTAGACATTCAACCCACTTGGAAATTAGAGATCTGGGTACGGGATGTGGATCTCCTCAAGCTTAAGCCAGGATTAAATAAAGACTCAGAGGGTGAACCAAAAATTCCTAAACACGTAATTTGTCAAGCAGCCTGTGTATATGACATTCATGGCAAGTACACACAAATGCTTTCCTTCTTAGAACGTCTGAGCATTCTGCTACATGCATACAATCAAACCAAACGGACTGGTATACTACACAATACTACACAACCACCTGTACTAGATGCAGCAATTAAAATTGCAGGTCTACTACAAAGTTACAAACTCCAGATGAGCTCACTAAGCAATATTAGTAAAAAGGCAAAAGATTCCAATGCGTACTGCACCCCGAGGCACATTACGACTTCCTCCAAAAATGGGCACTAGTTACCAAACACAAATTTGCCAGCCCCCTAGATTTCGACCCTAGCCTAGTTACCAAGCCTAAAACTAGATTGAAAACACCAGAGATACAGAATGCGGAGCAAGCACTAATGCCCTTGACTCGAAATTTACAGGCTTTTCCTTCTGTCACCCAAACTATTAGCAACTGCCTCCTGCATGCACTTGCGGGACATTCGCTTTACTCAGCAAGCTGCACTCATGAGATTGATCAAGAAGCTGCTGCAACGTTCCTGCTCTTTTCTGACTGGCTTGGTTGGAGCAAGAACGGGTACATGAGTTGGATAAATAACCAACCTGAGTAAGCATGCATTCTAGCCAAATTTTTTGCTAACAGCATGCTCTTATATACCAGAGGGGGTTGACTGGCCAAACAGCATGCTTTTATATACCAGAGGGGGTTGACTGGCCAAACAGCATGCTCTTATATAACAGAGGGGGTTGTCTGGCCAAATTGCAGGAAATGCTCCTTCCTGATTTCCTTTCCCACTTGCAACCATGTCAACCTAAATATTGTCAAGAAAGATTACGTTCACCAAAAAATGGTGAACATCGGATGACCCCAGATCACACTTCTGGCCTCAGATCACCTCAAATGGGCCCACAGCTCCGCCCTGGGACCATTTTTAATTCCCAAAATTAGGTATTTATGACTTCCTTGCACCGCGCGACCATCCTTAATGTTCAAAAATAGGAGACAAGGAAGTCAAAAGATGACCTTTTTGGCATCTTCTTGGCTGATTTTCTCTAAGGGAAATGACTAGAGTTCTGTATCTCACTAATCACTGTATCTTTTCCCCTCATTTTTGTTGCAATGATATTTAATTATAGAAGAAATTCTAATGCAATTTTAATAATATGATTTGGTGCAGCGGTTGGTCAGATCCAGCATACGGGTGCCTGAAAAGTAGGGTTCACGCCGCGGCCAATTAGGCATAAGGGCCCACGTTTGCTTCGATAAAACTCAACTGCCCTGCTGCTGTTGTGGCATAAGCTACCATTTATAACCAAGTTTGACTGTATCAAACGATAGCCCGCATACTCCGGGAACATTCAAAAAACACCCCCATTTGGGGGGTCAGTGGTTCCCCTCCGCTCTTATTCCCTACAAAAGTTTGGTTAGACGCTCCACCCCAACCTCAGCACAACAAGAATAAAATGCAGCTAGTTGTCGTCTGGAACAATCAAGGTAACAAGCCAATGAATTCAATCCAGCTTGGCTCAACAATCTCAAGCAGACCATCCCTGAAGCAACGTGGACTTGTAACAAAAGTGCCCATGTGCCTGGCACTGCTCGTGTGAAATGCAAGAACAAGCAGAAAAAAATTTCCAACTCCTAGACCCGGATACTTCCATTGCTGCTGACATCAGCCAGTGGCAAATGCTTCATAATACAAATGTCAACCAATACAAGAGCCCGCATATTCCCGAAGTACAAAATTGGAAATCAATCGCATACACTGACGGTAGTGCCATGCAAGATGAGACCAGTAAACATCAAATTTCATTCACCAGCATTGTCACCCCCATCACAGGCACTGATTACAGTAAATGCCATCACTATCGATCCGGGGGGCAACAACCCCACGCTCACCATCAATAGAGCTGAACTTGCAGCTTTGCTGGTAGCAGTACAAAAAGGCGTTACTAAAATTGCTACAGACAGTGCCTCATCCCTCTTTCAGATTTGAGAACAGCTATTGAATCCAATGGCTATATGCTGCCATTTGCACAGGGAACTACTCAAGGACACTGTAAATTTAATCCAATCCTCACCTCCTACCATCAATTTCTACAAGGTGCAGATCACGGAGCACGCAAAGCAGCAGTCAATCAAAATTTTGACATTCCCGTCCCGCTAGCTACTGACCCCTTTTACAACCTGTTCTGGCTAAGCATGCCTTACAAGGATGGCTCCCATGCAGAAGAGCTACGAGTTTTGACTTAAACTAAAGGACAAGCTAAAGCTAAGCTAAAATATCATATGCACGCCCACCATTACCTTGGTGAAGCTAACACAGATACATTGCTTTACAAGCTCTGGCAAAAATTGCATGATACACCTGAGCGCGCAGCATAGCCCGACTCTCACACACAGCATCTGCCCTGTGCCTGTAGTGATAGGACGCCTTTACGGGGTTGAGAGTTTTGCTCTCACCCAATTGAAGAGCTCCTTGACCTTCACCTCCATCTGCTCTCAAGATCCTTTAAAGTTTAACCGCTTCAACTGCATATTTCAACTATGGTCTTTTGTCTGACGGATCTAGTGTCCTCACAGTACTTGATCTCGATGAGGTGAATGTCACGCACGTTGGAGGATGCTGGGATCTTTAGGTCGGTGCCGATGTAGCAAAGTGTACAGAAAGCACCGTTATTTTTGTCTGCAATGAGGAATGCTAATTTACCAACTTGTTTGCCATTAACTTTGTATCTGATCTTCTTACAAAGCTTGTCTTAACATCGCATTTCTTTTGCAGCCTTTTTCCTGACGGCTCACTGGCCCCAGCTTGCAGCATTACATAATACGTGTCATTTTCTCACGTTCCAAACTGAAATTGGGGTCAATAGCATTTTTGTGCCCGGACTGTGAACATTGAACCAGGCGCCTGGAAATGAGGTGTTAAACAGATCGTTATGACTCCGTTCCCAGAAGCAAAATGTGGGACCACCTTCATAATAAGAACCAGATGCCTATCCACACTGTCAATCCTTGAAAACCTGTATAAAGCTGATAACTACACGCTGTTGGATGGGGATAAATCAGCGACTGTCCAGGCACTTTTTGGTACGAAACAAGGGTCCCCCCTCTCCCCCCTGCTGTTTTCCATTTACTTGAACGACATTAACAGCGTGACTGATGGGGCACAGGGTGCGGTCACTGGTATCCCTGGTTTTACTGTTAAAAACATGCTGTTTGCTGATGACCTTTTCCTCCCTTCCAATGAATACGCGGATTTGCAGACCATGCTAAACCTGCCCCCTCTGTACTGTGACGGTGAAATGCTCCCTTACACAGACGTCGGAAAAAACTGCCCTCGGTTGAAGTGCGGTTGAAGCGGTTGAAATCAACTCAGACTCCTTCAAATATTTGGGCATGGTGTGCGACAAGAAGATAAATCTGAACACCGCGGCTGAAGCAACACTTTGCCCATTCACGGCAGGCACGTTCAGAGTCAAAGAGTTTGTTCAGAAACGTAACTCTTCTAACAAGTTAAACGCGTACATATGGCTTCTCAAGACACGCTATTCCGGCTGCTATGTATGCGAGTCAGATTTGGGCCACTCCTTACTTACAACAAGGCAAAGAGATGGACAGTCCCCTTAAGAAATGGCTGTTGGCAGTGTTAAAAAGGATGTTGGGAGTCAGAGACACCACGCCTTCATGGTGTGTTATGCGAGAGTGTGGATTGGAACCCCTACAGTTCAATTTTGCGCAGCAATGTGGCTGTACAGTTCTTTGACAAAATCCAACAGCTACACAATTAACAAGGTCTTACATGATGATATGCAGCTGAATACACAACCCATGATTGCTGATCAGCCCATATTCTTTTTGCCATGGATGGTCTGACACAATCATATATTTTCATACAATAGCTGCTAAACTGTGCACCCAGTAATCTCAGCTTTTTTTGTTGTAGACCTTAGGATAGACAATTGGAGTACTGGACACCTTATTCTGAAACTCATCCGAGAGAACACAACAGCAAACACTCTATGTATCACAATGGTGTGCTCTTCCTACCAGAAGGGCTCTGGTGCGTCACTCATTTGCCTTACATTCTTCCCAAATACATGTTTCTCAACCTGCCTTGTGATGTCATCCGTAATACAGCTCATTTCAGACTTAGTGTTCAAACCCTACGATTTGAGACAGCGACATGGAGTCAAAGTAATTCCCCCACCTGTGACCTGTGTGATGCTGATGATGTGCAAGATGAGCAGCATGTTCTTTTTTACTGCGCCAATCCCCACGTGATTTCTCTCCGCAGGAATTATGCATCTGTTTCCTCCAACAGGAGCCCACGATGTGTTGCCAGAACAATAACAAGCTTCAATTTTCCCCTTAAGAACTAATTGCGTTTTATGAGCAGGCTAGCAGTCGCACTTCTTGCCTGAAGGCCTTTTTTTGTAAACGTTGCAAACCAGCTCGTTAGCGCCCGCAGCTGTGCCGTTTGGTCTGATTTTTATTGCACATTGTAGATTGTATTAGTTCATGACATCCTATGTTGAAAGCACGGCAATACGTGGAATGGGTGGTGAAATATTGGTGGAGAAAGATCGATGCGGCTGTTGGCCATCCCCACTTCGCGGCAGAGGATTTCTACAGAGGGGGGCTGTACTCTCCTTCCTGAATCCCATTTTCTTTTCGCAATGACCTGTTAAACATAAACAGCAAAGCTTACTTGTCAAACCTTAGGAATCCCTCACAGTTACTGGGCACAGTTCGAGCTAAAAGCAGGTCAACAAATCACAACGCTGTTTGTAGTTTGTACGTCTGTGCGGAGTTAATGTGCATAACCTTATTGGTGTCAAACATTCCTCTTATCACCAGCAACTACGTGCAAATAAAACACAGAACTATTGTACACTTATTTCTCCCATCTCCCAATAAAGAGAGGGACTTGCAACAAACAAAACACATGCCACACAACCCCTCAAAGGGAAAGAATCCGTTATGGGGGAGGCACTATGCTTCTTGTAGCCTCCTGGTATTGCCCAGATAGCCAGACAAGCACTGAAATTACGAGGTGGCACAAGCGTTCTATTCAGCAGGAGCATCCTGCTGAGCAGCAGGAGAGAGCTCCTTTGCTTCAGCTTGGTCCTGTCCTGGACCCTCTCCTGCTGGCTCATTTGAAACTGGCCGCTCTGTGAGAAATTTGTTGGAGATTACTGCAGCATGTGTAAATTGCAATGATGGCTTTGCACACGCAAGCACAGTCACAAGGGCACAAGCAAGCGTGGATGGAAACATGCATGTCACTCCACTTGAGTGGAATGGAACAGCCTCACCTTCAGGGACGCTCTGAGGCTCCATGGGAGGGGCGAGCTCTGAGGGTGCGCTTGGGGACAGCAGCTTCATTGCCTCCTCCCTACAAGTGAGAAGCGAGGCAGCGTGATTTGCACCTGTCAGCCTGGTAAGTGCGCACGTGCTTTCAAGCTTCTTGTGGACAACCACAACAGGGTGACTGCCTGGACGTTCAGCCAAGCAAATTGAAGTAAGCGTCCCTGATCAAGAAGGTCCTGCTCATCTGTGACCCATTCCAGGAAAGCAACAAAACCAGCAAAAGACGAGAAGCAGTTCGACCAATTTGGTAAATGTGGCGCTCTTTTGCCATCCTTAGCCCCGACGCCTCTCACCTAATGAAGCTTTTTTTCGCTTGCAGCCACCTGGCATCGTCGTTATCGTGGTACTTGTCTTGCAGCAGCGCCTTAATGGCGCCGTTCACGGTAAAATTGTCCATGTCGGCATCTGGGAGGATGGAATGCAGAATAGAGGACTGAAACAGGGCCAGCTGTATGATCTATGGCTTGCTAACACGAATAAAAACTAAGGAAGCCTGTTTGATACCAAATACTGTAAAACACCTTTGCCGCATCAGGAGAAAAAGGCCCAAAACAAAGAAGCTTGGCTTGTAGCAGTAGCATTTGATTGCCTGTGTTACTGGGTAAAAAAAAATGTATAACAAGACAAGCACTTGCCTGATCTATACTGAAATGATTCTGGAGATAATGTGATACAAACTGATTTGAGGGAGCAACAGAAAAGGCAGACAGAAGAAAATTATGAATGCTAATGTAATAAACTGCTGGTGAGCGGCCAAAGATTCAAAGCTGTAACGACTGTGAGCTAGAAAGAGGCTGTCAGCAATGCAGTTCTTAAGACTAAGAAAACTCCGCATCATACAGCATGCACCAGGGATCCTTTCATTTTTCCTAGACTCCTTTTTGCTCAACCCGTTGCCGCTCCGCACCTTTGATGACGTCCTTGAGTGAGGCGAGCAGGTCCTCGTCACTTGGCTTCCTTTGTAACAGCTCCTCAATGTCCTACACACGTGTGGATGACAGTGCAATGTGGAATGCACACCTTGAAGCAAGGGCAAAGATAAGGTCGCCTACTTACTCCTCAACACAGCCCAACAGCTGAGTCCTTATAAAAACTGCTGGCTGTTCTTGCATCTGCTTGCATATAGATTCATACAACCAAGCCCTCCTGTAAAATTGTTGCATTGCACTGGCTACTGCAGGACAGAATGGGCTTATGAAGGAGTGAAGGAGCTCAAAAATCTACAATGCATCACAGACGACACCACCAATCAAACTAACAAACAAAAAGTAGCTGGACCTGAGGTTAAAAGCCTAGGCCTGAAGCTCAACCGTTTAAAGACAGGTGCAGGCATTTGTGTGTTGAAAAAGCAAGGACAAGCTGTGGCCTGCAAGTGGGACGGAGGCACCAACCTCCTGATCTTCCTCTGGCTTCTCATCTGGCTTCTCCTCCTCTCCGGCCTGCTCGTTTTCCTCCGCACCTTCCTCCTCCTTAGGCACTCCCTCTGAACTCTTCTCCTCTTCCTGCTCCGCCCCTTCTGATTCCTTCTCCTCTGCTGGGGCCTTCTTCTTGGGCTTAGACTCCTGCGAGCACGGGATTTGAGTTTGGCAATGAAGAATATACTGGGCCTTAGCCGTACAAGCACGATGTAATCATCCATCAAGGTTTCCCTCCCAAGAGCGCTGAATGCATTTGGTTCTTGCAACCCGCAAGGATAAGCCACACATCAGCTCACAGCATTGCGTGGCTTCCAAGCTGCTCGGGGAGAGCATCAACTTGCAAACAATATATTTTATGGCCTGTTTACCTCCTCCTATTTTGGTGTATTACAACGACCAGCTTGTCAGCACACCCTGGCTGGAATGTTTTAGAACTCACCTTTTTTGCCTTCTTAGCTGGCTGCTGCTCTTCCTCACTTTCTTCTCGCTCCTCTCTCTCTTCCTCTTCCTCTGTTTCCTGTTTCTGCGGCCAGAGCGAGCAAGGACACATTGAGGCCTAAGCTGCATGGAAGATCAATTCATTGTTCTGAAGATGGAACAAGTCCCGTTCGAGTAGTATAATGGCTTCACAACCAGTTTGTTGCTGATGCATTAGGATAGGGTGTCATCATGTCGGACTAGCACCAAACAAAATTTTACAATTTACCTTCTTGCTGGGCGCTGTCTTCTTCTCTGCCCTCTTAGCTGGCGCCTTCTTTGCAGGGGACTGCGTACACGAGCACAAACATGCGTGTGCTACGTCCATTGGATACCGTGTACGCCTGTGCAATGCCTGCCCTCAATAACAGTGTGAGCGCTAACCAACTGCTACAAAATTAGAGCCACAGCTTTCCTCTCAAGACGAATATAATTGTTTCCGTTTTTTGTTACATCGGGACACATTTCCTTTTAAACGATACTGCTGGCTCTGCGCTGAGTGCAAGCAAGGCCCCCTCACACCTTCTTCGCCTTCTTGGCAGGCTTCTCCTCCTCTTCCTCCTCTTCCTCCTCCTCACTCTCCGACGCTTCCTCTGCCTTGCCTTTCTTGCCAGCAGCCTGCAAGCAGAATGAGCAGCTCATCCCTTTTGGCGCCTGCTGCACCTTTAATAATGTCCATGTAGGCAGACAAATGGGAAAACGAACACGTGCGTCTATGAGTTGTAGGAATCCGACTCTCAGGATGTGAAAATGTACGGATTTGATAAGCATCAGGGAAAGCGCGTTCTCTCTGGAATATATATAAAATTTGCCAGGCTCACCTTGCCCTTGGGTGCCTTTTTTGCTGCAGGCTTTGCCTTCTTGGCCGACTCCCGCTCCCGCTTGCGCTTGGCTGCCTCCTTTTTCTTAGACTCCTGAAGCGCAAACAAAAGGATGCTAGCACTGGTTGCTAACATACAAGAAGCTGGGCGGACGGCTGCACAAAAAAAGCGATTTGCAGCGATTTTCTGCTTGTGCTGAGATCAGCTTCAGGCTCTTCACTCTGCATTTGCTTTGCATGAAAACGTATGCATACCTATCAGACGCCAGGGCATAAGCGCAACCCCTTGTGTAACTGGCAAACCTTTTCTCATGTGCACATACCGTGGATGGCTGCACCTTGATTAAGCACAGAAGGGCATTCCGGCACTTACCTGTGATGCCACATCCTTTTCACTGAGCTTCTTGGGCTTCATCAAAAGCTGGAAGACCCGATCCACTTTGGCTTCCTGTATATGTGCGTGTGCGTGCGTGTTTGTGTGTGTATGTGTGTGTCAGCACAAGTGAAAAAGTTGCCATGCCAGCATCAAAGTTAACAGGGCAAGCCTGATGAGCACAATCCCTGAAAGACAAGAAAAATATTGAATCTGTCGCTGGCGTACTGCTGCTCACTTTTTTCCCCTCTTCTCCGGATCCTCGAGGCAGGTCAAAGACGTCCAGCGCCTCATTCAGCAGGTTCACTGGCCACTTGCCCAACCGCTCATGTGCTTTCTCTTTCTCCTTCGCCTATTCAAGTATGATGGTAACAGGGAACAGCAGGAGTGAATGCTGCACGCAACCCAGGTATAAATCTGCACGCAACCCAGGTGTGAATGCTGCACTCAACCCAAGGATAAGCGCCAAGCTTTGACCACAACAACTGCACATTTGGATTTTTGTGAGGCTGTGTGCAACACGCAGCGTTGCCTTGTTGGTTGCATGGCGTGGAAATCGCAGCTATGTGATAGCAGATCAACAGCCTTACCTCGTCTCCCTCAAAGACCATGCCTGAGAACTCAAAGATGTTGCGCTTCCGCTTGGTCGCCTGCAGTGCGTCACCAAAATCACAAGTGAGGGTACAGGAGGGTGATTTGGACGCAGGTATGTTTTGTTCAGCCCTGAGGCCAAAACAGCCGCTTGCATACTTTCCGTGGAGAAAGCGGCAAGCTTACCTGGCCGGGCCTGTGGTACATGACAGCATGTAACTGCTTGATGAGCTCGTCGTCGGGCTTCAGCTTCTGCAGCCTGAAGTGAGCATTGGGAATGTCTGCAATCTTCTTCCCCTTGCCCTGTGGTCGGCAAACATGAAAAGTGCACGTGCTAGGATGTATTTTGCTTGTACGTGGCCATCGTGTGAACTTCAGGTGTACATAAAGGAAACATCTAAGCTACTGAGAAACATGTCTTTGCATGTCTGTGCGTGCTCGTGCCTTGCGAGTGCATGTAGTGCGTGCATGCACACATGTGTATGCATTATGCATTGCAATTGGATGTGCGCGTGCATGCGTGAATGTATGCATGTGCGTGTATGTGTGTGTATATGTGTCGTGTCTGTGTGTGTGTATGTGTGTGTGTGTGTGTGCGTGCGTAGGAGTGTGTGTGTGTGTGTGTGTGTGCGCGCGCGTAGGAGAGTGTGTGTGTGTGCATGTTTGTGTGTGTGTGTGTGTGTGTGTGTGTGCGTGCGCGCGCGTAGGAGAATGTGTGTGTGTGTGTGCATGTTTGTGTGTTTGTGAGTACGAGCCTTGTGCATGCTGTAGGATGTGAACTAGACTTGCTGCACGATTGAGCCTGCCAGCAAATTTGGAGGGAGGGTCCCGCCATGGCCCTTCATGTCCTGAGGTGAGGCGCGCCCCTCTTGACAGGTAACACCCTCCCTGTCATCTAACTTCTGGACCCTGCTCCCGAGGAGGAGGGGATTTTCCCGCATCAACACAAGCAGATCTTCAGTCAAAAGGGTACCTCTTTTATCACGAACTCGTGCTTCTCGACCTCGGGCGGTTTGTAAGCTTCCACAGGCTTTCGCTGCCTCTTTTCCCGTGTGGAAGCCGCTGTTGGCTCGGGAGGACCCTGCGCCCGCGCTTTCTCTCCTTCAGTCACAGCAGGCTCCTCAGCAGGCTCCTCAGCAGAGCCCTGTCCGTTTTGGGCCATCTCTTGCTCAGACATCTTGATTCAATGCTAGGGAGAACAGAGGAGGAGGAGGAGGAGGTGAAGCTTCAGGAACGGGAACACAGACGCTCGCACTAATTGTGCGTAGATTGCTCCAAATTTAAATTGAGTTAATACAAGCAACAGAGCAACGATGCAAACTTTGTGACTTGTTTCCTCTCTAGTACTTTTCAAAAATTAAGACATTAATATACAAAACCAGTCCCGTAGTCTTCTCAGGCAAGAAGCGGTTCTTCGCTCTCTCCCGTCCACGCTCCTCAAGGACATCCCAGCTCCCCGCCAGCAGCAACATGTCTGTGCAGGTGCGTTGAGGCGCAGCACGGCCGGTTCTTGCTTTGATTCTAGACTTTTGCCAATGTCTAAGACTCGCAGAGGTCTGCTCACCCCCCATTCCATCGTTTCCATCGTGTGCACATGTGCCTGCAGGAGTACATTGAGATCCACCAGCTACAGGTACGTGTGCAGTGCTGTTCAGTGCTGATGAATAAACTCAGTTCATCCCTGTGTTGCCCTTCATCCCTGATCATCATCTACACACCCACACACCCATACTCACCCACACTCACCCACACTCACCCACTCACCAACTCACAGAAAAAGGTGGAGGACGTGCTAAACATTGCCGTGAAGAACAAGCCTGATGAGCCCCTGTCCTACCTGGTGAGTGAGCCCAGAAACACGGAGTAGCGAACAAGGACAAGTCCTTGAACGAGCCCCGCCGGTCCGAGGAGGAGCCACGTTCTCCTCCGAATCGGGTTAGACGGACGTACGTCTGTGAGCGGGAATCAACGGAGCTGCTACGTTTGTGTCCGGTTTGCTGCACCCCACCTCGTAACAAGCCCCAAATGGCACTGTTGTTTGGTGTGTGCAGGCCAAGGAGCTGCTCAGGATGGCTCCTCCTGAGATCGTGAAGGTGGTTGGCCGTCAGATCATCGACTCCAGGGGTAACCCCACTGTGGAGGCTGATGTGCACACCCACAAGGGCATGTTCCGTGCTGCTGTGCCCTCTGGAGCCTCCACAGGCATCCACGAGGCAGTGGAGCTG
>Ga0307952_1001455_pt1 | contig 11656 bp, 7 predicted proteins | sample OrgLakmetagen376_FD_201821 | JGI IMG/M metagenome (GOLD analysis project Ga0307952, IMG submission 201821) | Saline water microbial communities from Organic Lake, Antarctica - #376 | ecosystem: Environmental > Aquatic > Non-marine Saline and Alkaline > Saline | place: Antarctica: Organic Lake...
GCTTTTGGTTTTCTTGTTATGCTCAAAAATCAGTTCCAGAATGTAATCAAGGTTGATCTCTAGTGACTTGAGCAGGTCTACTTCAAACACTACATCATCCCAATCAATGGTGGATTTTTCTTTCTCTTCTGCTGATTTTTGTCGGCGCTGCCAATCGCGGACGTCGTTGTAGGTAGAACGGTAATCCTGAATCTTTCGTTCGGCTGGCAGGCGTATGGTCTGTAACTCAGCCAGTTTTTCATCATCCAAATAATGTTCTGCTTTAAACGCTTCAACCGCTTCGGGGTCGGTCATGTCAAGGCTTTGCAGGGATTTCAGGCTGGCAAACTCATCATAGTTTTGCAGCACGTTCTCTACGCGCAGGTATTCGCCAAAGAGTTTGGCAAAGTCTTTTTTATCGGATTCTTTTTCAATGGCGGTCGGATCAGGAAAGCGTTGCTCTAGCTCGCTCACCACATCCATAAAGCCGCGTCTGGCTTCACCGGTCACCACATCGGTAAAGCCTTCCATGTATTCCTTGTAGCTCTTTTCTAGCACCACGTTTTTGGTGTTTTTATCGCCAAATAGGGTGATAGCATCCACGGTTGCCATTTCCAGATCTCGGAATGTGACAATATTACCGAAGGTTTTGGTGGCGTCATAAATGCGGTTGGTGCGCGAAAAGGCTTGCATCAAACCGTGATAACGCAGGTTTTTGTCCACAAACAGAGTATTGAGCGTAGGGGCATCAAAGCCGGTGAGGAACATTCCCACCACTATGAGCAAATCGATTTCCTTGGTTTTCACCCGCTTGGCCAAATCACGGTAGTAATTCTGGAAGCCGTTACTATCGACACTGAAATTGGTTTTGAAAAAGGCGTTGTAATCGCCTATCGCAGCGTTTAAAAACTCTTTGGCACTGCTATTCATGGCTGAAACATCAAAGCTTTCATCCAGAATATCACCCACCGCATCCTGCTCTTCATTGGCAGCAAAGGAGAATATGGTGGCGATTTTCAGCGGCTTTTCCTTATTTTTATATAAAGGGTCGGCCTGCAAACTATTCAGCGATTCATAATAGAGCTTAGCGGCATCCACACTGCTCACGGCGAACATGGCATTAAAGCCCTTGGCGTTCGCCTGCAATCGGTGGGTCTTCTGGCGGTAGTTGTTCAGAATGTACTGGGAAATTTCGCGAATACGCTCTGGGTGCAACAGCGCCTCTTTGTTTTCAGCGGCAGATAGCTTTTTCTCATCCTGTTCAGTTTCAATAGCCTTAAATTTGTGGCGCACATCGTTATAGTCCACCTTGAACTTGAGCACTTTCTCATCGCGTATCGCGTCGGTAATCACATAGGCATGCAATTCACGGCCAAATACGCTGGAGGTGGTCTCCGCACCTAAAGCGTTTAGCGGGAAGATGGGCGTGCCGGTAAAGCCAAACTGATAGAACCGTTTGAATTTCTTGTTCAGGTTTTTCTGAGCTTCACCAAACTGGCTGCGGTGGCATTCATCAAAAATAAACACCACCTGCTTGTTGTAGATGGGCAGGTCGCCTTCGTTTTTCATCAGGTTGTTGAGCTTCTGGATGGTGGTGACGATGATCTTGTTATCATCTTTATCCAGATTGCGCTTTAAACCTGCGGTACTGTCTGAGCCGTTCACACTGTCGGGTGAAAAGCGCTGATATTCTTTCATAGTCTGGTAGTCAAGGTCTTTTCGGTCCACCACAAAAAACACCTTGTCGACAAACGCCAGTTCTGTAGCCAGACGCGCGGCTTTAAAGCTGGTTAAGGTTTTACCAGAGCCGGTGGTATGCCAGATAAAACCGCCACTTTCCGTGTTACTCCAGTTTTTTGCCTCATAGGTGCTTTTCACCTTCCACAAAATACGCTCGGTGGCAGCAATCTGGTAGGGGCGCATAACAAGTAATGTGCCACTCACATCAAACACCGAATAATGAAGCAACACATTGAGCAGGGTGTTTTTCTGGAAGAAGGTGGCGGTAAAGTCTTTTAGATCCTTAATCAGACTGTTGTCTGCCTTCGCCCAGTGCATGCTGAAGTCGAAGCTGTTTTTGTTGCGCTGGGTGGTATTAGCAAAATAGCGGCTATCGGTGCCGTTAGAGATGACAAACAACTGCAAGTACTTATACAGCGAATCCTCGCTGTTAAAGCTCTCTTTGCTGTAACGATGCACTTGGTTAAAGGCTTCACGAATGGCTACGCCACGCTTTTTCAGCTCGATTTGTACCAGCGGTAAGCCGTTCACCAGAATAGTCACATCATAACGATTGGCATGGCTGCCGGTTTGTTCAAACTGTTTGATCACCTGCACTTTGTTGCGGGTGATGTTGTTTTTATCCAGCAGATAAATGTTTTTAATGCGGCCATCGTCAAAGACAAAGTCGTGAATATAGTCATCGTGGATCTTGCGGGTTTTATCCAAGACGGTATCACTAGGTTTATCGAGATACGTTTCCACGAAGCGACGCCATTCACCCTCAAGAAACTTCACGCTATTAAGGGACTGCAATTGCACACGCACGTTAGCCAGCATGGCCTGCGGGTTATTCAGGCCAGGCAGGTACTCGTAGCCCTGGTTTTGCAAATCCTGAATAAGCTCGCGCTCTAACGAATCTTCGCTCTGGTAGCTCTCGGGCACTTTCCATTCTTTGTGGTATTTATCCAGAACGATAAAGTTGTTCGACTCGGCGATGGTTTTGTAGTGGGTCATGCCTCGTTATCCTTGTTGTTCAGCCACTTTTTTATTTCACGGTCAAAGTCTGATTCGATGCGCTGTTGTTTGGAAAGGTGTCTTGCACATGGGCATAGAACTGCTGGGTGGTTTTCGATCTGGGGTCGTAGTCGATGCTGCACTCGGCGAAAATATCGGTAATCTGCTGGTAAATGCGCCGCTCACTGGCGCGTATGGAACGTACCCGATCCAGCAGCTCGCGGAAGTAATCCTTGCCGAAAAAGCGACCGTTTTTCAGCCGCTCATCATCCATGGCAAAGCCCTTGATGATGTATTCTTTAATCAGCTGAGTCGCCCAGATACGGAAATGAGTCGCCTGTGCCGAGTTGACCCGATAGCCAACGGATATCACCGCATCGAGGTTGTAATATTGTGTCTGATATTTCTTACCGTCTTCGGCAGTTGTTTCCAAAATGGAAATAACTGAATCCGGCTGTAACTCATTGCTTGCAAAGATATTTTTTAGGTGTTTGGATATAGCAGGAACACCCACACCAAACAGCTCGGCCATGCGCTTCTGGGTTAGCCACAGGGTTTCGCCACTAAGCAGCACCTCCACTTTCACCGCGCCATTGGGGGCGGTGTAGAGCAGGAACTCCGTGGTTTGGTCTTGCAGGCTTAGCTTAGGCATGGGGCGCATCCTGGGCAGCGTATTTCCGCTAGCGTCTTGCTCATATCAGGCTGCTACCTCTGCATCCGGCTTCGGGAAGCTCAACAGCAAATCTCGGTAATACTCATATTGCTTCTGGCGCAGTTCGATTTCGCGGGGTAAGCCTTCGGTGATTGAGTTGGTTAATGCGTCGAATTTATCGAGGATGGCGACGATGCGGGTTTGCTCTTCAATCGGTGGAACTTTAATTGGTAACTTAGCTATATTTCCCACGGCAAGGCCTGGTTGAGCAGACCTTGACTTATATTGGTTTAAATTCATAAATGTAAGCATATAGAATACCCAATCTATATTAACATCGTCTTTTGGAGAGCAAGCCACGGCATGCTCTGTAGCATAAAACCTTCCTTTTTCTCGTTTGACATTGCCACATAACGCGCCCTGCCTACCTATCAAAACATAATTGCCGTCATGGCTATAATTGCTAACAAATCCTCTCGATCCGTTCCCGCCGTAACATGTGTACTTGTGCTCAGAAGTTTCGATTTCTGCAATATCTTTTGCTTTTATGTTTTTTCCAGCACGCATATCGATAATCTCCCCAATCGTAAATTCTTTAGTAGAGTCATATACTTCAGTGAGAAGCTGGTCGCGATAGTAGTTGTATTGTTTTTTGCGGGCGGTCAGCTCGGCGGTCAGCTCGGCGGTCAGCTCGGCGGTCAGCTCGGTGAAGGTATCCAGAATTTGGACGATTTCGGCTTGGATTTCTAGCGATTTTTTTGGGTTTTCTGGGCAGGGGATGGGGATTCGTAGTTCTTTAAAATTACCTGCATTTAAAGCTGGGATTCCATCATATGTACACAATGCCTGTATGTCCGCTTGCATTTCTAGCAACAAATGATAGAGATACCTTGTGCTGATTTTTTTATTGTTATTAATCGTCACTGAGTAATTCAGATTTCCACGATAATATTTACCCTCATGCCATGTGATTGATCCAACTCCTGCGCCTCGGGTTGTTACACCAATTGGGTCATTATTAGTATTCCAAATATTGATAAAGCCAAGAGGTTCACGACCACTATTAATTACAGGATAATCACCAAGGTTTGCGGAAATCATTTGCTTGTTTACTGATTGGCCAGTTTTGATCGTCGTAACTGCCCCGAGTGGTTTCCATTCCACATCAACCCCATCCAGCAGCTTTTCCATATAATTTGAACCGCTCATACCTTAACCTCTTCGCCTTCAATTTCGGCCACAATCCCATCAATATCCTTACGCAGTTGATCAATCTTGGTGACGGTGATTTTTAACTCGGCATTGAGTGTTGTAATGTCGGTCACTTCGCGATTGTCTTTGGCTTCCACATAGCTGCTCACCGACAGGTTGTAGTCGTTGGCAGCTATGGTTTCAAAAGGTATGGACTGGGCAAGGTGTTCGGCATTCGCTTTGCTATCGAACACCTGCATGATTTGCTCGATGTGGGCATCGGTGAGGATGTTCGTGTTGGTGTCTTTTTTAAATAAACCGCTGGCATCAATAAACTGGGTTGTGGTGTCGGTTTTATGTTTGGAGAGCACCAGAATGGTCACCGCAATAGTGGTGCCAAAAAATAGGTTGGGTGCGAGTGAAATGACCGTTTCCACATAATTGTTATCCACCAAATATTGGCGAATTTTCTGTTCGGCGCCGCCACGGTAAAAAATACCGGGGAAGCAGACAATAGCGGCGCGGCCTTTGCTGGAGAGGTAACTGAGCGCATGCAGCACAAAGGCAAAGTCGGCCTTGGATTTGGGTGCGAGCACACCGGCGGGGGCAAAGCGGTCGTCGTTGATCAGGGTTGGGTCATCGCTGCCTATCCACTTTACCGAATAAGGCGGGTTAGAGACGATGGCATCAAAGGGTTTGTCATCAAGAAAGTGCGGGTCTGTTAAGGTATTTCCCAGCTGCATATTGAACTTGTCGTAGTTGATGTTGTGCAAAAACATGTTCATCCGCGCCAGGTTGTAAGTGGTGTGGTTAATCTCCTGGCCGAAAAAGCCCTCTTCAATAATATGGGCGTCGAAATGCTTTTTGGCTTGCAGCAGCAGCGAGCCGGAACCAGCAGCCGGGTCATAAATTTTGTTGACGCTGGTTTGCTTGTGCATGGCAAGCTGTGCAATCAGCCTGGAAACGTGTGTCGGGGTGAAAAATTCGCCACCGGATTTTCCGGCATTGGCGGCATAGTTGGAGATCAGGAATTCGTAAGCATCGCCGAACAGGTCAATCTGGGCGGCATCACTCTTTTCATAAAAATCATGGCCAAAATCCAAACCTGCCACGCCTTTCAGTACCGCCGCTAAACGACCGTTTTTGTCTTTAACGGTATTACCGAGTCGGTTACTGGTGGTATCGAAATCGGCAAACAGACCTTTGATGTCGCCTTCCGAGCGGTAGCCACTGGCCGAGGCTTCGATAGCGGCAAAGATGGCGGCCAAATCGGTGTTCAGGCTTTCGTTGCTGTTGGCGTTTTTAGCAACATTGGCAAACAGCTGGCTGGGATAGATGAAGTAACCCTTAGTTTTAGTGGCATCGTCTTTGATGTCTGGCGTGATAACCTCATCGCTAAGCCCGGCGTAATGAATACTATCGTCATCGGCCTCAATATAGAGGGCAAAGTTTTCGCTGATGAAGCGGTAAAACAGGGTGCCGAGGACATATTGTTTGAAATCCCAGCCGTCTACTGAGCCGCGCACATCGTTGGCAATAGCCCAGATCTGGCGTTGCAGGGCGGCGCGTTGTTGGTTGCTTGTCATGTTTTAGTTCCTGTTGCTTTTCTTGGTATTAGTCGTTTACTCGATGTCGTTAAATGCTTTATCAAATGATCTTTATCTTTTAACAGGCAACCTTGTTTATTGTTGTGCAAGCTCAAGTAGGTCGCCTACCTGACAATCAAACAGTCGGCACAGCTTCTCAATGGCTTCCAGATCCACTTTCTGGGCCGTTTCTTTATAGAGCAGCGTTATCGTAGCGCGGCTGAGCCCCGTTTCTCTGGCAACGTCGGCAATACGCATCTTGTGTTCGCCCATCATGCGGGCGAGATGGCAGCGGATCATGGTTGTGCCTCTAGCGTTTCGTTTTAGAAATAGCACCCGAGCCTACCACTAATTATTAATTTTCGTAGCATTTTGTGAGCTGAAATTGAATTATGTAGGCCTGATACTAAAAAGTGACTTGGTTATTTTCAAATTACGCGGGGTTACGCGCTACATGCGTAATTGCGCGTAACTTCAGTATAATCGGGGCATCGCACCATTGGAGGCTACCGCTTCAATGGATCTGAAAGGTGCCGGACATTGCTCTCTGGCAGTTGGGCACGGAGCCGTTGGTTCTCCAGGGTAACATCCAGAATGCGTGCTTGGGCATCCAGCAATTGGCCTAGAGCCTTATCGCGCTGCTCCTCCAGAGCCTTGTATTTCTCCTTTAGATCCCTGTTTCTCGACCTTTGAGCAAGCATCATTTGCCTAGGCGATTTTTGGGTTTGCTCATCTTTGTGGGTCTCGATCCAATCTTGAATCTCTGAAACCAACTCAGGAAATCGTGCTCTACGAAGCGCAGAAGAGTCTACGCCAGCTTCTTTAGCAACATTGTTCTGGCTCAGCGGTGTGCCTTTAGGGAGTATGTCTGTCTTTCCAAGTTTGAGACGTTCAAAGGCATCTCGAAACTTTAATTCAGCTTTACTTATTTTCTTTGGCTTAACCGCTTTCGATGACATTGATTGCTCGCTCCGCAGATTCTAATTGTGCCTGTAATGATTCATGCATAGGAGACCCTTCTTCAGCCTCATTAATCTGAATAGAAACCACTTCTCTAAGCTGATTTATTATCGGTAGTTTTTCTTTATCCAATAACGCAGATTTACATGGCTTTTCTTCACCGAACCCCATACAGGCGCTTATATTGCTGATACCGCCCAATGGGCAGGGTGGCCCTGAGTTTGCACAACCGCCCAAGAAAGTTTGTCGGTAACTTATCCGACCTGCTTTTGCCGCATTGATTAGCTGTTTATGATCTTTCTCAGATATCTCGTGAAGAATCTGATCTTTCCGTTTTTCACCATGGGGTGATACATATTGATCGGATTGTAAGGACTTAAATTCGCGTACCATTGCCTGGTACATTTCACGGAGGTAATAACCACGAGCCTCGTCATTCAACGGCTCTTTTAGCCGATAATAGTTTTTACCGTAGTATTGGCTCATCGCACGCGTAGCATGCTTAAGCTGGTATTGAAGTGAGCTTTCCGTTACCAAACCACTTGCAAGCATATTAACAGCGCCAGTGCGCCGTAGTTGGTGCCACGCTAATGGCCATACCTTTCCTACAGCAAATTTTTCCGGATCAAGTCCGTCAGTCAACCGGTTAGCCATCTCTAAATCTGACTCGGTGATAGTCAGTTCTTTAGCATCAAAGAGTTTTGGCCAGATATTCCATATGTCTCCATAGGATCTCGCCTTTTTGAATTTTTTGATTGGCTGTGAGCGCAGTGTCCTTGGGCTCCATGGCTCGTGAGGTAGAGACTGCAAGACTGGATTATCAATATCCTCCTTGGCTAATTCGATGAATGGGTTTTCTAAAGCAGCTTTCATTCGCATACTTGCAACAGCTGTCATCGCTTTAACTGCAATATCTACAGTTGGTGAAACAATCCAACGAGCGTCGCCATCTTCAATGATTTTAGTAGTAATACCTTTTAAAAGATGAATATCATTACCCAAAGGATCGGACTCGACCTCATAACAGTCGGCTCTTAGTTTTCCACCTTCTTCAACACGCATCAAAGAGAAGTTCAGAATATACGCAAGGCCAACCTGGCAAACTAAACTAAAATAGCTAGAAAGAGTGACCGGCGCCATCTTATTTTCAGTGTTACACCACTTTTCTAGAAGCCGTTCGATTTTATAATTCCTAGTCGTTTCTCGAAATATGCCATAAAACACTTTACCTGATTTCTGCAAGCCGACAGAACGTGCGCCGTTAAACGGGGCATCACCTTGAAGCCCTCCAAAAGCCATCGACAGACTGCCTCCTGCATTCTTTGCATAAGAATCTAAACAAAAATTGTAACAAGCTTCGATGTCATCTTTATGGGCTATAAAGTCATCCAGGCATTCTCGCAATCGGGAAATCTGATAATTCCATATGCGGACTGGAATATAGGCTGTTTGTGTTCCCTCATTATTTGGCAAAGCTTCACTGAGAATTTTCATCCCTTTTTCGTTGAGTACGGTAAACCCTAATTTGTCCTCGGCATAAGTCAACGCATTTAGGTATGAGATAAGTCCGTTGCCCCTAGCAGAGTAATAGTTAGAAACGTCTTTGATTACTTTGGGGAACTTATATAACTCGGACGCCACTATGCCGTTGTCTGTGCACGCTACAAATAGCGGTTTGATAGACTCAAACCTATAAACCAAAGAACGGGCCGAGCGCACGGCCGCCGTGCCCCAAAGCCACCAAGCAACTATTTGACGCAGCAAAGAGGCATTCTCTGGACTTATTCTTTTCCCCTGCCCTGGACCATCTCCAAAATGAATGGTTAGCGTGTGGCCTGCCCATGGCGATAGATCCCAACGAACGTCACCATAACGCGAAACCACATTGCCTTCAGCATCAGTAATCACGGGAAAATCCATCGAAGGTGGCCAACTAGTTGGCTTAAAGTTTTCAGCATCCGACGTAACTATCGTTGACTCAATTTGTAATCCCGGAAGCTCAGCAACATTCATACAAGTACCTCTAGCAGCCTGATATGTCCGTCCCAATGTGGGTGATACCTGCCAGAGCGTATTGAATCTTTAGCTTCTTTAACCCACATAGCTCGAATCTGACTACCCGAGGCAATCGCATCAAGTTTTTGACTAATTCGGTCGATGACGCGGTAACCTGGATGTATTTCTTGTTTCTCTGATGGCTTATACAAAGCTGTTTCTAAACTTTTGATATGTGAGTGAGAAGCAAGTTTCCAGCAATACTCGGAACTCATAATATCTCGATGTTTGGTACAAAAAAGGCAGCCCTCTGGGCTAATGCAATCCGGCTTTGGCGCCTCCTTTGGAAGGCTTAGGATTAACGCGGGCTCATGACTCTCATCAATGCAAACGCCTGGACCAGGCGGTGAAAAAGTAGGATCAGTAGCGCAGTGAAATTTAATAATTTCAGCTGCTGCTGATTGATGGTGTGGCATCTCATAGTCACGTAGAAGGACACCTTTATCGTGTGCCATTTGTTCAGCAGTAAGATCTGGATCACGGCTACGTCTCAGCAACCAGTTTACACGGGTTTTACGCAGTTGCTGAGGTCCAATTAACGCTAGATTGATTTTCTTGAACGTCTCTTTGGTGGTAGAAAACTTCACCTTAGCGCCTTTCACGCGAATCATGCCTCTACTCAAAAGAGGGAATAATCGATTGTCATGATCACTAAACCCTGTTTCATCTAGCCAAACCATATATTTTTCTAGGTGCTCCCTATACGATTTGAAACAACGAAAAATTGCCTCACCACTACGGCGGCCTTTATAAACCCGAAAGACCTCAAGATCTTCACCGTTTGATTTCCACCGATAGCTCTCTTTTTCAAGGCTCGCTGCTTGTGTCAGATTCATTCCAGTTTGCGCAATAAATATAAGCAATTCGGCTTCTACTCTTTGGTTCAGTATTCCAGAGCGTTTATGCCTATCGAACAGGCTTTCATTATTATTCAATGGCGCTCTTGCAATCTGAGCCCTGCGCCTTTCAGTCATATGTATAATAGAGTTTGTATCCATTTCTGGGTCTATTAAATTTCCCGCTAGGGTCAGCAACTTATTACTGCCGACATCTATGAATATCGGGAGTTTTCCTCGTACCGTTGTGAGATCCAATGCGCCGCATATTTTTGTTAATACATGGCCATATTCGAATGTGTGATTTAGGTTCTGCTTATCAGCTTCTACTCCTAAAACGCGTTTCTTCTCGGGCGGTTTTCTCATTCTTGTTTGAAGTACTAAGTTTTTACCGGGTTTAGCCCCAGGTAGCTGTAATGCTTTTGCAATTAGATTGGCCATTTTTGATACTTGTCGATAAGCATAAATGGCGCTTATTTCTTTTTTGAAATGAGTTCTATGAATTTGAAGCTCAGTCCAATGCTTAAAAATATCGATAACCGTTTTTTTAGAAATGAACTCAGAGCTGGAGTCTGTCCAAGCAAAAAACCGCCAAATAACTTCTAGGTTAGACTCAATCAGTGCCCGAGATTTTCCGAGGCTAATCATAGAAGAAATGGCTTCGTGGAATGCAAAAACTAATGAGAATCGGCCTTCTATTGGCTCGCCAAATTCGCCATCGTCAATCAAAATCATTGCCTTTTTACGAGGTATCGTTGCAGCATCTTTGAATAATAGTATTCTTAAATTCCACGGAATTTGATGTGTGCCTAGAGGAAAACTGGGAAATGTAAGGTTGAGGTCATTCATCAGCACGTCCTTTTGCAAGCCCCATGAATAAGTTAGTAAATGCATCTGCTGCTTCAGCCATTGCCTTATTCGCTTCGATGAACTTTATGTATTTCATTGTTGTGCTTTCATCTCTGTGCAAACAGGATTCTCTTACAAACTGAATTGCATCACTAACGGGCATAAACTTAAGTGCAACCCTCATTAACTCAGTTGCGAAGGTTGCTCGAGTTCTATGAAAGTGAAAGCCTCGCAACACCTTTAGTCCTATCTTTTTACCAGTAGCTCGAAGTCTAGACATTTCCACATTGACGGCTCGGCTATCATCACCACTATATGAGTTTCCATAACGTGTAAGAAAAAGCAGGCCTTGATCTTCAAGGCTTGCTAATGCTTGCCGCTTTAAACGCCTTATGCTGATTGAATAATCGAGCAGAAGATCAAGTAACTCTTCTGGAATTGGTACCGCTCCGGAAACACTATATTTTGTTGCTACTGGCGGCCTTGCTCCGGGTCCAACTACTAAACGCTTCCAACCAACCTCTGGAACAATCGTGGCATCCTGTAATGTTTTTACTTTAAGGTCAGTGATGGAACCTAATCGTAATCCAGTAAAGAAGCCTACCCTAAGCATCAGCGAAAGCTCTTCAGACGACGTTTTATCTGCCGAAGCCAGTATTTCTTTCATTGCCAAAATGGACACGGGCAATAAGCCATCTTCTAATTGGATTGCTCCGGCGACTTTGCGATTAGGTATCGAGAGATCAGTACTAGCCACGCGCATCGTGTGTTCGAGACCAAATGAGTTAGTGAGAGTTATTCCTACAGATCGC
>Ga0307952_1001461_pt1 | contig 11616 bp, 15 predicted proteins | sample OrgLakmetagen376_FD_201821 | JGI IMG/M metagenome (GOLD analysis project Ga0307952, IMG submission 201821) | Saline water microbial communities from Organic Lake, Antarctica - #376 | ecosystem: Environmental > Aquatic > Non-marine Saline and Alkaline > Saline | place: Antarctica: Organic Lake...
GTCCATGTTGTGAGGATGAGGTAGGACGTGCGGCTGCACATCGAGCAGCAGCAGATGCAGCCCTTGTTGTTTTACACATGGGCCTATCCACCTTATAATCACGCATTCAACCTGCCACCCAGGTGTCAATGTTGGGGGATGAGGTAGGACGTGCGGCTGCACATCGAGCAGCAGCAGATGCAGCCTTGGACCGTCTGAGCTTCCAACTGCAGCAAGGCACACACTCCTTGCTGGCAGACCAGAAACGCAGTGTGGGAGCGGCAGGTGCGTGTGTATGTGTGTGTGTATGTGTGTGTGTGTTCGTGTGTGTGTGTGTGTGTGTGTGTGTGTGTGTGTGTGTGTGTGTGTGTGAGAGAGAGAGAGAGAGAGAGAGAGAGAGAGAGAGGGTTTTGTGTGTGTGGTGCATCATTTTGTTGATTTAAAGGTCGCAACAGTGCTGAGGTTCTGAGCCTAAACCTGTAGCAAAGCTTGCCTTCTTTAGCTGGTCAGCAATAAATCAGAGCAATGCAAAAGTGGAGTAGCAGATGCGTTTTGGGCATGCAATGCGTAGTGATTGGCAAGCTCATGAAGCATAACCCTTCAGATCACGTGCACATACACGCGCGCACACACGCACACACACACACGCATAAACACATGCATACACACTTGCACACACCAGTGTTTCTTCAAGGGTTTGGGAAAATCTTGATATCGTATCACCCCCCAATCTGGGAATTTGAGAAATTGGGTTATCATAACGATATTATTTTGCTGCCCCAGCCCGCTGGGAGGCCGCAGGTATAGAATGGTGAATGGTGTATGTAATTGAATTGTAAGTTTCAAAATTATTGCATCAACTCAATAAGCTCCAGACTTGGAGTTGTAAGGAGGAAATCGTCTCGAAAACTGTCCATCTAACTGAGTCTTTGTCTAAACAATTTCACGGTCTTTCTTCGCGCTGAACCACTCCAAAACAGCCCTGGCGCCATCACCACCAGCTCTGCTAATTAAACCCACTCCCCAATCCTAGCAACTCCTTTTTTTGTGGAGATTTTCGCTCATTTGAACATGATAATTAAACGCTTTGAAGGCCTTTGAGGCTACAGGACCATTTTGCACAGGGGCTCCTCGACACCCCCAAAAGCTAGACATCGATTCTAAAAGTCGGAAACCCATGTTTTAATATCTATCGATATGGTATATCGACTAATAAAAAACACTGGCGCACACACATGCACAATCAAGCGCTCACACACAAACACACACACGCGCACACACAAACACACACACACAAACACACATGCACAAACAACACACACACACACACAGAGCACCGCCAGGCACTTGAGCTGTCTGAGCAGCGTCGGCAGTCCGATTTGCAGGACCAGGCGTTTCGCGAGAATGCACGCAGGCAGCAAGCCCACCACTTAGCAGAAGTCGCTTCTCTTAACCGGGAGGTAGGTCATCCGTCGAGGTTTCCACGCGCAGTTCTTAACTCTAGCCACCTGCACAAAGAAAAGCAAAAGGCAACTTTTGCTACAGCTGACGTATGCTCACCTGCATGCAAATTGGATGCTTGTTTCTGCAGCCAGCCGATTGAGTATTCAACGTCTGTAGAAGAAAATAGTCGCTTTAAATTGGCCGTAAAAAGTCAATGCAGACAAGATCACCCTCCTAAAATCAGCAGTTCCGAGCAGAGGCATGTGTGGTTGTGGTATTGCTGCAAGCTGCGCAGGAGCACGTTTGCACAATCACACACACACACACACATACACACACACGCACACTCACACACAAGCACAAACACAAACAACAAACAAACAAGCAAAGGTAGAGCAGTTCCGTCCTTGGGTGCTCGTGGCTAACCTATCATTGCATGCAGCTTACGTAACTTATACATACATCCGCTCACCACCTCGTTTGCACGCAATGTATATACTATCTAACACACAAAACAAGCACACATCCACACCCAATCCTTGCACAAACTCACCCATGACATTAAAACACAACCATGCACGACACTGAAGCACAATCACACGGAGGAAGAGCAGTCCAATCGGCGGCTTAATCGTTGCAAGCTGTACGCGCCACTCACACACGTTTACACACAAACACTTGAACATATTCAAACACAGGTGGAGCGGTTCCGTACATAGGCACTTGCGGCTGCTTTAGCGCTGCAAGCTGCCATGGAGCACACCAGCGCACATTCACACACAAACACTTGAACACATTCAAATACAGGTGGAGCGGTTCTGTACAGAGGCACTTGCGGCTGCTTTAGCGCTGCAAGCTGCCATGGAGCACACCAGCGCACATTCACACACAAACACTTGAACATATTCACACACAGGTGGAGCAGTTCCGTACAGAGGCGCGTGCAGCTGCTTTATCGCTGCAAGCTGCCATGGAGCACACCAGCACACGTTTGCATAGCAAAGAAGCTCAGTTAGGGCACATGCAGGTCGAATCCGTGCACCAGGTGCGAGTCACGTGCGCACACACACATATACACACACACACGTACACACAAGTATACACACACGTACACACACACACACACAAACACACACACACACACAAGTAGCCCAGCCGCATACTTTTGGGCCGCACTGCAGACTGTTCAAACAAAAAACAGCAAGTGTGCTTGTCTCTCACTGACCACAAGGAGTAGGAGTCCACTTTTCTCATGAGCAACACAATAAGCCAGCCTTGGCCAGAAGCCAGGGCTGTGGTTGCAAGCCGGCATAGGCTGTACAGCGCTGAAGGCCTGTGTGTGTGTGTGTGTGTGTGTGTGTGTGTGTGAACGTGCGAATGTGTATGTGAATGTGTGTGTGTGTGTGCGTGTGTGTGTGCAAGAAACTGCATTCCATTCCATGCATGCAATTTACCAGAAACCATGCAAACGACAGCTAGCTGCACACTCAAATAACGATGACGCTGGGAAGTTGTTGTGGACAGTGGGCTGCGTGTTGTGTTAGCTTTTTGTGTTTGAAAAAGCGGAGGTTACAGTGTTCAATTGGGAAGGTTGTCGAGCTCAAGTAAGGAAGCTCCAAGTCAAGCACGGGTGCTTCTGCAGAAGCTAAGAACCATTCAATGTTCTTGCTGCATGCTGCAGGCCGATAAGGAAGCCATGGCGCTGGGGGGCGTGCGTGTGCATGTGGGGGAGCTACAGGCCATGCTGGCCAACATCACGCACGAGCTTAAGCTAGTGCAAACAAAGCACCACAGTGAAGCAAGGGTGAGGTTAATTGCGTGGTTTTATTTTGATGGCTGCCTTAGTTGGTATGCTAGTGCAAGGAAAGCACCACAGTGAAGCAAGGGTGAGGTTAAATGCGTGGTTTTATTTTGATGGCTGCCTTAGGCCTTAGTTGGTATGCTAGTGCAAGGAAAGCACCACAGCGAAGCAAGGGTGAGGTTAATTGAGTGTGGTATTGATTTAATGGCTGCCCTAGGCTAGTGCAGTATTGATTTGATTAGTGCAGTATTGATTTGATTGATGATTAAGCTAGTGCGGTATCGATTTGACGGCTGCCCTAAGCTAGTGCGAAAAAAGCTCCACCGCAAAGCAAGGGTGAAGTTAGAAAAGTGGTTTCTGTACGATGGCTGCTTTTGTTATTGGTTACAATGGTTACAAAGGGGACTGACCTTCAGCCAGGTTGTTTTGCTGATCGGCTGCTGACTGCTCTCGGCCAGCCACGAATACAGAGTTTACAAACAAAGCCATCAGTTAAGCCGATCAGCCAAACAATGACCTGCTTTTGTTAGCACGTGGTGGAAAGCTTTGGACGTGCAGCACGTTTAATTTCCATCTGTGAGTGATGCCCAAAGGACTAAAGTATCACGCGCACGTTGTAGTCCAGAAAGATAGCTGAGCTGCAGAAAGTTGTCCAGAGAGTTAGCTGAGTCCAGAGAGTTAGCTGAGTCCAGAGGGTTAGCTGAGATGCAGAAAGAGTAGTCCAGAGAGATAGCTGAGCGGCAGAAAGTAGTTTAGAGAGAGAGCTGAGTCCAGAGAGTTGTCCAGAGAGTTAGCTGAGCTGCAAAAAGAGTAGTCCAGAGAAGTAGCTGAGCTGCAGAAAGTAGTCCAGAGAGTTAGCCGAGTCCAGAGAGTTGTCCAGAGAATTAGCTGAGCTGCAAAAAGAGTAGATCAGAGAATTAGCTGAGCTGCAGAAAGTAGTCCAGAGAGTTAGCTGAGTCCAGAGAGTTGTCCAGAGAGTTAGCTGAGCTGCAAAAAGAGTAGTCCAGAGAAGTAGCTGATCTGCAGAAAGTAGTCCAGAGAGTTAGCTGAGTCCAGAGGGTTAGCCGAGATGCAGAAAGAAGTCCAGAGAGTCAGCTGAGTCCAGAGAGTAGTCCAGAGAGTTAGCTGAGCTGCACATTGTAGTCCAGAGAGTTAGCTGAGTCCAGACAGTTATCTGAGCCCAGAGAGTAGTCCAGAGAGTTAGCTGAGCTGCAGATAGAGCGTGGCTTCTCTCTGACCCTTATACTATAGGTGATCAGAGTGGATGGAAAAATGCGAACTTATACACAAACACGTACAAGCACACACGTACACACAAAGTTACACATGTGCACACACAGACATGCACATGCAGGCAGACACGCACATGTACACAGGCACGCACACACGCATGCACACACAGGCACATGAGATTGACCTAAAGAGCATGGAGGCACGGATGCTGGAGGCACAAGATGGTATTATCAAACGTACAGTCACACTCATGGAGACCAAAGCAGCAGCTTTTGACAGAGCTGTGCAGGTGTGTGTGTGTGTGCGTGTGTGTGCTTGTTTGTTTTGTGTTTATCAGATGATCAGATCTTGCTCTGGTATGGGTGTCATAATTGGTATGGGTGTAAGAGGAGCTGAACATCAGGATTGTAGAGACGTGTGCACTTTTATGCCGTAGCATGTTTACATGAATGACAGGATTTCAGCGGTCAAGTAGATGTGTGCAAAAGTAAGGTGGAGTTATATGTGATCATGCACACACGTGTGTACCCACGCCCTCCTACATGATCAGAGAGCACGAGCAGATAAGTGTAACAGTGGGGTAGAGGTGTAGACATTCATACAAATACTCATTATACTCATTATACTCATTATACTCAGGACTTGAAAGCACGAGCAGATGAGCGTAACAGTGAGGTCAAGGTCAACACGGAGCATGCCTTCCAAGCCATCGTGTGTGCCAGCAGCACAAGGGAAAAAGCAGGCATGCAACGAGTTGGGGCTATAGAGAGTGCGCTCATGGACATTGCAGCGGCAACGGCAATGGCGATGCATCAGCTCCAGGTGTGAGGTGTGGTCGTACACCGTAGGAAGAAGAAGGTTTTTTGGGGTTGGAAAATATTCATACCAAAAGGCCAGAGAGTTTGTGCTTGTATAATGATTGACACACTCACATGCACAAGCACACAGTACATACATCCACAAACACGCACGTAGGCAAACGTTATTGTGGAACGCGTGCACCATGTGTGCAGGCAGGCATAGGCAATGGCGTCACCCAAGTTGGGATGAAGGGTGAAAGCCTCACAGCATGTCCACCCAGACGTACAATCTCACCCACACCCACGTACACATTTATGCAGATAAACGCGTACATATCCCTCCCTCCCATCCACCCACACATGCACACATGCACACACACATATGCACACGCACACACGTGCGCGCGCACACACACACACACCTGCAGACAAAGATTGACACTGGGGTTGCACAAGTGGGAGCGCTGGACACACACACACACACACACACACACACACACCTGCAGACAAAGATTGACACTGGGGTTGCACAAGTGGGAGCGCTGGACACACACACACACCTGCAGACAAAGATTGACACTGGGGTTGCACAAGTGGGAGCGCTGGACACACACACACACACACCTGCAGACAAAGATTGACACTGGGGTTGCACAAGTGGGAGCGCTGGTGGAAGCACACACACACACACACACACACACACACACACACACACACACACACACACACACACACACACACACACACACACACAAACACACACACACACACACACACATACACACACACACCTGCAGACAAAGATTGACACTGGGGTTGCACAAGTGGGAGCGCTGGTGGAAGCGGCACGCAGCAGTTCTGAAGGGCGGGAGGTGGAGACAAGGGAGCAAGTCAACAGAGCACTAACCCGCATAAAAACGTACACTCAAGATATGGAGGTAATAAAAACCAAACTTGTTGACAGAACACTAGCCCGTATCAAAGGCTGCACTGAAAATTATTGAAACTATACACAAATTTTGTTGACACCGGAAACCACTCCTCAAGATCATCAAGTGAATGAAGCCAGTTGGGTGCCGAGAGCTGTAGAGCTCTTTCACCAAAAACCAGGGGGAAACTCAGGAGGGGGGAACTCAGGATTTGCTACTGTGGTCTGGGTGGTATTCTGTGCGAGCTCCAAAGCTGTGGCTCAATATTTTTGTTGCCACAACCCTGGTTTCCTAAAGTCTGGCTTCCTTGATGCTCAAAGTTCGAACCCAAAATGGTGACACGTGTAGTGATTGTCCTTGCAAAATATTGATTGTCCTTGCATAATAGTGAATGTCCATGCTCTGTTTGACATCCCTGTGCGGGGCTCCTGCAGATAAAAAAGACTCCTATGGCACGTGCTGTACCTTGCCTAAGCTGCACGGTATATGTCTTTGCAAAGTCTGTGCATGTGCGGTTCTATGTGTGCGTTTGTGTGTGTGTGCGTTTGTGTGTATGTGTGTGTGTGAGTGTGTGTGGATTTGTCTTGGTGTGTATATCTGAGGTAGGGAGGGGAAGCAAATGCAGCTTGAGAATGCGGTTAATCTGGAGAGCACAATAATTGTTAAAACGTGACGTGTGTGTATGCAAAAGGCTCCTTGAAGGTGCAGCTTGAGAATGCGGTGAAGCTGGAGAGCACAATAATCGTTAAAACATGACGTTTGTGTGTATGCAAAAGGCTCCTTGAAGACAAGGTGGCTGCAGCTTGAAGAGGCAATGTAGCCGGAAATCACATGCAATAGTTAGTGCACATTGGTCGGTCTCAGCTCTTTAGCACATGCAACTGTGTGCGTGCGTGTGCAGGAATCTTTGGAGCAGGAGCGTCCGTAGCTTAAAGATGTGGTAAAGCTAGAGATAAAAGCACTGATGCAACTGTGTGTGCGTGTGTGTGTGAGTGCAGGGATCTTTGGAGCAGGAGCGGCTGCAGCTGGAAGAAGTGGTAAAGCTGGAGATCAAAGCACGCATGCAGGCTATCGATAAACTGAGAGCGGAGCACGCTGCAGCCACCGCCGAGCTGGAGGGCAAGCTCAAAAGTGAGTGTGCTGCCCCACAGGTGTAGCATGTGAGTATGCGTGGTGAGGCAATTGTTCAATTGACCCCAATTGACCCCAAGCAGGCATGAGAAAAATCATTAATTCTTAAGGATTAACAAAGGCTCCTTTGATCTGCAGAAGTTCCGGTGCTTGTGATATTTTTTGCACGGGTCTGCAGCTTGTTTGGATCATCGCAGCAGTAAGTATATAAGTATAACTAACTTAGTATAACCTGCTGTGAGTCTGCTTTGGGGAGTGTGGCGTTTCCTATGATGAAGCAGCAGGGGTGCGGTTTCACAGGTCTGTGCTTTTTGGGAGTGGCATGGCGTTTCCTGTGAGGGAGCTGCATAGTTACTGTACTTTGGGGCAGTGTTACAGCGTGGTCAAGTTGTCTGACAGGGCGTGGAAATTGCTGGTGACTTGGGTTTAATGGCAGGAAACATTGTAACTGCACACTCTGTCACCCTGAGAGCCATCTGGTACACACACGCATGTGCACGCACACAGACACGCATGTGCACGCGCACACACACATGCACACACGCATGCGCGCACACACAGATACATGCATGCGCACACCCACACGCACACCCACAAGCACGCACACAAACACGCGCACACACGCACACTGACACGGGCACACACGCAAACACATGCACCCGTACACAGACACGTGCTCACACGCACACATACGTGTACTCACTTACTCATGCCCTCTCTTCCACAGGCTCATCTGCACGCTTGGAGCCTTTGGAGGGAGGGCAACAAAAGCAGGCGCAGCTACTCAGCCAAAGCAACGCGCTCACCGGCACGCTTCGTTCAGAAGTTGACAAGCTCACGTCCAGTCACACAAGCACAAAGGTAAGAACATACTGAGAGCCACATGCGTTTGGTCCATCACCAGTGATTAGTGATGCTCCACAAACGAGCAAGTTGCTGCGTGAATGATCCACCCCCCTGGATTAGAACATCCACTACCTCGTCAGCGTTGTTTGCGTAACATTTAGAAACTTTCAGTTGAACTCAGCTGCCCCCTGAGATTTTCCGCCTGAGAGACCTCTGAGTGGTGCTACTTGCAACACACCAGTAAGCTTTTATAAATATGCGGTCCTGTATGCAAAGCACGTAAAGAACCTTGTATTAATACGTGGTCCGGTTTGCAGAATACATAACTAAGCTTATATATCTATAGGGCAATGTATGCTTATCCCAAGCAAGTTGCTGACACTCGTTTTCTTGTTTCTTGCCAGGAAGTCCAGGTACCATTCTGCTTCCATTCTCAAAGGGTTGCTGTTGCAGGCCTGAGCCTGCTTGCTTCAAGCATCATTAAAATCATACCATGAACTAGCATGTTTCAGCAGTATGTTTCAGCATGTTTCACATCATGAACCAGCATTCTCAGCAGTAATTCTAGCATGTTTGTAAAATTATTCACGTTCTTATACACTTTCATTTTTCAGCAGTATGTTTCAGCATGTTTCATATCACGAACTAGCATTCTCAGCAGAAATTTTAGCATGTTTGTGAAATTATACACGTTCTTTGGAACTGCTGTGGCCAGTTGCCCCCCTCACAGGATATTATTGTGATTTGCTGTCACCAAAGGCTGCGTCTTATCACCACCCCCAACAAAAAGACCAACTAATTACCTTTAGGCTGGTTTAGTGCTGTCTTATCACCCCGCCCTCGACAAAGCCTCCAGGGAGAGGCATTCACAACATGTATATTAATCTTTAATACAAAAATCCTCTGCCCAATTTCAATGACACCCAAATCAATCGTACGACACTATTCTGCCCTTTCTCCATCCAATCGCCTTAGTACACAAGCAGCTGAGCTTTTCCAACCCATAAACTGCTGATTCATTTACCTGCATCATACTGTCTCAAATCCATACAATTGACTTCTAATACAGGCCCCGGATCCCAAAATAATATCGGCTCAGTTGAATCTAAGCAAGCCAAAACCAGCTGAAAAACTAAATTCGCAATTGTGTGATCATGGAGCAGTGTTTGCCCACAGGTTTAATATGTTTAAAGACAGAAGGAAACGTCAAGCAGGCAACGAGCGCTTGGTTTGCCGGCCTGGACAAACAAACTTCCTTGCAGGCAACTTGTAGGCATAATGTACGCCATGAAAACCACTGTGCAATGGTTCATCTGCCGCTGCATGCATGCCTGTGCTGTTGGATGTTAGGTGGACGTGGTCAGGCTACAAGACGTGGTGGAGGCGCAGCGAGTGTGGGCCAGCAGCACTTTCGAGGAGGCTTCCGTGAAGCATGCGGCACAGGCAACTGCTCATAAGCAATGGCTGGAGCAGATGCAGCAACGACTAGAGCAAGTCCAGGTACGCATTGGGCTGCATGCATCCATGCATTGCATTAAGCGTGCAGTGGTAAGCAGTGGTTGAAGTAGCTGATGCAGCAACATCTAGGGAGCCCAGGCATGCATTTAGTCGTGTGCCTTGCCTTGAGGGTGTAGGTTGGATAGAGATGTCAGACTTGAGTCACCTTTTGGCCAAATCAACAGCTACAGTGGATTCCTGGGTTCGCAGTGTGCCGTGGGTTGCTAGCCACTTTAATACCGAAGGGTTGGCCAAAACTGCACACATATATATATATACACGGTATACGATATACGCCGTATATGACCAGAGGGGGTTGACTGGCCAAATTGCAGGAAATGTCCCTTCCTGATATTCTTTCCCACATGCAACCATGTCAACCTAAACCTTGTCAATAAAGATCACGTTCACAAAAAATGGTGAAAATCGGATGACCCCAGATCACACTTCTGGCCTCAGATCACCCCAAATGGGACCACAGCTCCGCCCTGGGACCGTTTTTCATTCCCAAAACTACGTATTCATGACTTCCTTATACCATGCGACCATCCTGCATGTTCCAAAACAGGATGCAAGGAGGTCAAAAAATGACCTTTTTGGCACCTTCTTGGCTGGTTTTCTCATGATTTTCTCCAAGGGAAATGCCTGGAATTCTGTATCTCACCAACCACTGGATCTTTTCCCCTGCATGGGCTACCATTTGAAACCAAATCTAGTTGTAGCCAATGGGGGAACGCACACTTGGGAACATTTGAAAAGCACCCCCATTTTGGGGGTCAGATAGCCCCCTCTGGTATATGACTTCATAATTGGTGATTTCCTGCCGAAAATACCGCATGTACGCCGTATGTACGCAATTAATTTGGTTCTGACCAAACCGAGGCACGTGCTTTAAGCCTTACTCTGCATGTTGGCGTTAGAGTTGTTCTTCTCACTGTGCATGTGCACGTGTGTGTATGTGTGTGTGTGTGTGTGTGTGTGTGTGTGTGTGTGTGTGTGTAAAAACATGTCTCCAGGTGGAAACCGTGCTTATAATAAAGCTACAGCAGATGAGCAGTTTTAAACAATCTCTGAAGCAGAACAGTATAGTTGCATCAGGTAGGTGTATGACGAACAGTTGGCACAAAGCAAGCACACGCTAGATTCACTATCTGTGTACGAGCGCAAGCTCAATCCTCACTGTACACGTACTTGTGTGTGTGTGTGTGTGTGTGTGTGTGCCTCCTCAGCTGGAGACCATGCACAGGGCAGAGGCTTGTGCACATGTGCACAGCAGGCAGTGTCATTGGAGCAAGCACTGAAAAGCACAAGCTCAACCCGCACTGTACAAGTACTTGTGTGGGTGTGTGCCTCCTCAGTTGGAGACCATGCAGAGGGTAGAGGCATGTGCACAGCAGGCAGTATCTTTGGAGCAAGCACTGAAAGGCGCAAGCTCAACGCTCACTGTACAATTGCATGTGTGTGTGCCTCCTCAGGTGGAGACCATGCAGAGGGTAGAGGCATGTGCACAGCAGGCAGTATCTTTGGAGCAAGCACTGAAAGGCGCAAGCTCAACCCTCACTGTACAATTGCATGTGTGTGTGCCTCCTCAGGTGGAGACCATGCAGAGGGTAGAGGCATGTGCACAGCAGGCAGTGTCTTTGGAGCAAGCACTGAAAGAGGCACATACAGAGTCTGCTGCAAGGCTGGACAAGGCAGAGGCCCAGGGGGATGCGAGGGACAAGGCTGCTGCTGAGGTGTGTGTGTGTGCGTGTGTGTGTGTGCCTGTGTGCGGATGTGCGGGCGTGTGTGCGTCCATCTGTTTGAAGTTTGTTAGCTTGCACTGTGTTGACTGTGAACGTGCAAGGCCTCGCAATGCAAATCAGGTTGTGCTGCCTGCCATTGTTTGAAGCACGTCGACAATGCCGGCACCTGTGCTGGTGAGGCTCAGAAGAACATGCATAGTGTTGGCCAGAAC
>Ga0307952_1001496_pt1 | contig 11477 bp, 8 predicted proteins | sample OrgLakmetagen376_FD_201821 | JGI IMG/M metagenome (GOLD analysis project Ga0307952, IMG submission 201821) | Saline water microbial communities from Organic Lake, Antarctica - #376 | ecosystem: Environmental > Aquatic > Non-marine Saline and Alkaline > Saline | place: Antarctica: Organic Lake...
GCGTAATATCGACGGATCTACCCACATTGGCGTCAAATTTGTGCCGGAAGGCTCTGCGATTGGGTCACAGTTTCACTTTGATCACGGTGTCGGTATCCATCGCAATGAAGATGCGGAAGTATTGTGTGGCTAGTTCGCCGAGACCAGGACCAAATGTTACGCAGAGTAGAGAATGGTGATGGTGGCTATGGGTATGTTATTGACGTGATTAAATTTCACGATGCACTCGTACAGAGCTTCGTTGATTACCTGAGCGAATTAGTTGATTTTGAAAAGCCAGATCTGCGATCAAACCTATGGGAAAAAATGAACCATATCTGCGGTATTCGCAGACAAAGGGCTGGACTATTTTCTTAGCGTTCGAAGCCCCCAACGCAATCAAAGTAGCCTAATCTCACCATTTGCGGGACAAGCGCTTGATGGCTGCATTAGCGCGCTGCCGCTTGGCTATGTCAAAAGGCCAATAAGATCAGAGTATTCTCGTTAAAAATATTAATTTTTGGCCCTGGGCTTGCGGGATTTCGAGAGTACTAATTAACGAGTTAACACATTGTTTTCGGGATTCACTCGCAAGGGACGCGATCATAGGGCTCAGCCTGCTCTCAATTTCTCGAACGATAATGCCTTTTTGAATCGGCGTAGCATCCAGATCCCATGTGCCCGAGGGATCTTGCCTTAAGGTTTTTCTTACGATGGTAGCCAATAATTCCGGGGAAACAGGCAAATACGCTATCAACTCCTCCCACATAATGACGAACAAGTTATCGAACCAGTTTGTGGAAGATGTTTGAATTCCCTCTTCTTGATAAATTCGTTGGACCGCTTCCGTAGGTGGGACTGTTGCCTCACATCGAAACCACTTCAAATGATGGTGAGCTACCCGGTGCCAACGGCGGATTTGGGAATGCTCGAGATGATGCCCTGTAAATATCCAGCACCGAGGCTTTTGGTTTGCTTCAGTGACCTCATTGCCATCTGCTGCTTTTAATTCAATGTTGCTTGGACGGGACAAAATGGCGGGCAAAACCAGTTCTGGATCTAATCTTTCGGAACCGTGCACACAGACGATTTTGTTCCCGAGGTTTTCATCGTCGACTAATCGACTTAATGAATGCTCATCCCAGGTAGGCAGGGCTTCGTAGTGAGCGAAATCATAAGCAGTAAGACTTTCTAAATGGTCAATCGTTGCGGTGATAGTTGAATAATCATCTCCCCACAGCATCAAGCTTGATTGGCCATCCTCGAAAATCGTTTCAACGGTTTGAAGGTCATGATCTGTTATCCAAGAATTCTCTTGAGACAGTGCTTCGGCATTGCTCCGCATCTGAAGTTGATCGATACGCTGCAAAAAAGATTCTCGTTTCTGATGATCGTTCAGCACGTAACAATCAACGGACTGCGAAAGAAACTCTTCAAACTTATCGTCGACATTTTGAAATAATGCAGAACTCAACTTGTCCTCAGGCTTGATTACGCCAACACATTCTAATGGCACCTCAAATTCGCGGTCATCGGTTGTTATTGTAAGGATGCCCTCGTCTAAGCGGCTGGTGTGGGCTGTGGCACTAGAAGAACCTCTGGGAGTGAGTGATTTTGCGATGAAAACAACGACCCACTCTAGGTTTTCACTAAAATTGAACGCATCCCGGTCGCTATTGTAGAAAGTGGGCACTGCGCGAACGACAAAGGCCAAGGCTTCGTTGCGCAGACTGAAGTAGGCCATTCTGTCAGCAGGAGCCAGTTGAGAATCTCCCTCTTCAAAGGTAAAGAGCCAACGACTCGGCTTACTATGCATACCCTTTTCAGCCCATTGTCCAGTGTCTTCATCCAAAGAGATAGGACGATCCCAAAACCGGATGCCACAAGTTTTTATGTCGCCTCCCTTGCTCTCAACAATGGTTTTCAGGTCTTTTCGCACGGTGTTCCAGCATGAACCCACGATGCGGTTCTCTGTATGAATATCCAACATAGTTAAGCGCTCTCATCCTCTTGAATGTCTTCCTGAGCTGGATAAACCTTAGATAGTTCTAATCCCATCTCAACAGATCTTTGTCGTAACTCAGATGCTTCATGCTGATTCATCGCGTGCTCAGCAAATTCCAAAGCTCGAAGGAATTCTGCACGTGTCAATGAATCCTGGATTTGCTCATCATCTGAATCATCATCCAGTGGCATAACTAACGTATCCCAAATTGTGGCCATGCTTTTAAACCAGGCGGTTCGAAGAACCCGTCCTCTTCGTTGGATGAATTGGCGAGGGTTCTGGCTGCTGGCTAGGATCACAGCATGCGAAATACACGGGATATCGACGCCTTCATCCAAGCATCGAATAGCAACCATTATTCCGCCATTCTTGATGTAGTAATCCAAGGTCCTTTTTTGGTCGCCGTCCATCGAAGAATGGTAGACCATAGGATCTAGCTCTTTTTGCTGTAAAGCGTCTACAACATCAGACACCTGTTTTTGATCTTCACAGTAAACGAGCCAATGTTGACCAGAGCGATAATGCTCGTTGGCAATACGGCTAGCCGCCTCCACCTTTTCGTGAGCTTTTTTTGCGACGCGGGAACGCTCAATGAGCAGTTTTTTGAGTCTAAGTGATGGTGAAATATTACCGCCGTCATCTTTTGGCGACATGGCGGCCACGCGCCGAATCTTGTTTGTTAATTCAAGCCATTTCTCTCGTTCAAACTCGGTTAAATATACGAGAACCGGATGGTATTGATAGGGGACCAAGCGTTTGGCTTGCAAAGCGTCGGCGAGCGTAAATTCCCCGCCAACGACACCGCCAAAGTAGTCCAATAAGTGGGCTGTACCATTTGGATCTCCAAAGCGTTCGGGGGTTGCTGATAGGCCCAGGCGGTATCCAAAAGGTTTAGTCATGAGCTTGCTGTGCTCTGTGCTACCCAACTGGTGAACCTCATCCGCCAATATCAAAATATTTTCGGGATTTTTTAGCCGCCTGTAGAACTTTGCAGAGGATGCTGTTTGCATCGTTGCAAGGATGATATGCCGGGTGTCACCGTTCGTTTGTCCGGTAAACGCTTCAATTCTGAAAGGTGTTTTCCAGTCTGAATGCCCTGCACCGGCTAGTAGCAAGGTTGCATTTGGAAGCTCTTGACTAAGTTCAGCCCTCCAACTATTGAAAAGCAACTCGCTGGGAACAACAATCAAAGCCACCTTTCCCGAGCGTATGTTGTCTCGAATTGCATGAAGTCCTGTAAACGTTTTACCCGAACCGGTGGCGTGCTTAAAAATGCCTCGACGATTGTTGGCGTACCAACTTTCCAGTGCCTTTGATTGATGGCGTTCTGCAATACGTCCAGATGGCCAATCATCGGTTTCATAAGAGTCGGGGGAAGGGGCTCGAGTCTGGCGTTTCAAAAGATCCTTGTTTAGTTTCTGGTAAGATTTGGCGATTCGAATCAATTCGCCCTTGTCTTCAGGTGCCTCAGCTAGCAATCGGTTCTTAACCGCATCATGCAGATCGGTGGTGGTCACTCCTGGGCGGCGGCCCTCCCATGCCTCAAGAAATGCAGCACGATGGTTTTTGACGCGTGATAGTTCGCCTTCGACCCAACCACGAAAGACATCAAATGATTCAACATTTCCATGCAGACCCCATCCGCAGAGGGTCTCGTTGGCGGAGCCGGAAAATGAGAGCATTCGCCCCCCTTCATCATGCAAAACACCTATTTTTTCATGGAAAATACCTTCACCATCTGACGTCAAAGCAATCTTCATCTCCATCAACCCAAACTTGAGCATGCCAGCCAAGAGACGGACATGGAGTTGTCCGCTTTCGGTTGCTTGCAAGGATTGAATTTCATCTAAAAGTTCAAATTGCTGCTCAGCAGTACCTGGAGTCTGACGAATGGACGTTGACGCCTCCCCTAGCACACGAATATCGTCTTTGTGCATCTTTGGCGAACAGATAAGTCGCAAACGGCCGCCGTTGCGAAGGAAATCACAGAACTCTGTGTACAAAAGGAGATATGCCGTGGAACGGAAAAAGCCGACAGCTCGTTCGATCATACAAGCCCTATTAATGGCGGGCCCATAAAAATCATCAGCAAGATTATCCCTGCCGGTTGAGTAGAACTCTTTCCACTCTTTCGTTTGAAAATCACGTTCCATTGCGTGTTCCTCCGATCATCATTGCCTGATATGTTTCGTATCTATTATCGTTTAAGCAAAACCAAAGGGAGTTTTTGAGTGGCACCCCAGAACCTTGAAGGTATTACCCAGCGAGCACTCGAAGAACTGGGTAAACTCGCAGCTGTGCATGGCTACCCATCTCCTGAGGCTTACCTCGAAGCTCTGGCCGTAAGAACAGACACCATCGACCAAATTTTGGCGGAAGCTCGTGGCGAACCTCTAACCCGCAAGCTGTCGACAGACTTGGGAGAGATCTATCAAGGAAATGCTCTCACCTATACCCAGGGTAAAGGCACGGGTTCAGTGGACCTGATTATGACCTCACCTCCCTTCGGTTTGGTCCGAAAAAAAGCCTATGGCAATGAAGCATCAGAAGCCTATTGCGATTGGTTTCGACCATTTGCGATAGAGTTTCATCGGATTCTGAAGGATAGTGGAAGCCTTGTCATTGATATCGGAGGGGCCTGGGAAAAAGGGAAGCCCGTTCGATCGCTTTACCATTTCGATCTATTGATCATGCTTGTGAAAGAGTATGGATTTCATCTATGCCTTGAACATTACTGGTGGAACCCGTCCAAACTTCCATCTCCTGCGGAATGGGTGAATGTCCGCCGCGTCCGCCCAAAAGACGCGGTGAACACGATATGGTGGCTGTCTAAAACGCCCTGGCCGAAAAGCAGCAATCGCCGAGTGATCGGTGAATACAGCGACAGCATGAAGGGTCTGCTTAAAAACGGATATAAAGCTAAACTCCGTCCAAGTGGTCACGATATCTCTGAGAATTTTAGCAAAGGTGGAAAAGGATCTATCCCGCCAAACCTTTTGGCCATCGCTAATACCGAAAGTAACTCAGCTTACGCAAAATTCTGTCGCGTAAACAATATTCCTATCCACCCCGCACGATTTCCACCGAAACTGCCGGAGTACTTCATTCGGATGTTAACCGATCCGTCAGACTTGGTATTCGATCCGTTTTCCGGTTCCTTCATGACTGCCCGCGTGGCTGAGGAACTGGGGCGTAATTGGGCTGGCACGGAGTTAGAGCCTGACTACGTTGCAGGTGGCATGGCTCGTTTTAAGGATGATGCTCCCTGCGTATTGTTAGAGTCGGGGCGCACTGCAAAATATGAAATTCTTGCTCCCTGCTCATTGGGGGACACTGACGATGTACCTATGCCACTTGATGGTGGATTAAAACGACCGGAAAAGAAATCTGGCACACAAGCAGAAATCTTTTAATCAGCCGCGAAGGAAATTGGAATGGGTTTTGATAATAACGAGTCTCTGGATATTAGTGGTGTAGACCTGAAGGACGACGCGGATACAGAACTGAAAGAACTGTCGCAAGAAGAAGAAGCGATGAAAGTTTTGACGCGCATCGCGCGCGAACACGGGCTTTCCAGTGAAGACGATCTCATTCGTCAGATCTATCAGGAAGCTGTAGCCGCTCATGACAATGACCAAAGCGATGCCGATGCCCCGACGGTTGGTCGCCGTCTCTATGAGCAGATTGCGGCCCAGATTAGCGGCAAAGGAGAAGACGAGTAATGAGCGTTCCTTTAATCTTTAAATCCATTCGGATCAATAATTTTGGCGGTTATTTTGGCGAGTCTTATGCAAAGTTCCCGACGAGTGAACGCAATATTATGGCCATCCAGGGGCGCAATACTGGTGGTAAAACGAGCTTCTTGAATGCGTTGAAATGGTGCCTTTATGGAGAAGTTGGCACCCGTGCTGATACAGAAATGCCTCTTCTAAAGTTATTTAATTCCAATGCTATCGCCGAAGGCGAAGACCTGATGCGTGTGGAAGTGGAAGCGCTTATAAAGGGCGAACCGTTCACGATTATTCGAGAAGCTCGCCGAAGATTCCCCAACTCTAAACCAAACTCGGATAACGATTTCACGGTTAATTTCGTCGTCAAAAAGGATGGGCAAGTTCTCAGCGAGGATCATTCCAACAAGGTCATCAATCGCATCGCTCCGAAAATCATCTCAAGGTTTTTCTTGTTCGACGGTGAATTGCTGAAGGAGTATGAAGACTTGATTGAGCAACGGAACCGAAGAAGCACTTTTCCGTTGGTTGAAGCTATCGAAGATGTCCTTGGTTTGCCCGCTTTAAAAACCGCAACCCGATTTCTCGATAAGGCGTTGAGCCTTGCGGACCGTAACGTTTCTCAAAAAGCTCAAAGCAACACTCAGACAAAAAATCTCTCGTTAAAGCTCGACACTTTAAACACTCAACGCGATCAAGCGGTTGAGCAACTGACAGAGACCGAGGCTAAGCTTGAGAAGTTAGAGCGCGGAAAATCGGGGCTTGAAAAGGAAGTGAATGAAGAACGGGAAATGGACGTTCTTCGTGGAGAGATTAAAGCGAATGAGGAACAGCGCGAGAGGCTCGCCAAAGATATTGATCAGTATCAGAACCAGTTGAAAGAGTTAAGCTCTCAAGCATGGAAAGATGGCATCCATTTGGCGCTAACAAAAAGACAAACCCAGATTGAGCAGGACCTGTCTGCACTAAGTGATCAACACGAAAACTTCATTGTTGAAGAGCACGACTTTCAGTCTCTGAAACACATTATCGACTCGGGGCATTGTGATACATGTGGTCAGGACGTTTCCGAAACTCATCTGGATACGATCCAAAGCAAAATCGACGTGATGATTCGGTCACATGAAGATCGAAAAGCCCAATATGAGTCGTTGCAAGAAAAAAACTTTCAGGCAAGAAAGGTTCGTGGATTGCTGGGCCAAGTGAGGCCAATTTTCGAGCGTTACACCGCCGCTTACGAACAAGTGCTTCATCATTCTAATGAACTTACTCGGTTGGCGGAAAATCACGATCGAATGAAGGCTGAAGCCCAGAATGAAGACTTGGAAGCTGTCCGAAAGCGGCGGGAAAGGTTGGAGCAGACTACCCGAGAGATTGGAGTTCTGAGAGATCACATCAGTTCTCTAACAAATACGATTGCTGACCATGATCGCAATATCGAGCAACTTGTTGCCGACATAAACGCAAAAGAGGGGTCGAAAGAAGTTGAAGCCGCAACCGATGTAAAAAGGAAACTAGAAACCCTGAAAAAAGTATTCGACGTCGGCCGAGAAGAGCTTCGCGAAGAGATGCGCAAACATGTTGAAGATTACGCTTCTCGGTCCTATAAGGCGATGATCCATGAAGGCGATCACGAGAACGTTCGTATTTCGCCTAAGACTTATGAACTCTCAATCGTCAATAGTCGAGGGCTCCCGGTAACAGAGCCCTCATCTGGCGCAACTCAGGTATTAGCCCTGGCCCTAATTGTTGCTTTGGGCAAAGCAGGCCGCCCTATCGGTCCAATAGTCATGGACTCGCCCTTTGGCCGTCTAGATGAGGCTCACCGGGGTCGTGTGCTCAGATACTTACCGCGTCAGGCTAGTCAGTTGGTACTGCTTTACCACAGTGGAGAGTTGCAGCCAGCGACTTTGAACACTGTGAAAAATCGAATTGGCTGCGCATACACAATACAGAAAGCCGAGGAAGGTCGATCTAAACTGAAAGAGGGTGAGGCATGAGCGACAATGATGGGATTGAAAATGAAACCCCAAGCGCTGGCGTAACAGTGAGTCTTTCCGATGAAGCAAAAGCCCATCTTCAATCTTTTACCGGATATGATGGCGCGCCATTTAAAGAAATGATGGATGCGTTTCGGTTTGCAGTGAGCTTGGCAATGGCCCACTGCGGAAACGAAGCCCCCGAGTTAGAAAGTCAACCTGGTACAACCTTATATAACCTTGGCTCTTTCGATAGCAATCAGACATTCAAAGAGGCTATACAAGCCATAGCGCCTGAGGCTTATGCGCAAACATCTTTGACTCGCTTGATTCGGTCCTATGGAGAAAAGGGTATTGGCCTAATGATAGAGCATTGTGAGGGCGATCCAAGCAGCTTTGCATTGGAAGACGCTCTGGAAGATATTCATTCCCTGGCAGATTCGCAGACATAGGGAGTTGCTTGATGTCGCGTTTGCAGATCCGTGCATATCGGCCAATTGGACAGACTGATCGCTGGGCGATGCTCGGTGCAACCGAAAGTAGTGAACAAATCGAACAGTGGTTGGATGAGTATTCTTATAAGGGCGTCATTCTTCATACTGGATTTTCAGTGTTATCTCGCGGATTCCTAGTGGACCTGTTACCTCACGCTCGTGATGGGGTCGTGTTGTGCGCAGCGACCAAGGCGCTTCTGCCCGGACTCTTCGACGCAAAGAACATTCAGTTATGTTTTGGAATGGATGAGGACGGGGCAATGCCTCTCAGCCAAATCGACTCTTGGTTCTTCAAGGTTACCCCAGCGTCCGAAGATGACTCCGACTTTTGGCTGGTAGGAGCAGAATCAAAGAAGGGAGCCTATCAACAAACTATTAACTCGCAATCTAACCTTAATGACTTGTCAGCGGAACTCAAAGCGGCTGTCGAGGATGAACCAGGGTTAGTCAGCGATTTGTTGAGCCATGGAATCACTGACATAGAATCATTTAGAGCTAACTGGACTTCACTGCCGAAATACACAGCATTTGAAGTCGCTAAGGCGCTTATGGTCGTCGGGAAGAATAGGGCAGTGACTGTTGGTAACGGAAAAAACCTAAACCGTAAAGAACTGACAGATCGAGCAATGAAGCAATGCTCAGCAATTGTTCGGTTGGTCCGATACCTGCCGCCATGGGACTCGGGGGTGCCCGATACGCCAGTTCGCCTCTATAACGCGATGACAGGGAAAGGGATTAATACTCTTTACGAACTGGAAAATGAGCGGGCAGTAGAGATTCTAAAAATTCCCAATCTTGGGAAAAAATCAATGGTGAGTCTTTACGACTACTTGGTCAGCTATGAGACGCCGTTTCCGGACCAGTTTCAGACTCCTACAGAAGATGATGCGACCGCGCGGCAGCCGGACCACTTAAATAATCATCCCGCGCGCGAGGCTCATTCGGAGTTGGAGGCTTATGAGTTGCAAGTCGCGCCCTCATTGGCCGATCTCTTGGATTCAACGATCAATCATTTGCAGGAAGAAGCCACAACTGAACGAAAAAAGCGATCATTTGGCTTTTTGAAGCGTCGATTTGCGGGGGACACTCTCGAGTTTATTGCAGAGGGCCAAGGTATAACTCGCGAACGGATTCGGCAGATTACAGATAAGAGCGTAAAGCAGATTAGTAGCCACTTGAAAAAACATACGGACGAGGAGCCACTCCAAAACCTGAGACGCTTACTAAGGCTGGCAAAAGAGCTTTATTCGAAGGATTTCGGCTCGCATGTTGATTTTAGCAATTTCGTTAGGATTTTTTCCCAAAGAGAGACTTTGGATCTGTCGGCGGCACAAAGACGCATGCTCGAGAAGCTTTCTCCAGAGTTTGAAATACAATTTATCCCCTTTTATCTGGCATCTAACAAAGTAGTACTGCCCGTAACCGCACAGCACCCAACAGATCTGGATGCATCTCTTGAGTTGGCCATGAAAAACCTTCTGGGGCGAATCCATGGGATGGAAACTGGAGAGGCTGAAGCATTCGCAAAACGTCAATTTCTATCTATTCTCGACAGCGATTTCCTAGCATCTGTATTGGCAGTTGAGGCAGTCCTATATCGGTCCTCTATCGACGAAAGCGGTATTGTATGGATGATTGCCGAGAAAATGGGTACCGAGAATGCAGTCGACGAGATTGTTCGTCTGCTGCGGGTCACCGGTCGCCCCATGCATGCCGTTGATGAGATTTACCCAAGTATGCCGCAGATTTACCGCGATAGCGTTAACTTCCGCCGCGTTGCGGGTCAAATTAATGAGCATCAAGAGCGATGTGCTGGCACTAGCCCTGATTTCATCTTCACCATGGGGAGAGGCCGATATGCTCTTTGGGAGCACTTTGACATTAGTCCTGAGCACGGGAAGCGGTGTGCGGAGTTTATTGAACAATATGTGAATGAACACACGTCTCGCCAATTTACCGATAACGACCTATACAGAGCCCTCAACAAGGAAGGACTTGCAACCTGGGAGGCAGATCACGTTGATCGACATCGGATCGTATCAGCCATTTTAATGAGATATCGGCCTTCTCGGGTTCGATATTTGGGTCGCTTTGTATGGGCCGCGGGCGCATGGACCGATCAATCGGATACAGCAAACCGCTATCAAATTCATGAGTTAATTGAAGAGTGTATTAAAGAAAAGGGTCAGCCAGTTTCGAAAAAATACCTGGATGATTACATCAGCAAGATTCGGGGTAGAGGTATTAATGATCAGTACCATGAACAAAATGGATTGGTTCGGCTAGCCGGTACCGGAAGGAATGCTTTGTACTGGCATGAGAGCCTTGATCCGATTCCGTACGAGTCTTCTGAGGTCACAGCTTTGAGGAACGAAATTATGGATCTGGTCGACCAATCATCGAGTTCTGGCATTTTCATGTCAGGTTTAAAAGCCGACGTGGTGAAGCACTCTGACATTGTCAGCCAATATAACCCGGCACAATTTTTGGCCCTATTGCTGCGTATGCCGGAGGTTCGAGTGATAAAGAACACGCTTAATCAGCTAGTTGTAACAATGGAGAAGGATTCGGCTGATACATAAAGATTTTTGTCTTCTTGTATTCCTAGCTCTCCAAGGCGCAGCTTACTGAAAATCAACTAGAGAGTGTCGATGCGATTTTTATTCATAAGCTCGAACTCAACGACACGCGTCCAATAATGAAGCATGAGCAGCATAAATTCATGATCGGCTAGATCGCAACTGTAGTGGTCAACTAATCCCGGACAGTATTTTAAGCTTTTCTTTCCTACCCACAGGTAGCTCTGAATCCGGGTCCGAAAGTCCCGATCCAGAATCGGGATGAAGCATTTGGGCGAGCGTTGCAGGCTGAGTTTGCTCGGCCGCCCTGCCCTTTGCGTCAGCGTCTTGAACATCACGCCGAAGTCGTAACCATCGTCGATGAAGCTAGCTAGCGTGATGGCAAGCACCTCGGAGACGCGCTCCGGTACGGCTCAAACGTTTTATCTACTTTACCGTTAGCCCAAAAGGCCTCACTGGAACTGGGTATAACACCGCTGGCGCATCTTTTCGTAATCGCTGATCTCGTCAGACTCCAGAGCCAGATCATATATTTTCACTACTCGGATGAACCGCGCGATATATTGGCACTGGCCCGAAGGTGGTAGCCATCCTGATAGGCCTTTCGCGCCCTTGCTTCGATTAAGACTTAGTTATAACAAGCTAAAACATACGAAATTTGTTGTCGAGTGAGCAAGTAACCTTTCAATATCAACGTTTTAAAATACGAAAAA
>Ga0307952_1001500_pt1 | contig 11439 bp, 13 predicted proteins | sample OrgLakmetagen376_FD_201821 | JGI IMG/M metagenome (GOLD analysis project Ga0307952, IMG submission 201821) | Saline water microbial communities from Organic Lake, Antarctica - #376 | ecosystem: Environmental > Aquatic > Non-marine Saline and Alkaline > Saline | place: Antarctica: Organic Lake...
GATTCGACCACGTCCGAATCCACGCGTAATTGCTAACTTCCGTGCTTAACCGAAAAACCTCGTATATTTATCCGTAACTGCGGTTATACTAAACGTTGTAGCACATTAAAATGAGCCAGAAACTAAAAATAGCGATAGGACTTTTTTCACTCGGACTTTTGACTGTCTTAATTTACAGGCTGACTGATGTTCCAGGGGGAATGTTTTTATCAGGGCTACATCTTGGCGTTACGTGGATAGCTATAATTTTAATAGTTGGACTTTTAACGACTTGGCTGATAAGATTGATTTCGAAAAAATTATCATTTTGGACAATTTACTTCTCATTAACGGCAATAACATTTTGCTTTTTCCATTACCAAATCTATTCTCCGACTCTAAAAATAATCGTTCCTGAGAATTATGTCGGTGAAGTAAATCTCATACAATCAACTGTGGACGAAAATATTTTGACCTTGGACGCAAATGGAATTGGGTACTTGAATGAATGGACTTTCAAGCACCTATACTCGAAGCCTATTGTGGTAGATGAAAATGGAAAAGACTTAACGGCACAATGCGTTGAATTTAACCCTTCAACATTTTTTGCTTTGAGCACAACGACTAAAACAGAGAATATTGGAGAAATTAAGTCACTAACCTTTGATATAGTCCCAGAAGACAAAATAGGCGAAAAGCAATCTTATAACACAAATTTATCAGAACTTGTGGACAAGCAAAAAATTGAATGAAAACGTGCTACAACAACACCTATGCGTAATGCGGGTTTCCCTCACAATTGAAAATCCGTTCACTCAATGAAGTCCGCCAAGACTTTAAAATGGTATTTTGGTAGAAGAAAATAAATACAATTTATAAAGCCTCGGCTAAGTGCAAGGTTGGGAGTTTCGGCTTCGTAATTCCGCACTACGCATAGCTTGGCGTTACCCAACATTTAAAAAAAATCGAGAATGATAAGAGATTATTGGAAAGAGGAATGGAAAAAGATTCAATTTGATGACAAAATTTCTGAAAACGAAAAATATAAAATATCAAATTACGGTAGAATTATAAACTGCAAAACGGAAGAGGAATTTATTGTAAAAGAATATTTTATAAACGGATATCAAAATTTACCAGTTAAACAAAAAAAGAACGGAAAACAGACAAGCAGATACGTTCACAAACTTATTGCGGAACATTTTCTGGAAAAAAATGACGGAATCTGTGTTATTCATTTGAACTATGACAAAACCGACAATCGAATTGAAAATTTAAAATGGGCAACTAAACGAGAAAAAGAACTGCATCAATTTAATCATCCAAATTGGGAAGAAATTGTTAGAAAAAGGGGTAAAAAGATTGGTAAATTAAACGAAGGAAAAGTGAAAATTATTAAACGCCAATTAAAAAATGATAAGAATAGAATGAATATGATTGCGAAACGTTTTGGAGTATCTGATATGCAAATTCATAGAATAAAAACAGGCGAAAATTGGAGTTCAGTAACGGAATAAAAACATTGGGTAACACGGTGTATAATTAATTGCTTGGTTACTGCCGACTTACGAACATTCCTGCGGAATATTCTATCTGTGATTTATTTGCTAAATTAGTTGCTTATTCACGCAACTAACCATACACCAAAACGTTGCCATTCATTGTGGCGCACTCAAATAAAATTCAAAATAAATTAAGATATGGATAATCAATATATGATAATAAGAGAAAATAGCCCCGAAAACTTGCTCGCGAAGTTCAATCGAGAATGGGAGAAGGTTGGATGCCACAAGGTGGAGTTTCTGTTTCAAATGGTTCACGTGTTACTTATGTCCAAGCAATGATTTTCAAACCCGAATAAATTAAAATGATGCATTATTAATTATGGGAGTATATGTAACAACAAAATGTGGTCATTGTAGCAATAATTGGCAATTTTTTCAATATGGAGGTAATTCAGTTTGTGGAGCACCGAATGTGAAATGTCATCATTGCCACGGAATGAATTCAACTAAAATGGATTTATATAGGAATTTTGATTTAAAAGATAAAATTTCATTTTTTATAACCGAGATAATTTTTGGAATTGGTTTTTCTTTTTTATTACTAGGAATAGGTGGTTATTTTTTCTTTACCTTTTTTATAGAGCAGAATTTTTTTGATTTTAGTATTTCAAAAGACCCTTGGTATTGGATTATTATAGGTAAACTATTCATAGCATTTATCTCTTTAGGACCTTTATATGTTGGGTTAAATTCGATTTATAATAAGTTAACAATATATAAACAAATTAAGAAAATGGAAAAAGTTTACGACGAACAAGGAGGGTTTTTGTGGAGTAATCAACAATATTAATAACTGGAATTGCTTACTCAAACGGATTTGAAAAATATAGCGGAATATAACGCTAACGGAATTCACTCGAACGTGGAAAAACGGAAATCGTAATTTGACTCAATAATCGAACTCTGAAAAACAACGAAATGGCAACAACGTGTATAATTCATTGCTTGGTTATTGCCTACTTGGAAATTCCTTCGGAATTTCCTCTGGTTCGTTTTCTTTTACTAATTTAGTTGCTAGCCAACGCAACTAACCATACACAAACACGTTACCTGCTATTATAAATGACGACACGCAAAGACGACATATTGCCAATTCAGAATGACCAACCTGAATTGGTTTTCATTTTTGGTGCGGGTTCTTCGTATCCAGACGGAATACCTATACAATATGATATTATTCCGCTAATATTAACAAACAACGACTTACAAATAACCAAATCCGAGCCAGGAAAACAGATTAGAGAGTTTTTACAGGAAAATTTTTCAATTAATGGAAAACTACCGACTCTTGAAGAAGTGTTTGGTTTTATAGACTTTCACTTAAACAACTCTTTTAGCTTATCAAGTAAATGGACAATAACAGAATTAATAAAACTAAAATCCAACTTGACGAAAATACTTCACTATGTAATCAGTAGTAAAACCAAGACAAGTGATAATTTTAGACAATTTTGGGAAACAATCAGAACGAACAGAAAACAAATTGGGGTAATTACAACTAACTATGACACCCTCATAGACGAAGCTTTTGACAAGATATACAGTGATTATTTAATAGACTATTGCATAGACTTAATAAACTTTCGATACCCAAACAACATAACACCTTTTGATTGGTGGGAAAATCCTAATAGACCGGTGACTCAATTTGGTAAACAAACACCAATTAGGACAAAACTTATAAAAATTCACGGAAGCTTAAATTGGAAGTATTGTAACTGTTGTGCTCAAGTGGGGCTGACTCCTTGGCAACATAGAATTAATCTTAAAACAGATTCCTTTGAATCATTTACTGAAAGTGAAATTACAACTTGTCCTTTTGATGGACATAAACTGACTTCTCTGATACAAGTTCCTTCACATTTAAAAACTAACAACAACTTCATATTTAGTAAACTTTACGAAGAAGCAGGATATACAATCCGTGGTGCAAAAAAACTTGTATTTATTGGATATTCATTTCCAGAGGCGGACGTTCATATTCGGGCATTAGTTAAAAGACATTTTAACCCAGACAATGAAATTATTGTAATCAATAAGAGTTCAGCGAAAGACTTAATACATAGATATGAAACGCTTTCCAAAAATGTAAACTATAAAGAAATGACTTTTGAGAAATTCTTGAAATCACGACTATTTGACAACTTAATGAATGAAAATAACAGCAGGTAACAGCACCTACAAGAAATTGGCCGTTCATGGCTCCGCAGACACATTTGCGGTTAATCAAACATTGGTTCACCGCATGAATATTTGTGGTAAAAATCGCCAACTTCTTGTAGCTGCAAACCGTTGCCAACAATACGAAAAATGAAAATCGGAACTAAAATATTAATTCTTTTCTTGACTTTAAATTTGCTTTCCTGCAAAGGTAATGCGCAAGAAACGGAAAAGAAAAAGCCGACACCCGAATTTGATTTTTCGGAAATGGAAAAAAACTCTTTTCCAAAACCAATTGGAATTATAAATGATTACGGACAAGTCTTTACGGAATCTCAACGGACTGAATTAACGAAAATACTTTATGATTATGATATTGAAACGACAAGACAAATTGTGGTAGTAACTATTGATAGCATAAAACCATATAATAATATCCAAAAATACGCAACGGATTTAGGACAAACCTGGGGAGTTGGAACTGCCGAAAAAAATAACGGATTGACAATCGTATTTTGTAACCCTTGTAAACAAATTGGAATTGCAACTGGAACTGGAACGGAACTGATTTTGACTGACGAAATTTGTAAAAAAGTAATTGAGGAGAAAATAATTCCTGAATTTAAAAATGGAGAATTTTATAGCGGAATTAAAAAAGGTGTGTTAGAATTAATAGAAAAGTGGGAATAAGTACTGTTGGCAACACCGTGTATAAGCCATTGCTGGGTCTGTGCTTATCTGGAAAATTCTTGGGAATTTTCCAGCGGATTTTTGTACTTTTAATGTTCCTTGCTTTAACACGCAACGGCTCATACACATCAACGTTGGTAGCCATTTGAACACAAACGACAGAGCAATTACATGACCATCCGACTTACGGAAATGAAAGAAAAAAATGTAAATTGACTCTTGAAAAGTGTTAAATTGTAAACCAAAGGTCTAAAAAAGTGCGGAATAATCCGCTTGTCGAATTACGAAGACCTAAAAGATGTATAGTTTGGCAAACTAACCGTTAAAAACAAATAACGATGAAAAATTTATTTTTTACTTTAGCTTTTATGCTAATGGGAACTTTTGTTTTTGCAAATGTGGATGCAAAACCATCTATTGAATCAACTACAATAACCAAATTAGTTGAAAAATTGACAACAACTTACATTGTTGAAATCAAAAATGCCGATGGCACTTGTAGCATACATCATTATGTTTACAGAGCAGATGGTTCATTAATGGGTAGCTTCACAATTACTGCACCTGACACACATGAAGATTGTAACGGTGTTGTTTTCCATATGACAAATTTATAATCACAAGAGTATGGTCAAAATCCAAATATTGACCATACTCTAATTTAAAAAATTCAAAATGAAAAAATTAAATACTTTAATACTTATTTTATTTATCACAATAAATATTAATGCTCAAAATGACTCAATAATTACTATTGTGGAGTACCAAACTAGCTTAAAGCTTGGATTACCATCACAAAATATATCTCAATTATATTTTAATAAAAATCAGTCATGTTTTATAGAGGGTAAATATCACGTAACAAATATGCCAATTGATGTTAAAATAAAAAATGACGAGAAAAATGAAAAAAAAGAAAAAAAATATTTTGTGGATTTAAGTAAAAAACAATTATACAAAGAAGAATTATTTAATAACGATCTTTATTTAATAAAAGAAAAATTACCAAAAATTAAATGGGATTTATCTTTCAAAGAGACTGATTCAATCCTAGGTTTTTTGTGTAATAAAGCCAAAGGACATTTTAGAGGTAGAACTTATTCGGTTTGGTATACTTCGGGTATTCCCGTACGTTTTGGACCTTGGAAACTTCAAGGACTTCCTGGGTTAATTCTAAAAATATCGGATGATTTAGGACAAGTAGAGTTTACAGCAATTAGCCTACAATACAAAAATAAAGAAGAATATTCTAATATTTTTGAATTGTCCTCAAATCACTTCAAAACTATTAGTTTAGAAGAATCTGTATCGCTCAAAGACAAAGAAGAAGAAGAAGAGTTAAAAAAAATTATGGCAAGTATGCCTAGGGATAGTAGAGTAGGTAATATGAAAATAAATAAAGATAGAACATCAAAAATTGAAATGAAATATGAATGGGAGCAAGAAAATTGAAATTACATTATTTTATCATCGTATTATTCGTTTGTAAGCTCTCGTTTTCACAAACAGAAATATCGGGTATTGTTTCTAACAAATATAACAATACCCTGAATTCGGTCAACGTTGTATTAAAAGGCAAAGCAAATGACTCAATAATTAATTACTGCTTTACGAATGATTATGGAGAATATGAAATCAGTACCAAATCAAAAGGTAATTTATTTTTAGAATTTTCATCATTAGGATATAAAAAATTTAAGGTTGATTTATTTTTAAATGGAACTAAACAAAAAATTATAAAAAATATCACCTTGAGTGAAAAATCATTAAAATTAAATGAGATAATTGTTCAAGCAACTAAACCAACTACACAAAAAAAAGATACTATAAGTTTTATTGCGAAATATTTTACCCAAGGAAACGAACAAACAGTAGAGGATTTACTGAAAAAAATTCCCGGTCTACAAATTGATAGTGAAGGCATCATAAAAATAGGCAATCAAGAAATTGAAAAATTAATGGTAGATGGTGATGATTTTTTTGAAAAAGGATATAAAATTCTGTCCAAGAACATGCCTGCTTATCCTGTTAAAGAGGTAGAGGTGTTATTGAACTATTCCAATAATAGATTATTAAAAAACATAGAAAAAAGCAATAAAGTTGCCTTGAATCTCAAACTAGACGAAAAATCCAAACGTATTTGGTTTGGCAATGTTGAAGCCAGTTTAGGAAATGATACTTTTTACCAAGCTAAAGGTAATCTAATGAATTTTGGAAAGAGTAATAAGTATTATTTCCTAGTAAATTTAAACAATATCGGAAATGATGTTATTGGTAGTATTAATTATCTAATTAGACCACAGCGTAATGATGAACCTGCAAGTATTGGCGATAACCAAAGTGTAAATTCTTTAATCAATTTTACGCAAAAAAATTTAAACTTTAAGCAAAACAGAACAAATTTCAATAATGCAGAATTAGTATCACTAAATGCCATTTTTAACCCAACGGAAAAGTTAAAAATAAAAACACTTGGTTTTTTTAATTGGGATCAAACTAACTTTTTTAGAAATAGCATTGATGTTGTAAATGTTAATAACGCAAATTTTACAAATACAGAAAATTACAAACTACGCAATAAAAATAAAATAGCATTCGGCAAATTAGATATTACAAATAACATATCAAAAACCCAAATGCTTGAATTAACGACCAAATATAATAATGGCAATTTTAACGATAGTTCTAATTTAATATTTAACGGGAATTCTACTATTGAGAATTTACAACATGAAAATACTCTTTTTGACCAAAAAGTGAGCTACACTAATAAATTTAGAGAGAAAAAAGTTTTTTTACTTACAGGACGTTTTATCGATGAAAAAACACCGCAGAACTACACTATTAATCAGTTTTTTTATCAAGATTTATTCCCCAGTTTCAGTAATATCAATAATGTTTCGCAACAAAACATCAATCAAATGCAGTTTGCTGGAATAAATGCACATTTATTAAACCGAAAAGAAAATGGAAATTTATTGGAACTACAAATCGGCAACGAATTCAGAAAAGATAAACTATCAACCATATTTTCACTTTTAGAAGACAATTCGATTATTGAAAAGCCAAATGGCTTTCAAAATCAAACCAATTACAAAGTGAACGATTTATATTTTAAAAGCAAATATTATTTAAAAATTGCAGATTTTGGAGTTATTGGAAAATTAGATTTTCATCAACTTTTTAATCGTTTGGATAATAATGGAAACTCATCAAGCCAAAATCCGTTTTTCATTAACCCTAGTTTAGGTTTCGATTGGAAAATTAATGATAGTAACAATATTACATCTTCCTATTTTTATAACACAACAAATGCAAAGATTTTAGATGTTTTTAGTGATTTTGTATTAACCAGTTTTCGTTCCTTTTCAAAAGGAACAGCAAATTTCAATCAATTAGATGCTTCGGGCTTCGTACTTAATTATCAACTTGGTAATTGGAGCAACCGTTTTTTTGCAAATACATTTATACTTTATAACAAAAATCACGATTTTTTTTCAACAAATACAGCTCTAAACCAAAACTTTACACAATCAGCAAAAATACTAATAAAAGACCGAGAATTTATAACCATTAATTCTAAACTTGACTATTATTTTAAATTTATTTCTTCTAACCTAAAACTGGATTTAGGATATACCAAAAGTGATTTTAAGAACATTGTAAACAATTCCAATTTAAGAAAAGTAACGTCTAATAATTACAGTTATGGTTTAGAATTGCGTTCAGGCTTTAAAGGTGTTTTCAACTACCATATTGGGGCAAAATGGACAATAGCAGAAATAAAAACCACAATTAATAATTCGTTTACAGATAATGTAAGTTTTTTAGATTTATCATTTGTGTTTAATAAAAAGTTTGATGTTCAATTGCAGTCGGAACATTATTTTTTTGGGAATTTGCAAAGTGACAATACCTATTACTTTTTGGACTTTGATGCGAGATACAAGCTCATTGAAAATAAACTGACTTTCGGACTTACTGGTAAAAACCTGTTCAATACTGAAAAGTTTCGAAATTTTTCAAACAGCGACATCGGCACATCGACAACCGAATATAGATTGCTGCCAAGATTTATGCTTTTAAAATTGGAATACAGATTTTAACATTGGAACTGAATAAAAAACGGCTACCAACACCGTATAAAATTAATTGCTTGTTTACGCCTATTTGGAAAATTTATGCATTGTTTTAAGTTAGTTTTATATTTGCAAAGGTTCGTACCAACCCACGCAACTAATCTTATACATAAACGTTGTGCAAAAGATAAAAAAAATCGCGAATGAAATTAAAATTATCGATTTTATTAATATTTTCTCTTTGTATTTTATCTTGCAAAACAAATTTTTGTGGGAAACAATTAGAATATTTTGAAAGTAATAGCAATAATTTCAAAATGAATTTTATTAATGATTCAATCATAGAGATTAATCAAGAATCAAATACAAAGACTATTGAAAAAGCTATTTACAAATACCACATTTTGGAAAAGGATGCTCTGGAAACAACAAAAAAAAATCAACCAACCGTCAACTTTAAAACTAAAAAACAACACGGTCAATTTTATCAGAATATTGCAATAGAAAAAATTAAAGGAAATAATGCAAATTTCAAACAGCAAGACACCTTGATTTATTTAAAAATGCGGATTGAAAACAAAATGGCAAAACGTATTTATTTTGATGGTGGCAATAAATTTATTGAATTATGAAAATATGGACAATTCCAAATCGAGAATAATACGTGAAATTGCGCAGGAATTAGATTGCGGAAACGACTGTTATTACAATCCCAAAACGGACGAAATTGTATCTATTCCAAATTTTGGACAAATATCAGACGAAGATGAATTTCGTGATGCCTTTAGTGCGGAATTGAAAAAAGTAAACAAAAACAAAACAGAATTTATAAAGATTGAGGTTTTAGAAAGTTTCGAGTCCTTTAAGATAATTGAACGTTTCGTTTCCGAAATTTCGGACAAGCATTTTCAAGCGGAATTGGAAAATATTTTAGAACGGAAAAAACCTTTTCAGAACTTTAAAAACAGAATTGATAACTCGGATTTTAGACAAAATTGGTTCGATTTTAAAAAAACAGAACTGGAAAAAATAGTAGAAACCCAATTAAACCGAGGAAAAGCCAGCGCACAACAATGTATATAAAAAATAGGCGAAACAGTAGTAAATTCAAGGGTTTTGGCTCGTATCAAACTTTGTGCTTAACCGAAAGTTTCGTGCTTCGTAATCGTCTACTTTTCATATACTAAACGTTGCCAGTAATATGAGAAAAACTCTGCTAATATTAATAATTCTACTTTCATTTAAACTTTATTCGCAAGAAATAATAAAGTTTTCAGATGCGGAATTTGAATTCTGTCTGACAAAAAAATGCGGAGAAACCGACTGTGAAATAACTAAAATTGAGGTTCTGAAAAATGGAATCTTAAAGCAAACCATAAAACCGAGCGAAAACTATTTCAGTAAAACTTTTCCAAACGACCAACTTTTTGCAATTGAGGATATGAATTTTGACGGGAAAACGGATTTTAGGCTAATGGAATTTCTTCCTGCTGGACCGAATGTTCCTTTTCTATTTTGGATTTATAATCCGACAAATGAACTCTTTGAAAAAAACACAGAATACGGAGAAATAACTTCACCTGAATTTGATTACGAAAAAAAGCAAATTAATTCGACTTGGAGAAATGGCTGTTGCGAACACGGACGAGATGTTTATGAATTGACCAACGGAATTCCAAAATTGACCGAACGATTTGTTATTGGACATAATTCAGATGACAAAGAATATTACGAACATTGGAAAGTTGAAAACGGAGAATTAAAACTAATTGAAAAGACAGTTGAATAAAATACTACTGGCAACACCGTGTATAATTAATGGCTAGTTTTAGCTTGCTTACGAAAATCCTTGTGGATTTTCTATTCAGTTTATATTTGCTAAATTAGTTGCTTAAACACGCCACTAATCATACACAACAACGTTGTGCTTCATTAACACCCACCGCTAACCAATGATAAAATTCTTTAGAAAAATTCGCCAAAACTTGCTTTCAGAAGGAAAAACTGGAAAGTATCTAAAATATGCTATAGGGGAAATAGTTTTGGTGGTTATCGGAATTTTAATTGCTCTACAGATTAATAATTGGAACGAGCAAAGAAAAGATAAAATAAAGGAACAAGGTTTACTTAATCAACTGCAAGAAGATTATCAATCTAATCTTTTACAATTAGAAGAAAAAATGGTGACTAGGGAAATCTCGCTTAATTCGGCACTACAACTGTTGAATGCTATTGATGAACCTGTTGGAGTTGTAAGAGATTCAGTAATTAAAGATCTCGCTAACATTAGGCATGATCCGACATTCGATCCTATAAAAAATAACTTAACCAGTTCAGAGAATTTAAGATTGATTCGCAACAACGAATTGAGACGTTTACTATCAAACTGGTCATCTGATGTAGTTGGAGTAACAGAAATCGAAACGACTTGGACTCAATTAGTGAATGAGCAATATCATCCAATTATCTCAGAACTAGGTTTGGGCAGAGACATCTATAATAATTTTATGAACGCATCTGAACATAATTGGCTATTAGATAAGAACTCAAATTCTTTTAAATCAGAAATTGGAATTTCAAAACTAAGTGCAACCCTAAATGAAATATTAATAAGTAAAAATTTGGAATCTGTGATTTCTGCGTCTATTGTTTTTAATAGAGGTGCAAATCTGCAATCCGAGGCATTACGCCAAAGAATCTTGCAGATTTTAGAATTAATAGCAGACGAAATAAAAAAATAACGAAAGCACAACAAAGTACTGAGGTAAAAAACAACTCTTTTCTACTTTAATTTGAAACACTAGTATTCTAGGCTCATGGATTCATATAACTGATTCCTTGAGCTTTTTTAATTGATTTTTCGCTATTTATTTAGGCAACACAGAAACGTAACTTTCATCATAAGGTCTACCTGATTTTGCGATAGCAAAACATTGCTTGAGTAACTTGTTGGCTACGGCAATTAA
>Ga0307952_1001513_pt1 | contig 11370 bp, 11 predicted proteins | sample OrgLakmetagen376_FD_201821 | JGI IMG/M metagenome (GOLD analysis project Ga0307952, IMG submission 201821) | Saline water microbial communities from Organic Lake, Antarctica - #376 | ecosystem: Environmental > Aquatic > Non-marine Saline and Alkaline > Saline | place: Antarctica: Organic Lake...
GTTTGTGTGTGTGTATGTGTGTTTGTGTGTGTGTTTGTGTGTATGTGTGTGTGTTTTATGTGTGTGTGTGCGTGTGGTGTGTGTGTGTATGTGTGTGTGTGTGTGTGTGTGTGTGTGTGTTTGTGTGTGTGTGTGTGTGTGTGTGTGTGTGTGTGTGTGTGTGTGTGTGTGTGTGTGGGTGTGGGTGTGGGTGTGTATGTGTGTGTGTGTGTGTGTGCGTGTGTGTGTGTGTATGTGTGTGTGTGTCATCTCAATAGATCCTCGATATACTCCATTCCCTCCCTAGCCTAAACCTGACCCCCTTGCGCACCATGCATATTCAAAAAGAACTTTATACAATAGGATCTCACTTCTTCTTTTTGGCGAAGCCCCAGTCATGGGGCGCAGCCCCTAGGTTTGATGTCTTCCCACCATAGTTCACATCAGTGTGCGCAGGCCCGCCCAGCGCATCCCCCGCCCCAAAAACTTGCAAGGCACCTTAGACTGACTAACCAGGCAGCCCTGCAGTGTCAGGGGATGGGGAGGGGCGGTGGAGGTGCTGCTGGGCGCACCGTGAAAACGAGTTTTATTCACACCAGTGTGCGCAGGCCCGCCCAGCGCACCCCCCGCCCCCAAAACTTGCACAGTGACCCAGACTTACAAATCAGGCAGCCCTGCGCTGCCAGGGGGAGGGGAGGGGCAGGGGGTGGTGCTGCTGGGCGTACCCCAGAACGAAAATTTGGAAAGTTGAGACTCAGGGCCTGGCCAGAGCCATGCAGCCAACGTCCAGGTCTGAAACTTGGCAGGCAGGCCAAGCAAACTCGTTTGTCGGGACATACAAGTTTTGGTGACCAGGGGTGCAGTGAGCAGTGCTGTGGAAAGAACTGACTCAATGTTTGGTAGCTGCAGGAAGCTGCCCGGCGCTCAGCCCAGCCCATGCCCCCCGAACATCATCTGACCGCACAGGCGTGGACAGGAGACGTTTTTGAGTGTGCCGGATGGGTCCAGGGCCAAGGAGAGGCGGGACGAAAAGTTCGCTGCTCCATGCAAGCACACGACTGGGTGCACGAATTTCCACAATTCAAGTTGCAAGGGACTTTAAAATTTATTTTAAATGACGCGATGACGATGGGAGCGTGTTCTGAAGATGCGAGTCTCCATGTTTGACTGACAGATGTGAGATGGTTGAAGGCATGCGTGCACGCGCACACACGCGCACACACACACACACACACGCACACGCACACACAAACACACACACACACACACACACACACACACACACACACACACACACACACACGCACACACACACGCACACACACACGCACACATGCACGCACACACACACGCACACACGCACGCACGCACGCACATACGCATGCACACACGCACACACGCACGCACTCACATGCACACATACACATACACACACACACACACACACACACACACACACATACACACACACACACACATGTAAAAGCGCGCACAAAGCACACACAAGTTGCCAGTTCACAGCGCAAAAGGCTTCGCCAACTTTTCAGCATCGCTTGCGATGCTTCCCCCCACTTGTCCTTTGGGGTCTGCGCTGTAATGATGGTGCTGGGTGGTCTGCAAATTCGAAAATTGGGTTATTGTGAACCTGGTAAGTTATCGGGTTTATGATATTGATTTGCTGGGTGGGAGGAGTAATTTTTAGTATAATCGCTTGTGTTGCATGGTAGTCGTGGCAAGTGATTTGCGATCGTGTGGTGCAATTGTTTGGCTGACTATTTGTAGGTTGTTCAGTAGGCTGAGCTGCTAGCTGTGAGTCGAATGCAATGGTGTCTTGGATTTGAGTCAGGGATGTATGTTGCTGGCTTTCTGTTTGGCTGCGTGTCCTCTTTCTAGTGGTACCGGGGAGGGTATCTTGTGTCTGCCGTGCACGTTTTGCTGGTTTGTCTTGGGAGAGAGTGGCAAGTTGGTTGGTGTGTGTAGGGTTGGAGAGGAAAGAAATAACTGTAGTTTGTGGCAGTGGTATCGGCGATGTGCTTATAGAGTTGTGGTTATTTTTTGTTTGGTTGGATATCCTTTGTGAGTAGCGTTGTGAGCGCGGGGTTCTGTTTGTGGTGAAAGTGGAGGCCCTTCCACCGTTGTGGCGAGGGAGTTTTGTGTTTGAGAAAGCTCAGTGCGTGATCTATTGCCATGTGCTGTGCGTTTCATGGGTCGAGCATTGGATTCTGTACATTGGGGGGTAATTTCTTCTAATAATGAAGGTGTAGGTACGTTGAGTGCAGCATGACCTTGAGTTCCTGTTTGAGGTTCGGTTGAGGTTCGGTTATAGGGGAGGGGATGTTTGCCGCTCCAAGTTGTGTTTATCAAAAACAGAGGATTGGTTGGGGTGTCCATTACTTGTTGATGGATCTGTGTGTGTAGGTGGTGGGCCTCTGATTAAGCTGTTAGTAATGGGGTGCCTGTAATGTGTTGCTGAGCGTGGTTGTGGTGCGGGTATTGTGTGGGGACAGTTTATTGGGTTTGAGTGTTTGCGGGATTTGGGGGCACCTCTTCGTGAGCCGATGTGTTGGTGTGTGTGTCTAGGAGACCTGTGAAGGAGGAGTTGTTTATTTTGCGGTATCTAAGTAGGGTAGACTGTTCTAATTTCCTTTCTTGGAGTATTTGTGCGATTGATGTTGGGCTTAGCACTTATGTTCCAGGCATGTTTGCAATGGCAGCAAGCCTATTTAGGGCTATGATGTGCTTTTTGAAAACTCGAGTGTATTTGTTTTTGAGTTGTTTCCCATTTTTCGTTTGCTGATGCGAGGTCATGGAAGCCAATTATGCCTAGGTCCATCAGCGGTTTGGTAATGCAATTGATGAGGGTGGCTAATGTTGGGGGGGGGGGGGGCTTGCGGGCGGAGGTGACTTCTGAAATGAGTTTAAGATCGTCTAGAAACATGCTGTTCCCTTTTAAGGCCAAGTGGAGATTGCTGGCGTGGATGCAAGCGAGTTGGCGTGCTCGCATATGTTGGTTGAGATGCCTTTTAATCGGTGGTGACGTTCCTTCTCTTGTGGAAAGGAATGTAGTGGCAAGGAGCTTGAGTTGGGCGACCTGGTGGGCCAGGAGATGCATGGTCACAGACCGGTGGCGGTCGGAAGGGTCTTCTAGGCTTGTAACGAGTGCTACTGCTGAGCGCCTGTGGTATTCTACGTAGATGGAGGGAGCACCTAGCCCAAAACTATGGATGTCTTCACGGATCATAGCGGTCAGTGTGCTACGCCACAAGTTGTGTTTGCTTTTGATCACCCTTCCAATCATTGCATCCCACTTATCCAGGTCTGGGTAGGAGCATGGTGTGACCGCAAAGGCATAGGCCAGGCTAGGGATGATTGCTGTGCGTATTATGTTTAGTGTTTGCCGTGGTGAGGCATAAGAGCCTTCAAGGGCGTCAAGCTTTTGCTTTAGGTTTTCGTTCATGCGCCTGTGCTGGTGCTTCCAATTGAGATCCATTTTCAGTGTGACTCCAAGATAGAGAAAGGGGGAGCTAGGTATGATGTATTCTGTTGCCTGATTTTGGACTAGTACTTTGTTGCTGAGTTGATGTTCGAGTGCTTCAGACGGTGTTAAGCCATTTTGGTCTTTAGGGGGGGATGCATTTGGGCTGCCCGTTACTTTGGTTTTAATGCCGGATATAATCATTCCAGCCCAATCAGAGTAGAAAGTGAGTTTAGTAGCTTGCAATTTTAGGTTTTTCAGGTTACCCGTGGGGCAGAGGAGGTAAAATCCCTGACACAGCAGCTTCAATAATTACAAACTCAAGCTAGAGACAGAGAGCAGCAAATCCTGTGTGTCCTCCAGGGTCTGCAGATGAGTGTCGACCAGCTCTCTCAGCAGGCTATTGACGCATCCTGGGCAGCCTGCACTCAAGAACACTAACTCCAGCTACAACACCTGCAGTATGTGCGGGTGCTCAGGGCCAAGAAAGCGGGGCCGCTACCGCATAGACAACGGCAGAGGTGGAAGCCTTCTTGCAGTGCGAGCGAGGCACAGTGCAACAAGTGGAGCCGCAGCAGGACAACGCCAAGGGCAAGCAGCATGTCACCGTGCGATTCAGCTCGGCGGAAGCAGTGACAGCAGCATAAAGCAGCTTTCGGAACAGCAGCAGCAGCACAGCAAACGCAGTCCTGGACCTGCGGCGCACACGCCTGCAGAACAAGCTCGTGGACCTGGCCATTCAGATTCAGTGGGTAGCCCGGGGGGAGTGTGGTTGGGGAGAGGAGCTGGTCATGCGCGCCAGGGGAACGTCCATCACGGTCAAAGTGGGAGGGGCACAGTCAGTTCCCTTCCCCTTCCGTCAACGCTTACCTGATGGAAGCCTCCCTGCCCCAGGCCTGCCACTTCCACCTCTCATCAAGCAACAGCTTGACAGACTGCGCATGCCACCGCCCCCAACGCCAGCCAAGCCAGCAGCACCAGCCAAGCCAATAGCACCAACTAAGCCAGCAACACCAGCCAAGCCAGCAGCACCAATATCAGCATCAGCCAAACCAGCAGCAACAGCAGCACCAGAAAAAGTATCAGCAAAACCAGCACAAGCAACCCCAGCAACAGAATCAGCGACAACGACAACAACCCCCAAGAAAAGAAAAGCAGGCAGCTCCCACAGCAGGAACAGCAGCAACCCCTCAGGCCCCTAAGGTCAAGCCAACGAACATCCCTTAGCTCTGAGCAAGTGCGGCAAAGTTGCGGTTACACAGGTGCATAGATAACTTGAGTAAGAAGCTGGACACACGTTTTGCGTCCATCTTATAAAGTGATTAATTGAGGTAAGCTTGCGCCTACCTGGTTGTCTCATGCTGCCTGTGTTTGATGTGCAACTAAGAATGCTTCTTGTCAGATACTTCCTGTTGCTTTGCTTCTAGTTTTCAGAGCTGGCTTGACTTTCTGCGTGTCTTCTATGCATTGGCTGTGCATTCCTAGAAAACAGTGTGTGGCTCAATCAACTTTCCTGTTAGCTCTTCTGTCAAACTTCTGAACGGCCTACTCTTTTTATAGCATCCAACTTCTGAGTCAAGACTCTTCTTCGTTTATTTCTCCAAACTTATTCTTTTCTCCATCACATTTTCTTCTCAGTCCTCTTTCTCCTGTTTCTCACGGACGTTTTTCCCTTTTTCAGATAGGTATGGTCACAGGCTTTTTACAAGCTTCCGCTCAGATGCCCCCCAGAGGCATATATAGCCGTGTAACCTTACCTTACCTAATGTTCTATAACATTCCTAGGTGAGCTAAGCTCCAGCAGAGGAGAGTGCATCATATGCACAATTTGTTATTTACATGCTACCATAGATACACATGCATTGGAAAGAATATTACAAGATGCTACGATACTTTGGAGTCAGTGCTTGAGAAGGCAGCGTTAAGTTCAGCAAATCTTCCATATGTTGTAGACATGGCAATTGAGAAGTTGCCAGGCTGCCAAGACCTCGCAAGCTTCCTGCTCCAGAAGGGCCGGGGGCATCGACAATGTGAGAGGGCTGAACATACAAGCTTAAAGGCTCACTTGTTATTTGGGAAGCAAGGAGGTTCAAAGCAATATCCTCACAACTTTTAAACCTATCCACAATCTTGTGCATCGTTTGCCCAATTGAGCAAGCATAGCGGTATAAGAGGCTTTTATGGAGCATGGTTGCTTTTGTTGACATGACTGTAACACCAGCACCATTTTTACGCTTTATTGAATGAGGAAAGAAGCCAACAAGCTTATCTTTGTGATGGGTCCAACTTTCAAACAACCATTTTATATCATCATGATGGACCAAAAGGCCCTCATCAAGCATTAGAACTGCTTCCGTCGTTAAGTGTGCAGATGGGAAAAACCTGTTGTTCATTGATCCTGTATAAGTATGGAGGTACTTGACAAGCTTGCCATTCATAAAAAACGGTCCAACTTCCTGCTCAAAAGGCCTTAAATAAACAACCAAGATGCAAGTGACCATGTGATGAAGTGAGTAATGGCGTATTGACCTCTCAAGTTGAGCAGGGGTCTTGCCTAGTGTGGTGAGCATAACCGTAAATGACAGCTGACTGGCTAGAAAGCTGTAGATGTCAGGAGTCATTTGCCCACACATTTGCTGCTTTTGGGCTGCAGCAGGATCCAAGCAATGTGGAGGGAGGTTGGAGCAGGCAGCGTCAGAGCTGCTGGTCCAAACCTGAACCCCATGCTCACATGCCCCATAGCCCTCATAGACTGTCAGTGTCCCACAATGGTTAACTGTGAGGAAATGTGGCACTGTCTGCATACCATGAAATCCGTTATCCCACAACACGTAATGTTGTTGCCCTAATTGACCCACGATGAACAAGTTTCCATCATTTGCAAGTTGGAATGTGTAGCTCTCAGCATGAAAATATGTTGGAATGCTGAACACAGGGTGAACGCTGGGGGAGGGATTGCGATAAAGGACAAAATTCCCATCTGCCTGCATGACTGCTTCTACATAACTCCCATCCCTCCATTCTTCTGACAGTAGTGTGTTCAGATGCAGGCTGGAAAGGGGACTTTGAGGTAGCAAAACAGGCTGTGCACCATTTTTAGCGCTGCATCTGACTGCTTGATAGCTGCCCTTGCCGCTCATCCATATTGGCTCCTGCACATGGCATCCGCATCCACAATGAAGGGTAAGCACACCGGTATCTTGCAAGTGCAGCACATACACAGCGCATGATCGACCTCCTTTGGATTGCCATGCGGGCCTGCACCCATTTCCTATACATCCATAAGAAGCGATCACGACTTTCCCGGTTTCATCAATGTACAGCGACAGGTTTGGCAATGTGCTTTCCATCCCAATCTTTCCCACACTATAGCATTGGTGTTTTCTTCCAGTTGAGCAATGGTCAATCTCAAAAAGGCCATTACTGGTCATAGTGCCAACATAATAACTGTCATTGCGTGGAATAGAAACCAGCTTGTACCCAGGTGGCAAGACATAGCCACTGACAAGCTTGTTTCCAACAAAGACTTCACTCTTCAAGGAAGAGCCAGACTTGGTCCCTGTGTGGCCAGCGCTAATCTGACGACAGTGCTCCTGCGCGTCATTGGCACTTTTCCCCTGTTGGTACAGGTTTCCATGCATGTCCAGCATTGGTAATGGGGGTGATAGCTTTTGATTTAACCGAACTGGATAATTATGCAGTGGAACAGTGTACAGGGCTTGAGTGTGCTGTTTGTCACTGGACACAACATGAGCTCCTTGTTCCACATAGTTTGTCGAAAAGCTTGTTTGGTTTTTGTAATTGGGGTATAACATGAAGAGTGCTTCAGCCCAAGCCAGCTCAATGTAATACTTCTTCCACGAGCCTATCCAACCATTGGTCCTACTGTTTGGTACAATTAAGGAGCCATTGGTCGCAAGTCGGTGGTGCAAATACTTGACATAACTTTTCCACGCATGTGGAAAGAACATTGCTCCCCAGCTACAGGGCAGCTGATGAAGATAAGAAGATGAGCCTGGGAGTTCAACGTCTGGCAGATAAATTTTGTACGGATTTACTGTCTCAATCACTCGTGGAGTGTACAAACTTATGCCGAACACGCGATTGCGCATGTCAGAGTATTGTAGCATCAACAGGGCGGAAATGAGCCACTCATGGAAGTAAGGAGACACCTCCAAGTCATCTTCTAACAGTAAGCCATAGGCTTGGTCATGAGAAGGGTACCAGCTTTCAACTATCGCAGGGATCAGTCCTGCTCGGACGACCCTAAGATAAACGAATTTTTCGCCGTGGAGCCACTTAAATGTTTCAACGTATAACACTAAGTCACTTGGCGCTCCGGCTTCTACATTGATACGCAAATCCACTCGCCCTTTGTATTGTGCTCGACTAAGAGAAACCAGAAGGCGCTGTAAGCAAAAAAGTCGATTGAACGTGATGACGCTTATCGTAAGATGAAAGAAAGTCTGGTCCTCGTGCACGCTATCAGCATTTGGTGCACCAAATGCGTGTTTGGAGAACATGATTTGGCGATGAATCAACAACGAATTTAAGCCTAGGATGATGAGAAAACAAAGAATAAACAAATTGTAAAGTTGTCGTTTTAACATAAAGCGACAAGGAACTCTGGAACAGTTCGAAACTCCTGTGGAACCCCTGTTTAAACTTGAGACGGTTCCTGAGCAGGAACTGGAACTGGAGTACCAAGAACCGGGTTCCGGGTTCCTGGAACTGGAACTGTAATATTTTAATATAATATAATATTTAATATATAATATACATTTTATTTATCCTGTGGTTCCTGTGGGTTCCTGGGTTCCTGTGGGTTCCTTGGTTCCTGTGGGTTCCTGGGTTCCTGTCAGTTCGTGAGAGTCCCTGTGGGTTCCTGGGTTCCTGTATGAGTTCCTGTGGGTTCCTGGGTTCCTGTATGAGTTCCGGTGGGTTCCTGGGTTCCTGTTTGAGTTCCTGTGGGTTCCTGGGTTCCTGTATAAGTTCCTGTGGGTTCCTGGGTTCCTGTTTAAGTTCCTATGGGTTCCTGGGTTCCTGTTTGAGTTCATGTGGGTTCATGGGTTCCTGTTTGAGTTCATGTGGGTTCCTGGGTTCCTGTTTAAGTTCCTGTGGATTCCTGGGTTCCTGTTTGAGTTCCTGTGGGTTCATGGGTTCCTGTTTGAGTTCCTGTGAATTCCTGGTTTCCTGTTTGAATTCCTGTGGATTCCTGGGTTCCTGTTTGAGTTCCTGTGGGATCCAGGGTTCCTGTTTAAGTTCCTATGGGAACCTGGGTTCCTGTTTGAGTTCATGTGAGTTCCTTGGTTCTAGGGTTCCTGTTTGAGTTCCTATGGGTTTCTGGGTTCTTGTTTGAGTTCCTGTGAGTTCCCTGGGTTCCTAAAGGTTACCGGGGTTCGTGTGAGTTCCTTGGTTCCTGCGGTTCCTATGGGTTCCTTGGTTCCTATGGATTCTTGTCAGTGTGCCTCTCAGTCCCTTAATTCCTGTGATTTCCTGTGAGGTATTGTGGTTCCTGTGGGTTCCTGGGTTCCTGTCAATTCCTGTGAGTTCCTGTGGGTTCCTGGGTTCCTGTGAGTTCTTGTGGTTCCTGTGGGTTCCTAAGTTCCTGTGGATTCCTGGATTCCTATGGTTTCTGAAGTCCTTGACTTGCTCACCCACAAGCAAGGTAGCTGACAGAGGAGCGCTTCTACCCTATAGCTAGCCTCCCGTCCTTTCCTCCAGCAAAGAAGCTTAAGGACACAATGGCCGGAAGGTAAATGTTGTTAGGAAATAGGGTAGGGATAGGATAGGGTAGGTATAGGGTGCAAACCCTGTAGGGTAGGGTAGGAATTAGGGTAGGGTGTTAGGGGGATACGTTTAGGATAGGGTTAGGGTTAGGGTTAGGGTTTAGGTTAAGGGGGTTAAGTTAGGGTTAGGGTTAAGGATTGGGTTAGGGGGTTAGATTAGGGGTAGGGTTAGGGTTAGGGTTAAGGATAGTGTTAGGGGGTTAGGTTAAGGACCGCAATTAGGACCTTTGTGCCACTTAACAAATCCCGCGTAGCGGGATTTTAATTAGGGATATACGTCGAGCAAGAACCAGTAAGATATTTCATAGGGCCACTTGGCAAATCCTGCAAAGCGGGATTTGGATTAAGAATATGTGTCTATTGCTTAGTTAGTGTACAAAACGCGGCGTTGGTGTTTGGATGTTTGGGCCAAAGGCCCAAACTGTTACGTGGTAACTCCTACCTTAAAGTGGTACAGAAAGTACCGAAGTGTGATGTCACACTACTGAGTATTGATAACAGTGACTGGAGTCAAAAGGGCAAGTTCAATTCTTGCAACATCATCACCCTAGATGTTCAGCTGTTATTAATATAAAGTAGAAGTGGCTAAGCACGCTGCCGTACTTCGTAAGAGTGGTTCGAAGCCTAAGACAAGGGGCCTACAAAAAATTTTGGCATTCCTCAGACCCCTAGAGAGTACAAAGAGTCTATCCCACCAGCAGTGCTAGAGCGCGTAAGGAGGGACTACCCATCTCGCCGGGACGCTCGCATTGCAGAGGACGACCTTGGGGACTTCTACGAGGTTCGCCAGGTCTACATTGATCGGCTCGAGCTAGAGGGCTGGGACGACAACGGCCAGGTGGTGCCGTTGAGCCCGTGGGACGTGCAACGAGTGAGAGAAGCGATCCGCGAGCACCAAGGTCAGAAATCTTATCCTGTCTAGTCAGCTCGCTTTCCTTGCCCTTTCCGCCGCTCTTGTGCTCGCCCTTGAGCACTTATCGCTAGTATAGTCTTAGTATGGCATAGGTCATGGAGAGAAGCGGTGTAAAATGCTCTCCGTTCGATACCTCTCGTGCAAACCAAAACCTCTCATTTGCTCCAAACCCCGCTTGCCCGCCTAACACCCCTCTCCCGCGTTCAAATTCAGGACCTCGCGCTATGAACGGAGTTGGTTCGTCTCACATGGAGGGGATGGACGACGGGGGGGGCACACCCACGATGAACGGCGGATTTGCAGGTAGGGAGAGAACGGAGAGAAGGTTGATTGCCTCTCGTTTTCCCTCGCCTCTTCGCTTTTTTGGTGTCGATGTGAATGGTGTGCGGAATGAGCGTGGCTCTCCTAGCGATGAGCGCGGCTCTCGTGGTGTGCGAGATGAGCTCGGTTTTCTCGGTGTCGGATTTGGTAGGAGCAATCCTGGTTTGCATGGCTCCTCACCTCGTGTGTCTCCACCAACATTGCATGAAACTTTGAGAAACGTGCAAAGGCCTGAAGCAGGCTCACTGTTGGGGGCACAGCAAAGTAGACTACTTGCCCAAAGACAGCAAGCAGATGCTTTCTTGCGTTCGAGAGGTGTAATGGACACACCTGCTCACGATAATTTTGTTGGCACAATGAACGGTGCAGGTGGTGCAAATTTGGCCACAAATGCTGGAGGTGGTGGACAGCCTGTTGAGGGGCAGCTCGCTCCTGCTTTCCAGCAGCTATGGACGCAGCAGCAAGCAGCACCAACAGTGCCGGCAGCTGCTGATACAATGCAAATGATGCTGGCCATGCAACAGAGTATGACGCAATCAATGCAAAGCATCCAGAAGATGGTGGAGGGGCAGAAAAAGTCTGCTCCACGAGAGATTCCACAAGACGCGCGAGTCGCGATGGAGGGAGCTCTCCAGGGTGTGGCAGACACCGGGAAGCAGCACGATGTCGCGATGGAGGTTGCCACAAACGTCCTCAAAGACCACAAAGTGAGTACACTGTGGAAAAAACGAGCACCGTACGTTTGGTAGTGGGAGTGATGCACAAGCAAGCAAGGCTGATTGGATGTCGCGTGCTCTTGACATTCCCAAAGAAAACAGCGATGCAGATGCCAAGTTTGTCAAAGTGACTTTGCCTTTGCCTATGCGCTGGAAAAAGCGTGATGTGCTGAGCAG
>Ga0307952_1001521_pt1 | contig 11343 bp, 5 predicted proteins | sample OrgLakmetagen376_FD_201821 | JGI IMG/M metagenome (GOLD analysis project Ga0307952, IMG submission 201821) | Saline water microbial communities from Organic Lake, Antarctica - #376 | ecosystem: Environmental > Aquatic > Non-marine Saline and Alkaline > Saline | place: Antarctica: Organic Lake...
AACGGCACTGGATGTTGAAGGAGATATTCAGTTAACGGGAGATGTCATTTTTAAAGGATACGAAGATTTACAGAATCCACTATATCGATTTTTGATGATAGACAAAACAGGTAAAACCAATTATCTAAAAATGGGTGAAATGAAAGCTGTTATGGCTTGGGAAGATTGTTATGATATAATGCATGATATTGCTTTAGAAGGAGAAACAGGCAATATAACTGTAGTTGCTGGGACATACGCTGATTGGGGACAAAGAATTCAAGGAACTAAATCAATTCTTTACACAGGATCTGGCTGTCCAGCATGGGTAGGAATCGGAACTGATATACCCGAAGCTCACCTTGACGTAAGAGGTGATGTACACTTTTCAAAAGGATTAAGAATCGGAAAAGAAGATGTTGTGAATTCAGGTTTGTACATAGAAAATAGAATAGGCCATGACAATAACTTATTCTTCGACGAACTTATTCTTGTCAAAGATCATGAAAACACAAAAATTTTACAATTAAACAACGATGGACTCCTCCGCGCTAGAGAAATAAAAGTGGATTTAGACACTTGGCCGGATTATGTATTTGAAAAAGATTACAAACTAATGCCTTTGAATGAGGTGAAAGCATTTATAGATAAAAACGGTCATCTTCCAAATGTTCCGTCTGCTAAAGAAATAGAAACTGACGGTGTAAATTTAGGACAAGCGGCTAAAACTTCAATGGAGAAAATAGAGGAACTGACGCTTTATTTATTGGAAATCAATGACAAAGTTGAAGACCAAGAAATAGTTTTAAGTGAACAACATAAATTGCTTGAAGAGCAAAATGAAACTATTCTTTTGCAGCAAGAATTGATTTTGGAATTGAAGCAATTAACAAATAAAAACTAGAACTATGAAAAAGTTAATTTTAGGTTTGTTTTTGCTTGTTTGTTTTAACGGGTGGGGGCAGCAAGACACATTAGAATATACTACACCAAGAGAGGTCGCTGATACAATATTCGGTTTGTTAGATGAGCAATTGTATGATAACGTATTGTTTGATCGTTCTTTATCAGAAGATGCTTTTTTGATTCAACAACTAAACGGAGTTTACACAGATGTTGCCAGCGCATGGAATTGGTTGCAAGCCTATTCTGATATAGCAGTTAGTCATACGGATCCAACAATAATGCTGGCAGATAGTTCGCTCATAGATTCACTTAGTGCTTTAATCATAAAATATGATAAGTTGGATTCTACGGAGAGGGTTTATCAACCATTTGGAGTCTTGCTTCATCAGGTGAGTAAGATTGATAGTAATTTATATCAGCAAACGGGCTCTTTCGTCAATGATGATAGCCAATTGAAATTAAGTAGCGATATTAGAGAAAATCAAATTTATGATAAAGTCACATTAAAAGAAACAGCTCTATTAGAATTATATGGCGATCATGGATACGATGAAGGTGTTATTGTTTATAATTCTAATTTTATATCTATAGGCTCAAATATCGTTTTACATTCCGTTCAAATAGACGTTGGAAATGGATTTCAAGATTTTTCACCCATAAATAATGAAATTGAGTATAATATTTATCAGGATTGGCAAATTGGAAAAACAATTCTAGATTATACTTTGGATGGAGTAAGAAACCAAGATACCTTAAGTTTCTATTTAACTTCTGAAATATATAAAAGTAATAATCAAGAAAAAGCGGTTGATAGATGGGATAGTGATGTAATAAAATACCCAAGTAATAGAGATCCAGATTTAAAATATAAAATTAAGTATGGATGTGGAAATGGAACAAAAATTAGACGACCAATAATTATTGCGCCACCTTATAGACCATCACTACAAGATGTATCTTTTCGTAAATACTACGACCAATTTGACTTCAAATCTTTAATTTCCTCATTATCAGATATGGGTTATGATGTGATCTTTATAAAACAGACCCCAGGAAATAGGGGGATTGATCATGCTGGAGGTATTTTAGCTGGCTTTTTAAAGCACATTAATGCAGAAAAAAAGCAAAATTACCCCAACGAAGATTGGGAAAATATTGTGATTGGTTTTAGCGCCGGAGGGCAGCATTGGCGATGGGCGTTGAAACAACTTGAAAAAGAACACATGGAATGGGGAACACCTCATCACCATACAAGACTATACATTCCTTTTGACTCTCCACACTGGGGGGCAAATGTGCCATTGTATGCCCAAGCGGTCTATTATGAATTTAACCGAACATGGAATCCACTAGCTGCTATAATTTATGACCAATTAAAAGATGCAGCCTCAAGATCTATGTTAATTAACCATATTGCTGGTAGCTATATTTCTGGAAGTGATATAATCTATCCAGCTCCTGATGTCCTTCGCCAGAATGTTGTCCATCATTTAAACTACTCTTTTAATCATGAGTTTACTCCACCCCAAGGTGACTTGCGTAGAAGTTTTCCAACTTTCACAAGAAATGTTGCTGTTTCTACTGGGCATAATTCAGAAGATTATAACGATGAATTTGGACTTACTCCCGGTAAAACACTTTTCACTCAGCGTTTCCCCATTCCAGCATGGTATGGTTGGAAACATATAAACCGGCACATCAACGCCTCAATGGAAGGTCCTGCATCTAGTGTTTTTAAACGTACCGAAATAAGAATGGTAGCCTTTGTTGTACCTACTATAGTTCAGCGTCATTATAAAACCAACGGTGCACGCGAATGGGATATGTCACAAGGCGGTTATAAAAATGAGTTTTATGATGGGTTTATTACAAGTCCAATTTCAATTATGCGCTTTAGTGGTCTTGGATTTGGAGTAAAACACTATAAAGAAAATATGAACTTTCTACCCATGGTTTCTGCTTTAGCCATAAATCCAACAATATGGCAAAACAATAATTTGTTTTATAATCTGAAAGAGGAAGGGTTAATGTATAATGAATTTAACTCGAATACACAATCAAATACATACGGCTACCCTAATCTTGGGCATCCCAATAATCACTTTAATATCACTCCTTTTGAAGCTATTTATTGTGATCTTTTCACCGCAGAACACATCAAGATGCAGGAATCAGCAGGAAATCACGTCACCAACAATAATTACCTTGTATATACCCGTGATTTTATCTTAAATGAGGTTGAAGCAGATATTGTTTATTTACAAAATAAAACGATTGGTAAGAATCACATCCAATGGGATCCCAGCTATCGCTACAAAGCTTGGTACAAAGCTTATGATAAAATTATTTTCAGCAAAGACAAATCGCCCAAAACTAATGTTGGCCCTTTTATTATTGAAAAAACAGGAGAAGTAACTGCTTATGCTTGCAATGGAGTTGCAATGGGTGACGGATTTGAAGTTCAACAAGGAGGAAAGTTTCATGCTTATGTGCAATGTGATAATTGTTCGCGCCCAAGAGAGCAAGGAATGAGAATAAATAATGGAGAGGGCAATGAAAATAGAGCCGATGAAATGCAGTCTTCATTGGTTGATTCACAAAATCCAATTGATAACAACCATCAAAAGGCATCTTTCAACGTTTATCCTAATCCATCTGATAAAGGATTTACTGTTGAATTTCCTGAAGTAAATGGTAATTACATCATTACAAATACGAGTGGGAAGCGGGTACAAGAAAATGAAGTATTAACAAAAAGGTCTTTCGTTGAACTTCCTAAAGGGGTCTACTTTATCAAATGGATAAATAAAAACGACATACAAACCTTAAAAATAATTGCATTATGAAAAAGCTAATTTTATTACTTATAATTTCTTTTTTACTTACATCTTGTAAAAAAGAACGTACCTTCCATATCACGGCAAAAAATGCGGTAACAGGAACTCCATACCCGGGCTTAACTTATGAAATACAACGCAGTTGGAGTGGAGCATTTGAAAACAAATATAAATCTGTTGGTTCAGGTGTATTAGATGCAAATGGTGAAGCTTATTTTACGAAAAGATTAAATGAGAATTCTTCTTATTCAATTTCGGTTGCACCTCCACCAAATACTTGCTATATGACTGATTCTGATTTGCATGCTGGAGGGGAAACTAATTTCAAAGCAGAGTTTGAGTTTGCCGAGTGTGCTTATTTGACTATATCCGTTAATAATATAAACTGTCAAGGTTTATCTGATAATATAATATTTGATATGCAACCAATATATATAGAAGGTTATAATAATATTATACCAAGAGAGGAGATGGGGTGCTATTCTAATACTTTTATAGAGTCATCAGTACCTTTTGGGCAATGGGAGGCAACATGGGAGGTGACAAGAAATAATTCAACAACATATCACGATACAATCTTTTTTATGACCATTAATGAACATTATTTATTAACAATTAACTACTAATAAATGCCTTTCGAAGCGATATATTGTGATCCACAAACCTATCAGCACATCAAGATGCAAGAATCCGTTGATGAAGATGGTTTAGATGATACCTATCTTGTCCACACCCGCAACTTCATTTTAGACGAAGTAGAGGCGGATATTGTTTACCTACAAAACAAAACCATCGGTAAAAATCACATCCAATGGGATCCTAATTACCGTTATAAAGCTTGGTATAAGGCGTATGATAAAATTATTTTTGGGGATACAGTTACGCCAAAAACCAACCCTGGCCCTTTTATCATTGAGGAAACAGGAGAAGTTACAACCTATGCTTGTAACGGTTTAGTGATGAAACCTGGTTTTCATACTCAGAGTGGTTCAACTTACCATGCCTTTATTCAATTACCACCTTGTCAAAAAAGCGGAATGATCAAAAACTCATCAAATAACAATAAAGAAGAGGAGCAAAATTATAGGGTAACATTTGCGGAAAAATAAAGGGCGGAAATTGAAAAAGAAAATAACAAAAAAGTAAAAATTTATCCTAATCCAAACAATGGATCATTCACAATAGAAGTTACTCATCTTTATATTGATGGGGAGATTTTTATACATGATGCTTTTGGGAAGAAATTATACCAAAGTGGCATTAATCAAAATAAAACACCAATAAATCAACAGTTTGAAAGAGGAGTGTATTTTGCTACGCTAATCAAAGGAAATAATAAACATACAGAAAAAATCATAGTAAGATGAGGTATTTTATAAAAACTGCTTTTTGATTTTTCTCTATCAACAAAACAACCAGTTAACGACATAAATTCCACTTTCGGTGAAGAAAAGTCTCTATTAGGCACTTTATTCTTTAATTTAACGGAAAATTATACTATTGGTTATGAAGAAGCTTTCGTCTGTACTTTTTGCAATTTTATTGTGCTTTTCAATTTTAGCTCAAGATTCTCCCCGAAACTACATTGTTCATATAGGAGAAAAGCCTTTTCAAATTGAAGGTTCTATTGTTCAAAATTGGGAGGGTATCCAAAATACTACAGTTAATGAATTTGAAGGAGACTTAATTGTTTTGGTTCAGTTCAATGCTATTCCATCAGTCGTGGATAAAGCTTTATTATTAACGAACGGAATAGAATTATTAAAGTACATTCCTAATTTTAGTTGGGTGGCTCGTGTAAAACCGACATTAACACCTGAGGAACTGATTGCAAATAACATTCGAAATATTGTTGAGCTTAAACCTGAATGGAAAATCTCTTCTGCAATTAAGGAAGGAAATATTCCTTCCTACGCAGGCACAAGTGATAAAGCGCAAGTAAGGGTATTGTTTTTTGCAGCTCCAAAAAATACGTCGTTCGAATCTATTTTAAGTGAATATAAAGTAACAATTGGTCAAGTAGATAATACATTGAATAGTGTTAACATAAGCGCTTCAGCAACAGAATTGATTAAATTATCTGAGCATCCATTGGTTCAATACATTGAATTTATCGAACCACCAATTGAGAATGAAACTATTCTTCAAGAATCGGAACGTATCATGAGTACCTATATTTCAAATAATCCAGCTAAGAATTACTTCTTTAATGGTTCTGGAGCAAATATAGCAGTTGATGAAAGTGGAACATTCGATCCGTTAGAGAATCCTAATTTACGAAGTCGAATTAACAGAACATTTGAAAGCCCTGGAACTCCAAGTGGACACAAAACCAATGTTGGAATAAGAATGGCAAAAGCAGGAAACATTGATCCAACGCAACAAGGAACAGCTTTTGGAGCTACACTATATTCTGGTGGGTTTAGTACACAAGATGCTGCCACAAATGGAATACATATCGTGAACCGTTCTTATGGTTGGGGTTGTCCAACAGCACCAGAAACTTATAATGGAAGTTCTGCTAATTATGATTTTTATGTGCGTACAAATCCTACATTTATAATTACTCATTCTGCGGGAAACATTGGACAAAGCACTTGCTATGCGGGATCACCAGGTTGGGGAAACATTACGGGAATGCCGAAAATGGCAAAGAATATTTTCAACGTTGGCTCTTCTGGAGATGATGGAGAACTAACCGATTTTAGTAGCAGAGGTCCAGCCAAGGACGGTAGATTATTGCCACATATTGTTTCTCCTGGTCAAGGTGGAACTTCTTATGCATCACCAAATTTGGCGGGTGTATTTGCCCAATTGATTCAAGCGTATCGTTTTCACAATAATAATATTACTCCACCTGCGGGACTGTTGAAAGCGATAATTATGAATACCGCAGATGATATGTTGAACCCGGGTCCAGATTTTAAAACTGGATTTGGACATGTAAATGCAAGACGCGCTTATGAGGTGGTCAATGAAGGAAATCATCTTGAAGCATCAATAACTAATGGTGCAAATAACAACCACACTATTTCTGTTCCAGCAAATGTGAAAGAATTGAAAGTGATGGTTTACTGGGTTGATTGGGAAGCTTCTGCGGGGATTTCAACAAGATCACTCGTCAACGATTTGGATATTACGTTAGCAGATCCAAGTTCAGCCAATTTTCAACCTTGGGTTTTGAATCCCACATTCAATGCTGTTACTTTAGATGACATTGCGGTGCGTGCAACAGATACATTAAACAACAATGAGCAAATAACAATAGTTAATCCGCAATCGGGATCATATCAATTAAATGTTCAAGGAACAATGGTTCCACAAGGTCCCCAAACTTATTTTATGACGTACGAATTTGTTTATGATGAAATCGTAGTAACTCATCCACACGGAGGGGAAAAATTTGTTCCTGGTGAAATGGAGCGCATTCGTTGGGATGCAACAAGCACTGGTCAGAGTTTCTCCATTTCTTACAGTCAAAATAACGGAGCTTCTTGGAGTAGCATCGCCACTGGACTGGGGTCAAATGACCGCTATTATGACTGGAATGTGCCACAAGATTTAACAAACGATGCACTTATTAGAATTGAGAGAGGAAATTTAGAAGGACAAAGCGATACTACTTTCAGTATCGCTCAGCAACCAGTTGATTTCACTTTGGCTTGGTCTTGCGCTGATTCTTCGCTATTTTCTTGGGATGCTTTACCAAGTGCGAATGGTTATATTGTTTACCGTGTTGTTGGTGATTACATGGATTCTGTGGGTTACACCACTGCAAACTCAATAATCCTTAATGGTCTTTCATTAACAGAAACTGAATATGTTTCCATCGCAGCATTTGAAAATGGAATTATTAGCAGACGCGTTTTAGCAGCTGAGCGAGCTCCATCAAATTTGAATTGTAATGAAAACGATATTGGATCGGTACAAATTTTAACACCAGGCGCAACGAACCTTCCGAGCTGCATGAGTTCGAATTTGTCTGTTAAAATAAAATTGCGGAATTGGGGTGTAAATGCTGTCGATACATTGCCTGTTAGTTATCGTATAAATGGAGGAATTATAAATATGGATACTGTTTTTGTAAACGTTCCGTCAGCTAGTGAATATGATTTTACATTTACTCCAGTATTCAATCTTATGACTGGAAACAACACAATAGAAGTCTGGACTGGTTTAAATGGAGATTTAATTACAATGAATGATTCTGTAATAAGCAATGTAATGGTTTATCAAAGTGTTAATGCAGGCGCAAGTTTAATGCAAGATTTCGATAGCTTTTCTAATTGTAGTAACGCTAATAATTGTGAATTAACCAATTGTAGTTTACAAGATGGTTGGTACAATATCCCCAATGGATCAGGAGATGATATCGACTGGAGAACAAATAACGGATCGACTGCATCATCAGGAACAGGGCCTTCTTCAGACCATACTTCTGGATCAGGTAAATATTTATACATTGAAGGTTCGGGGCCTTGCAACAACAGTTCTGCAAGTCTTTATTCGCCATGTATAGACTTAACGGGAATAAATAATGCTCAGCTTTCATTTTGGTATCATGCATTTGGTGGTTCAATTGGAGAATTGCGCGTTGATGCATTGGCAAACGGAGAGTTTTATGAAGATATTATGACGCCTATTGTTGGAGAGAAAGGCGATCAATGGATTAATCAAGTAGTTGACCTCTCACAATTCAGTAATCAAAGTGTTATTTTAATTATTAGAGGTTCAAACGGTCCTAGCAGTTGGTACTCAGATTTAGCGATAGATGATATTAATGTAACAACATTGCCTATTGCAAATTATTCAGTAAACGAAACAAAATTATGCGCCGATGAGATTATTACGATTTCAAATACATCCACAAATGCGGATACTTACGCATGGAATTTTATACCGAATACAGTAAATTATGAAGCAGGAACGAATATTAATTCGATTAATCCACAAGTTAGTTTCAATGCTCCTGGTTTTTACTCTATTGAGCTCATCGCATCAAATACTAATGGTGATAATGCATTAAGCTTCACAGACCATATTTACGTTTGGGAAGAGCAGCCTAAACTTTCAGGGAATCCATTTTGTAGTAGCGATTCAATAATCATTCAAGCAAATAATAAAGGTGAATTCGTTGACTATTATTTGAATGGAAATATTGTTTATTCAGGAACAGATTCTTCATTTTATTTTGAAACGGCTGTTGAAAACGATGAAATATTTATCACTTATTCAGTGAATGGCAATTGTAAACTCTATTCTGACACATTGACTATTAGTTATGTTAATATAGAAGTTGGAATAACACAAATTGAAGATCAGCTTAACGCAGTTGCAATTGCTGATGACTATCAATGGATAGACTGCTTCAATGATTCTATGCCTATATTTGGAGATACAAATATGATTTTCACTCCTTCTGCAAATGGCGAATACGCATTAGAAATTACAGAAAATGGTTGTATTGAAAGATCTGATTGCTTTGAATACATACAACCTCCATATATCGATTATGCAAATGACAGTATTAATATTTTTCCGAATCCAACCAAAAATAATGTGACACTTCAGTTTGGGGTTGAAAAGGAGTTTATAGATATTCAGATTTATACTATTTTAGGTCAACTGATTTTAAAAATGACCGCAAGGAATACAAGTATGGTTGAGATTGATTTACCTGAAACCTCAATGGTTTATATGATTCATGTTGAATCGGAGGATGTAAATCGTGTTTTTCGAATTATAAAGAATTAAGGGTTGAAGCTTAGGTTTCGTGAAAGAATAAACACCGTAATTAGAGGGAATCTTTTTCATCTCTCTTCGGAGAGGAACCGAGGGAGAGGACTTTTTAATGATCTAATTATTAATCAAGTGATTGGAGTGTCTACATTTGCTGTATCAACTCGAGTAATTAAAAACCCTTTATCATCCATCAGAACTTAAGTCCAACAAAGCTGAATTATCTGGCGTTGCTCCTGTAGGGTTTATGCCTATGTTTTGAGCAGAGGAGTTTAAAGGGGGAGTAGCAAAGAAAATCTAGCTACTAATGCTATTGATAGTCTGTTTAAATTTCTCATTATTATTTTTTTAATGCTTATCCGTTTGTTTACCCAAGATAGTTTTTGAAATCAGACCACGAGATACAATCTCGTGGTAATACTCGTATAATATAGCAGGATCTCATTTATATTTTATATTGAAACCCATCCGCCTTATGATGATATCTCTATTAAAATAATGGTTATAATCTCCTTTTTTAATCCAAATTGTTTTAGGGTAAACAAGCGGATAAGCATTTTATTTTTTTAAGTTTTATTACTTTTGTTATTTTAATTTCGTTTTGTTATTGGTACGTCTATCGTTTCTTAAATTACTCGAACTGACATTAAATTTTAGTTTATTGTTATATTTATTAGTTACAACTGAATTACAGATTGCTCATAAACACGCCAAAAAATTCCTTCTTTTAGTTAAATAACCTTTGTATGCTTATTCTTTTCCATTTCTAAAATAGCAACGATTTTTAAAATAAAAAGTTTACCGTCCGTCAGCTGACGGACGGTATTTAACATTGCTGAAAGATGACAATTAGCACGAAAATATTTGAAAAATTTGACGTAAATCAAATAGCCAAATAGTCAATCCCTAACACAACGCACAGAATTCCCAGCACTTTTACCTGCGGTATTTCGGGAGACACCGTTTCCACTATTACTGAGTGCCCGAAACCACGCATCGGCGCCACTCCCACTCTCCGTAACCGACCACAAGTAACTGGTCGCACCCAGGCCGAAGAACCCCCCACCAGCAGACTTAACCCCACCTGGGAGAAGTGTAAAACCGCTGGAGTTTGTACCTCCAAAACTTGAAGTTTTTAATTGGGAACCCACATTCGTAGTCGCACCTCTATTAGAACTATTACCTGTGCCATCTGCTTCAGTTTGAGTCATGCCCAATTCCATTTCTAATTCTTTCCACTCGGCATCACTTGGAAGGTGCCAGCCCGTTGGGCAAACGCCTTGTACGCCACTTGGGTTAGTACTACTTGAAGTGCTACTCGATGCAATATTCCAATCGTATAACCTACCGTAAGTGGAGCAATTACTAGTAGTATTACTGTGACACCACGAATTACCAGTGCTAGGTGTGTAATTCAGATTCTCACTCATCCAACATTGGTTTCCTATTTCTACTGTTCCGTAAGTTTCACTGTCTCTTGCATCAGTAATATCATCTCCGCACGTAAACGAAGATCCACCGGTACCGCCAGTTCCACCTGAGGCACTGCCGCAATTATTCCCAACACCACCCAAACTCATCCAAGATGCACCGCTGAACATATATAGGCATGAATCAATTGGTGCCAAAGTCATTAGACCAAATGCTGGTGCGGCTATACTAGCAGTATCTACTCGCGTTATTAAAAACCCTTTATCGGTTGAACTTAAGTCCAACAAAGCAGAATTGTCTGGTGTTGCTCCTATACTATTTATCCCTATGTTTTGAGCAGAGGAGTTGAAGGGTGAGTAGCAAAGAAAATGTAGCTACTAGGGCTATTGATAATCTGTTTAAATTTCTCATAGTTTTTTAAGTTTTATTACTTTGTCCTAATTTAATTTCG
>Ga0307952_1001527_pt1 | contig 11316 bp, 9 predicted proteins | sample OrgLakmetagen376_FD_201821 | JGI IMG/M metagenome (GOLD analysis project Ga0307952, IMG submission 201821) | Saline water microbial communities from Organic Lake, Antarctica - #376 | ecosystem: Environmental > Aquatic > Non-marine Saline and Alkaline > Saline | place: Antarctica: Organic Lake...
TAGATAGGTGATAAGAGGCCCTTATCAGTTTTGAAGGATCTAATATAATCAGGAAGTTAACCTTTTGGATTTTCGGCTTCGGAAAAGGGATTTACAAAATCTTTCAGGCATTTTTTGTTAAAAACTATTTCCAGCTTTGTAAATTTAAATCTACTTTTTCAGATCTGTGAAAGCGCTTTCCACTGAATGGCCCCTATTTTCGCCTCCCAGCCGTTTTCAGAGTTGGAATGCCGGTTTCCAACTTTAAAAAACAAACCAAGAATTGGCGGTGCCCACTTAAGCTGGCAGTGATGAATGATCTCCGCGAAGTGAGGTTTTCGCTTGTCTATTAAGCTATATTCCGTGGAACCTGATTGCTACTCTGACCTGTTCCCCTCGATGCCAAACAATGTGCAGGATTTACATTAGGGTTCCTTCTCACCTACCGTTTTGGCCTCGTCCTGGGATAAACGAGCGAATTCTGTACTGCAGAAGTTGGCTGGACGTGGTCACTTCAACTGAACGGTGTCTACCTGGCCAATCGTGATTGTTGTTCTTCATTTATCAGCATGAGTAAGAAATAAAATGTTTATTAGGAAAAATATTTCACCGTTAATCGTAGACAGTGACGCTTCAATCCTTAGTGTGTTGAAAAAGATTGAGCAAAATAAACGAAAGCTCGTGTACGTTGTGGATGATAACAATTCGCTGATAGGTTCGTTTGCAGATGGTGATTTTCGACGTTTACTGATTGAACAAGAAAGTTGTGATTTGAATGCCTCCGTTGGCCCTTTCGTTAACTTAGATTGTTATTCGATACCATTTGGAGCAGATTCATCGATTCTTCGTGTCGCACTTGAATCCAAAGGCTTTTCGATTCCGTTGGTTGACGAATTTAATCGTATAATTGCTGTTGCTGAACTCGGTGCAAAGTTCTTCGATATAGCAGGCAGGCGAATATCGGAAGAAGATCCGACCTATATCATTGCTGAAATAGGAAATAATCACCAAGGGTGCTTAGCGACAGCAAAAAAACTGGTAGAGTTAGCGGCAGCAACGGGAGTTGATTGCGTCAAGTTTCAAATGCGCGATATGAGAGCATTGTATGGTGAAGGAAGTACAGATAGTCATGATTTAGGATCTCAATACACTTTAGATTTGCTTAAAAAATACCAGTTAAGCAACGAACAGATGTTTGAGGTATTTGATCACTGCAAAGAGCAGGGTGTAACACCACTTTGCACCCCTTGGGATGTTAAATCTTTGGCTAGGCTTGAGGGCTATGGTTTCGACGCTTACAAAGTGTCTTCTGCAGACTTTACAAATTATGAGCTGCTAGCGGCTATAGCGGAAACAGGAAAATTGATGATTTGTTCGACAGGAATGTCGACTGAAGAAGAAATTCGCTCAACGGTTGATTTTCTTGAGCGGCATAAAGCGTCTTTTATCCTATTGCACTGCAACTCAACATATCCAACGCCATACAAAGATGTAAATCTGAAGTACTTGACCAGCATACGGAGAATCTCTAATACCCTGGTAGGATATTCCGGGCACGAACGTGGTTGGTCCGTTCCTGTCGCCGCTGTTGCGCTAGGCGCAAAAGTGATTGAGAAGCATTTTACTCTGGACAAATCGCAAGAAGGAAATGACCACAAAGTAAGCCTGTTACCAAATGAGCTTAGTGAAATGGTTAAGGATATTCGGGCTGTTGAACAAGCGCTTGGCCATGATCGATATCGAGAGCTTACACAAGGTGAGCTAATGAATCGCGAGGTGTTGGCCAAGAGCCTCTACGCAACCAGAGATATCCTTCCCGGTGAAGTCGTTATGGAGGAGGACGTTTGCGTCAGAGGTCCCGGGAACGGAATACAGCCAAATCGAATATATCAGCTCTTGGGCAAAAAAATGCAGAGAGCCATTGCAAAAAATGAGGTATTTTTTGAAGCTGATATCTCCGGGCTGGTAAAAAAGAAGAGTCGCTACTCTTTCACTCGTCCTGTTGGCATCCCTGTTCGTTATCATGATTATCGTGAGTTAACGCGGGATGTCGAGCTCGATTTTGTTGAGTTCCACCTATCTTACGCGGATATGAAACTAGACTTGACGAGGTACCTTGAATACGATGCGCAAATGGGATTTGCAGTACATGCCCCAGAGCTTTTTCCGAATGATCATCTACTTGATCTGGCGTCATTTAACCCAGAATATAGGGCTCAATCTATAAAGCACCTTCAGCGTGTTGTAGAGCATACGCGTCAGCTCAAGCGCTTTTTTCCGAAGACCGATTATCCAGTCATTGTTGTAAATGCGGGCGGATGGAATACTGACCGTTTTTGGTCCAGAGAAGAGGTTGCAGAGAAATACGAACTCGTGAAAACCGCCTTGGCGCAGATTGATAGTTCCGGGGTTGAACTGGCAATTCAGACAATGCCGCCGTTTCCGTGGCATTTCGGTGGGCAAAGTCACCACAGTTTATTCGTACTGGCCGACGATTGTGTGGAATTCGCTCAGGCAGCCGATGTGAGTATTTGTTTGGACTTGTCGCATTCCATGATGGCTTGTAACTACTACGAAACATCAATTTATGAATTCGTAGAAAAGGTGGCTCCTTACACCTCCCATTTCCATATAGTTGACGCCAAAGGTGTAGATGGAGAAGGCATACAAATAGGGCATGGTGATGTTGATTTCGGGCGCGTGAGCCAACTTATCGACCGTTTTGCACCGGGTGTCCAGTTTATTCCAGAAATATGGCAAGGGCATAACAATAACGGTGAGGGATTTTGGCATGCGCTTGCTTATCTTGAGTCGAAGTTTAGCTAAGGAGACAGTATGTTTGAGAACTTGAAAAGTCGTATTGATGGCCCTTTTTATACGATATTTACACCTTTCGACGAGAACGAGAGTATTGACTATGAGGTCTTGGAGAAATATTTAACGCTTTTATACAAACAGGGGGCGCGAAAATTTTATGCCATGGCTTATAACTCCCGGTACTCTCAATTAACGAATCAAGAAATCCTTGACCTCAATGAGTTTTGCGCAAAAACGCTTAAGACGCTTGATTCTGAAAATATAGTGATTGTTGGAGACCCTATCCATGGATCTACCAAAGAGAGTTTGCGTTTTACTGAGCACGCCAAAGAGGCTGGCGCCGATCTGATTAGCCTGATTATGCGTGAGAAATACTTTACTGATGAACAAGTGCTTGAGCATTTTGACATCATAGGTCGCGAATCCAACTTTCCTCTTTTAGTGCATGAAATGCCCTTTTTATCCGGTGCGGATGGCAGCCAGATGCATTGGCCGCAATCGCTTTTGCAAAAACTGCCACAGATTCCGCAAATAGCAGCGCTTAAAGAGGATGCTAAGGATTTTGAAGTGGCTTGTGAGGCTTTCGCGCTTGAGCCCCAAATTAAAGTCATTTTGGCAGGAGGCGGAAAAACCAGGTTTAGAGAGTTCTTCTCGAGAGGAGCACGCTGTTGGCTAAACGGAATATCAATTATCGATGCCAGCATTGCCGAAGAGTTCTGGAAGGCTATGCAGAACAATGATGTCGAAACGCAAGATTTTATTATCGATAAACTTGAAGTTCCATTTTTTGGAGGCGTCACCAAAAAGTATGGTTGGCACCGAACGAACAAGGCACTGCTTCAAGCGGCAGGCATAATGCATCGGCGTGACCGAATGCCATTAAAGCACCTATCGGATAGTGAATTTCTTGATGTGGTGGAGGTTTATAAACAGGTCCAGGCGTCTTGGGACAAATTTGGGGAAAATAAATCATGAGTATAACGGCCTTTGTTCCAGCGCGATCGGGTTCTAAGCGGTTACCCAATAAGAATGTCAGAAAGCTTGCTGGAAAACCCCTTGTCCTATGGACACTAGAAGCTTGTATGAATTCGGACCAGATTGATGAAGTAATATTTTCAACAGATTCTAAAGATTATTGGGAGCTAGCGAAGAGTCATTTTAACTCTTCCAAGTTGGTTCTAGACGACAGAAGTGAAGAAGAGGCTGGTGACAAGGTCAAGATTTTTGATTATTTAAAGTCATTGACGGACAAAATCTTTGGTGACCGAAGTGGCCAATTTCTGATGGCGCTGCCAACTATGCCACTGAGAACATCGGATCATGTAAATGAAGCTATTAAACTAAGCGAAGAGCTAGGCAAGGGAGTGTTTTCTGCAATTGAGTATGATTTTGCTATATCATTTGCGTTTACTGCCGAGGGTGAGGACGAGTGGAAGCCTTTGTTTGACGAGTCTCCGATGCTCACTGGGAATACACGAAGTCAAGATCAAATCACAGCGTATCACCCAAACGGGGCAATTTATTTGCGAGATATCGAAGATCTAAGATCGGCTGAACTAAAAACCATTTATCAGGGCTGCGCGCCATTTATTATGGAAAAATCGTTATCTGTTGATATAGATACTATTGAGGATTTTAAGCTGGCTGAAGCCCTACTGTCTTGAGAGAAAAACTTCGAGCGAAAGAACGAACGGTGTTTGGTAATTTGATTCATCAAATGAGCAGACTTGTTGATTCTCCTGTTGCCAAATACAGCACCGTTAACGGTGTTACAAAGTTAGTACCAATCCTCGTAAGCATAGTCCTGGCTTCACTATTGGCGCCTTCAGAGTATGGGCTGGTAGCACTGGTGGTCGTTGTTTCAAGCGTATTCAGTTCGCTCACAAACTACGGTTTCGGCGTGATGGTGGCTCGTGAAAGCCATGTACGCACGAAGCAAGAGTTTGGTGAACTCATGAGCAGTAGTTGGGTAGTCAGCTTCATAATGTTCTCCCTGCTTTTATCTGTGGTGATGTTGTTTCGCCAATCATTGGGCTGGGTTGGTTTGCAGAAAGAGTGGCTGGTTTGTGGCGTAGTTTTAGGTTTTCTGCTCGGAAGAATTGATGTTTACTCGAAGTATTTAGTCGCGCAGCAAAAAGTCAGAGATTATTCCATTCTGGAGCTCTGTAAAGGTGCTGGCACCGCACTGATTTCGGTTGTTTTGGTTTACGCCTTTTTAGATCATGCTGTATTGGCCCGGATTACCGGTTTATTGGTCGGGACAGCAGTTGCGTTTGTTTTGGCTCATTATATCGTAAGAAAGCGGATAGTTTACCTCCGTCCTACGAAAACAAACATTAATCAAATTTTTTCTTATGGGACCAAAGTTTTACCCCAAGCAATTGCAAATTGGATCAAGCTTGGTGCTGATAAGGTTGTTATTGGTTCTCTTATAGGCTTAGAGGCGTTGGGAGCTTATTCTTTTACCTTTAGTGTTTGCGCTATGTTTATGGTGTTTGGGGTTGCATTTAATAACGCTTTCATCGGGCCTAGCATGTCGATGTATAAGTCCGGTGATGTCGAGGGGGTTGCAAATCTTCGTAGCCGTTACATTGCTGTTGCAACCGTTTTGGTAATAGCTTGTTCTTTTGGCGTGATGCTTCTTCCCCTCGTTTATTGGCCCGAAGGTTACACAACAAGCAGGACAGCGATTGGACTGCTAATGTTTTCCTTTTGGGCCCAAGTTATATACCTACTCTACGCGAAGTATTTTATATTTAGTCTTAAAATGTCCGAATTAAGCTACGTGAATCTCTCGGCTACAGTAGTATACGTTTTAGGCTTGATTTTGGTTAAGCCAGGGGAGTTAGAGTATGTGGCCATATGCTTTTTTTCCTATAATTGTTTCTTGGCAATTTACGCAATGGTTCGCGTTACATATGAAGAAAAGAAACTAGTAAGAGTTGAGGTTTGAGATGTCGAATTCGGACTCAGTTTTTGTATTGGGGGATAGTCATGTCCGAAGTTTCGCCTATTCCAAAAATGTAGTCCCTTGCTTTATAGGTCCTGGAAAGACCCTTCTCCTAAGTAACTCCGAATTACGAGAAAAGACGTCGATAAAAATTAAAAGAGTTTTACAATACCTTCCAAAGAGCGCATTAGCTGTCGTTTTAGTTGGAGAACCCACCTTAAGGTTTTTTCTTGACGGCGGACACAATGATTCCGATTACTCCAGTACTTTTGTAAAGGCGTTCTGCTATCAGTTTAATAAATTGCATCAAGATATTAAGAAAATCCACCCCAATTTGGTTATGTTGCCTCCGGTACCACGAAGGGATTCTAGATATGCAAAAATATGGGAAAAAGTTGTATCTATTTTGAGAGCTGAAGGTTTTCTCTGGGCAGGCGCCTTCGACACGTCAGTTGTTGATGGTTACTTAAAGGCGGAAATGATTGGAGACTATATTCATGCTAATGAGCAGTTAGCGGACGAAGCTATGCGATTTATCGGGTACGAAAATCATTATTCCTCAGATCTTTATGCTTGGCAGTATCAATACGAGATTGCAGATGGGGCAAAAATATGGGGCGGTGTTTCGAAGGAATTATTAAAATATACCGGCACTAATAAAAGAGATTGGAGCTCAATTCTCGTAAAAACAACTTGCGCTAAGGAATTCATTTCAATTTTAAACAATTATCTCAGACTGTTCTTTTCTTACAAGACAAAAGTAGGAGTCACTGAAACAGGTGAGGGGTTTTTTACTCTCGGCTTGCGAAACGCGGTTAGGGTTGGACGGATCTCATCGTTAGAAACAAAAAGATCTACAGTGCTTCAGTCGTTGTTGCGCTCGAGCGTACCTTCGGATAGTGAATGCGCATCTATATATAAGATCTCTATTTGCGTAGTTACGGAATTAGATGCCTTAGAAAGGATCCACCTAGATTTTTCCGATGCGACACTTGCTTTAAAAAAATCTTATATATACAAGGAGCGCTCTTTTCGGAAAGATAACTTTGTTGTAGTTGTCAGATCGAGTTTTATTCGTTACCTTTCTATACGTAGTTTTATGTTGTTGTATAAATTAATTAGTCGCTGTAAATGATTAATAGTTATATAGTGAGGCACAGGATATGCACCATTGTGATAGAGATTTACCACTGGTCGACACGCTTGATGAAATCATATCATTGCTCGACGAGAAATTTGAGTTTTTCTTTGCTAGATCGAAAAATAAAAAATACAAAAACGTAGCAGAATACTCTGAAAAACGCGTCCTGGCTGATCCCTTTCTGAAATATTTGCTGGAAAAAACAAATAAAAAGTTCGGTCTGTTTGAGAAAGGTTATCTTTTAGATAAATTGTGGCTTGTAGAGACTAGTCATATGAGCGTTAACACGAATGAACTGCCTTACGTTCCCCATATCGATTATAAACGATATCTCAAGGTAATGATCTACGTTGATGATGTCACTGAGGCTAACGGCCCGTTTAGCGCTGTCACCACAAACCCTGATGACTTTGAAGACTTGAGGTTGAGTTTGAAGCATGATTATAAGCTAGATAAAAAAAACCAGATTGATCAGTTTCTAGCGGAGGAATATAGAGCTTTTACCGGCACCAAAGGGACGATGATCTTGTTCGACACTAACTGTCCTCATTTTGCAGCTGCAGTCTCTCCGGGCAACCGTAGAAGAGTTTTTCGTTTTGACTATGAACTCCCAGAGTGGAGGCGAAAAGAGAGTGCTCTGTCAAAATTATCAAAATTCGCTTCCCGCATTAGGTCATAGAGTTGGTACGTTCGATTGTACCCAAAAAACTGGTGTTTCAGAGTTAAGGATCTGTGGATTGTTGTCGAGTTCTTAGTAACGACGAAGCGCGTGAATGAATCATTGAGAAGGGTCGCAAGTTAAACATTAAAATAGGGGCCAAGAGCTTGAATATTATACAAAGAGTGCCCGATCGGTTAGTTCGTATCATTAAGAAGAGCCTGGAAATTCGGCCGATTGCTGAGTGTCAATCCGCGTTGGCATTTGACGATTCGCAGAAATTTATTTATGAGAAAAGCGGACTAAGCACAATGACCTTTTCAGACCACTGGGGCTTAAGAATATATCGCTTGAATGAGATGCTCGGTGATGGTGAAGTTCTGGAGTTTGGTGTATTCAAAGCTAAGTCAATTAAGTATTTTATGAACTACTAAGGAGACTCTTAATAGTGCTTGCAACCAACGATAAGGCGTCCATAGCTGATAACCGAGAGAATCTCTGCCGCGATATATCAGTCTTTTTTTAAAGCCGAGTATCAGTGTCATAGATTAGGAATCGGCACAAAGATTTAATTGGAACCTACGGCCTCCGGGTGTGCTGTCAATCATGATGTGAATTCACCTTTTAAATTATTTCTCAAACTACAGCAGTCCGATGGCTGCCGTTTCTGGAATTGCACGTTCTTGGTAAGGCAGTCTTTTAAAAGATAAACAACCACTGAGTGGTAAGCGGCCTGGTAATCCCCCCGAAAAACAGCGGTGATCAAAAGTAGAATTTTCCGTAAGCTAAGCGCAGGGAGATTCTGCATGAAGAAGTCACGTTTTTCCGACAGCCAGATCCCCTGTCGATCCTCAAGCAAGCCGAGAACGGCGTACCGGTTCCGGAGCTGTGCCGAGAGCACGGCATGAGCAGCGCCAGTTTTTATAAATGGCGAGCCAAGTTCGGCGGCATGGACGCCTCCATGATGGCCCGCTTGAAAGAGCTGGAGGATGAAAACCGCCGGCTCAAGAAGATGTATGCCGAGGAACGATTGAAGGCGGACATCCTCAAGGAAGCCATCGAAAAAAAGTGGTAAAGTCGTCTCGTCGCCGTGAGATGGCGCAGAAAGCCGTCAATGAGAAGCACGTTAGTATTCGCCTGGCTTGCTGGATGTTCAGCATCAGCGAGACCTGCTATCGCTACCGGGCAAAGCTCAGCAGCGAGAATGCCGAAATCGCCGACTGGCTGATTCGACTGACCCATAATCAGCGGAACTGGGGCTTTGGTCCGTGCTTCCTGCATTTGCGCAATGTGAAAGGCTTTGCCTGGAATCACAAACGGGTTTACCGGATTTATCGGGAGTTGGAACTGAATCTGCGAATCAAACCTAAAAAGTGCCTGGTTCGTGAAAAGCCTGAGCCCTTGGCCGTGCCGGAAATCATCAATGACAGTTGGTCGATGGACTTCATGCACGACCAGCTAAACGACGGTCGCAGTTACCGACTGCTGAATGTGATTGATGACTGCAACCGCGAAGGCCTTGGCATCGAAGTGGACTTCTCGCTTCCGGCAGAGCGCGTTATCCGGTCCTTGGACCAGATCATAGAGTGGCGGGGCAAACCGCGTTCTATTCGATGTGACAACGGCCCTGAGTACATCAGCGGCAAGCTGGCGACCTGGGCGGAGAACCAAGGCATTGCCCTGGGGTTTATCCAACCCGGGAAACCCCAGCAGAATGCCTATATCGAACGCTACAACCGGGCCGTGCGTTACGATTGGCTGGCACAGTATCTGTTCGACAGCACCGAAGAAGTCCAGGATTATGCCACTCGCTGGCTCTGGCACTACAATCACGAACGACCCAATATGGGACTCGGAGGGATTACCCCGCAACAGAAATTGGCCATGATGGCCTGAGGTCTACTTTTGAGCCCCGCTAAAAATGGGGGGATTACCGCCTGAAGTCCCGTATGCGCATCATTTTTGATGCTGCGATTACGTACCTGGAAAAAATATTTGAAGCAAAGTCGATACTTCCAGTCGTTGATAAAAAAATTACCTATTCGGAAAAGTAATGAAGTTAAAAGAGTTTGAGAAGATTGAAAGGGAAATGCAGCTCGATAGGTCAATTGTGTTCAACGTAGCTTGGTGGGATCTTTGGAGATATTCTCTATATTCCAGATCAAGAAAAGTTGAGGTTTCAAGAAAACGTAACGTTCATCTACCCGTTTGGCGCTTTTTCCAAGGTATTACACGCCTCAAATGCTTCTTCGTAAAGGGTCAATCGGTGGTGGTGTTGCGTCACCCTCGTTTCAAAAAAGAAGGTCATCGCTATATCGATATATATACCGATATAATTGGAAGGGATTTGGAAGAGCTTGGTTATAAACCACTTTACTTAGAAAAAAGTACGACACAATCCAGAGATTTGGATCAGGGCCCAGTCTATCCCCTTGACCTAATTGCAGCTACTGCGTCTTTGGTATCAAAGTTGATGCCGATATTTTTTCTTAAGTCATCGTCGTCGACGTTTATTTATGAAGTGCTACATAGGTTAGGTGTTTCTGATCCTGAACTGATTAGAAAAATAATTTTTAGATCGATAGTTTCCTTTAAAGTTCGCGTTCTTTTTTACAGGGTAATTATTAAACTTACTAAGCCAAGAGGTCTATTTTTGGTTGTTAGTTGTGGAAACGAGGATATTATCTGTGCAGCTAAGAAGGAGAGTGTTGTATCGATCGAACTTCAGCATGGGTCACCAACGCGTGGTAAAATGAATTACGATTACTCTAATGATATTGATAAAACTTATTTTCCTGATTTTTTTTTAAGTTTCGGTCAATTTTTTACGAATCAATTAGATTTGCCTTCTCCGTGTAAGAGCGTCATTAATTTTGGTTATCCGTATTTGCAGGATAAATATAGACAACTGGGAAAGAGTTGGCATAAGAAGTATGACCTTTTAGTTTTGTCCCAGCCAGATTGCGATACTTATATTGTCGAATTTCTGAAAACGCTGATAAAACGATTGCCTAAGGACTTTTCTATTTTAGTTCAACTGCACCCGCAGTATTTTTCCAAAGTTAATCCATACGGCTTATTAGAGTGCCCGAATCTGGAAGTCGCTGACAGTATTGAAAGCTCCCTTTACGAGGCTTTTAGCGTATCTAAATCAGCAATCACGGTGTATTCAACCGCAATCTACGAGGCGAAAATGTTCGGTTTGAAGGCCTTTGTTTTGTCTGATGAGCGCAACTATCTTCGTGAGTTTTTGCGCTTAGAAGATGTTGTTGAAATTAATCCAAGTGACTTAGTTGATAATAACGTTAGTAAAATTGTAAAGGGCATCGCAAAATCCAATAACGATTCATTGAAACTCTTTTCAGTTTATTCCAAAGAAAAATTGAAAGAAGTTTTAAATCTTATCTTTTAAAATGCCGATTCGTTCAATTTGTCTTAAGACGTTCGGTTAGTAAAGTTGACCGTTTTTATATTGACTTAAAATAATTTAATATGAGTATTGTTCGGTATTTGAGGGGGGGGTAATCCCCCCGAAAAACAGCGGTGATCAAAAGTAGAATTTTCCGTAAGCTAAGCGCAGGGAGATTCTGCATGAAGAAGTCACGTTTTTCCGACAGCCAGATCCCCTGTCGATCCTCAAGCAAGCCGAGAACGGCGTACCGCGGCGATTTTCAACCCAGTTGTCCAAATGATTACGTTTAGGCAGCCAATTTATTGCGTTCAATTTCCTGTAGTTTGCCAGGGTTGAGCGATACCGGTCCGGTCACTTCC
>Ga0307952_1001533_pt1 | contig 11294 bp, 21 predicted proteins | sample OrgLakmetagen376_FD_201821 | JGI IMG/M metagenome (GOLD analysis project Ga0307952, IMG submission 201821) | Saline water microbial communities from Organic Lake, Antarctica - #376 | ecosystem: Environmental > Aquatic > Non-marine Saline and Alkaline > Saline | place: Antarctica: Organic Lake...
ATTGGTTGCTATCTGGCGTTGAAGTGATACTGAGTTTTTTGATTAACTTCCACCCCAATCCGGAAAACATAGAGTTTGAGTTTAAAATAACCGAGTGCATTCATGCCGATTATGATCACCTCTTCACAGAGGAAGAAGAATGAAATTTGATGAACTACTTGAAGTAGCCATTGTCGGATTTGATTATTCATCGCCACTAAAGGATTCTGATACCGTCAGGGTCTATCACGGAACCTCAGATCTGGATACCGTCATTCTGGCGTTCACCAAGGGACTCTCGGGAGCCGGTCGTGCAAATCGTCGGTATTCCTATGAATTCAACAACAACCCTCGCGGGTTGTTCGTCACTCCGGATATAAAAACCGCAAAAGAATTTGGCAGTTTCGTTATCGAATTCCATACACGAGTTAGAGATTTAGAAGCTCCTGTTTGGCCTGGCGGGGCATTTACTGTTCAGGGCGGCTTGAGCAGACTCTTTGACTCGGAAGACGAGCGGGAAGAAGAAAGATTGCGTCAGCGGATGAATTGGTCATCATCCGAGTTTGAGTTCGTTAAACAGAGCGATCGTCCGGAACTGGCCGGATACTTTCTGACTGTAGGTGAACGCCAGGCGCTGTTTACCGGAGATCTCAACCCGAACTCTATTAGGGCTGTGTGGACGAGCCCCGATCCCAGCAGAATCGGTCAGACGTACCAGCGAATGTCCCCGAGAGATTTTATGAAGATGGCAGACAATGCTCAGGTACCAACCCGGTTTGGCCGGGCTGGGTTGGATCGAGATTCCGAGATCAGTCGTTCCAGTGATAAGAAGGTGATCTCCCCCAGGGATGATATATCTGGTGAAGAATTCATTGACATCCTTGCGAGGAAGTATAAAGGAATCAACAGAGACCAGCTCATAAAAACAACGAGAGAGAATCCGGAGGTCGTTCGTGATAGAGTTTGGAATGACAGACAGTTCAGACAGATCATGTCTAGTTTAGGTTAACGACCGCCATACAGTTCACGAAGCACTGTTTCGGTACCGCCTAAATCCAGGATTACTGGATCTCCACGATAGAGCCCCCAGTTAGCCTTCCTGGATAAATCCCCAACAGCAAGCTGGTTATAGGACATCAGCAAATCGCGCAAGGAGCTAAACGTGTCATTATCATGGACAGAATCAGGCAACTGAACCGTGATACCTCTACGGGGGTTACGTTCATTTGAGATGAACTCCAGTGCCGCATTGAACGATATCCCGCCAAAGAACCCGTCTAATTGTCTATTTGAGATTTTCCTGGCATACTCAGTATGTATCCATGTGGGCATACTGTTGCGTTCGTCATAGTCGATCAATGGAATGGTTATACCGAGACTAGCCAAATACCAGTCATCCATCAGCCGAGCTTCTTCCTCATTCTGGCGCAATCCTTTGGTGTTCATGGCAATCTTGATTACGGTATCCCTGCCTTTGTAAGGTACCTTGAAAGCAACGCGAGCTGAACCTCTGCCTACCTGCTCGGCTCGGTCTTTAGCGTATTGCACCATCGCTTTGAATGAGGTTCCGGGACGATCAAACATAGAAGGATCCCAGTCGGAAGGAAGGGGGGCTTCTTGTAGCAATTCGTACAATTTCATGGTAGAATCCTTTTGAACTGGGTTATATGCCATATATTTATGCTCGTGGAGTCACACAATGAAAGATATCTACGCAATCTATGTTGACTGCTCTTACGGTTTCTATGTGATTCCTGATGATGATATAATGATTGATCATATGCGGCGGGATGCGTCTGGGGGATACTGGGCTGGTGGAGGAGACTGGCGTTTACTCTGGCATCAGGTAGAAAATCAGGGATTCAAATTTGAGTTATATTCTGTCGATAGGTCTCGCGCTAAATTCATACTTGAACTATTTGATTTCTCTCTTACATCGGGACGTGCTGGAATGTTCGTGATCGATCAGGAAACGTATGAACTTATGCTAATAACGCTGAAAAACGTTGACAACATAATGGGGTTGTAGGAAAACACTATGTCATATCACCTATACAGAGACCGAGATGGAGAGGTTGCGGTTGTTGATAGCAGGTATCGATCTTTCGGTAGCATATGCACTAACAAAAAACAGTGGTTTGTTCGTGCAGAAACCACCAAGTATCTTATGAATATCGTACCAGCAGAGTTTTTTGCTGATGATAATGAAAAAGAAAAAGAACAAATGTCATTCATATTCACGTCCTTATGGATGGGTACTATCGACGGACGACAAGATCCGGATGAGCTCAGTATGCTTGCTGACGCGATGGAATTCCCTTGGGGAGGCCATTATGAAATAGACGAAGAGACATTCGATCTATTCATGTCCCTACGAGAGCTTGCATTATTATGACTGATGTAACCCCCACCTATCACATTTTTGTTGACCTTGACGGAGATATTTCGGTTGTCGACAGTCGCTTTCATTTATTTGACTCCATCATAATAGATGGGACTGGTATGTGGCGCGTCGGGTGCAGTCTATTCGGGTGCAGTCTATCGTTAATTACTGGACTTAATTTGGATTTGTGTGACCCGCGATACCTAGTGACCACCTACGACGTACTGAATTCCAAGGAATCCCTAGCCATGGATATGCCAACGGTGACCATGATGGACGAAGTTGTAATAGATATGGGATTTGCTAACGGATCCACCAGCGAGATAAACAAAGAGACATTCGATCTATTCATGTCCTTCCGGGATCTTGCATTATTATGACTGGAATCGCCATATTTCAGCATTGACAACCACCGTCGATGCTGATAGGCTACAAAAAATACGGGAGAACCTACCATGAATGCTATTCATCATCAATACGACAGAAACACCGAGGGCAGAGATTTTGTTATTGGTGACCTTCATGGTTGCTATAAACATCTCATGGATAAGCTCCTGGATGTGAACTTCAATGAAGAGGTCGATCGGGTATTCTCTGTGGGTGATCTCGTTGATCGGGGTCCAGAATCCCTGGAATGCCTAAGACTGACCAAAGAGCCTTGGTTTCATGCGGTCATGGGTAACCATGAGGACATGATGTTCAATGTGTACTGCAAGAAATGGAATCCTCGATTATGGTTTATGAATGGTGGAATGTGGTCGGACAGTTTGACCGAAGCAGAGCAGATTGAATTAAAGGGCCTGTGTGACTCCCTAATAGCCACCATGCCGCATATGATCACCGTCGGTAAGGTAGGTATCATTCATGCCGAACCGCCTTATGTGTGGGGGGCAACGGCGTATGAGGAATCCATGCTATGGGGTCGCAGCCTTATTGGCCGATCCGAACCCGTCTATGTGTCTGGTGTTGAGAAGGTATACGCTGGGCATACTATTGTGAGGAAGCCATCTACCCTGGGCAATCTCAACTTCATCGACACTGGCTGCTTTGCTACGGGTAACTTATGTATCATTCAGCTATAGATAGAGGATAGCCAGATGGAAGGAATGGTAGAATATTGTAGTGGGATTCTTGACGAAGAAAACTTAACATCAGATCAGATAGAAGAAATTAAAAGTTTGGTTATGCTATGAAAAATATTCAAATTTTTATCGTGCTCGACCCGGACAATGAGCTCAAGATATTTGATGAACGCCCTTTGTTCACTGATGACTTATCTGCGTGGCGTGTTCTCGAAAAATTTAAATCTATGAAATACGACGATGGTCAACTTTTTAGTATCTACCCAGACCATCCATTGTGGGATTTGATGTTCGATATGCAATTAATCCCTAAGAATCTTGAACACGTTATCACTCCCACAGAAGATCAGTATCGTATAATCATGGGGTACTTCTTATTATGAAAAAGCTGTATATTGCTATGAACGGTTGACATGAAGAAACCGTTGGTATAAAGTACATCTTACTAAAAAACAACAGAGAGGTTTATAGAATGGCTATTTTCGCAAAGTACCTGTATTTAATTGACGGGGATCAAACCCCGATGCATACGAACAATGATCCGTCAGATGAAGACTTGGAATCATGCAACCAAGGACTGCTCACGATCATCCGAGTAGGTGCTTTGGATTCAACCCCCCACACCTACTTTGATGATGAGTGGCATCCAGTAACGGAAAGAACAGCGATGAATGATCCGTATAAGGAACTTAAAACGGCCCTGGCTATGGCGCAGTACGTTAACCTGGATCCCAAAACTCAAGTGGTACTGGAAGGAGCATTAAACGCCATCATCGATTTGGAGGCTGAACTTGTAGTAGCCAAAAAAAAGAAAGAGCCGGTTGCTTGGATGTTTCCTAGTGACTTGGTAGCTTTTCAATCGGGTGATTTGTCCCATGGCAATGTATACTCGGTTCCGGTGGATGAATCATCGTTAGGGCAAACAGTCCCGTTGTACGATAAATAGGAGAACATGATGTTAACTGATACAGATATATTTACTATTGCGTCACAAAGCCCGCTTACTGCCATGTTAGTGTATCCTTCTGAGGATCGGGATGTTGGGTTGATACGGGCTGCAATTGAAGATTTCGCATGGGATATCATCGACGCGTATAAGGAGTCTCTTGATGTTAAAGAGTCCGACAAGACTACCCACGACGAACGCGTCTCGGAAATACAGGCAATGATTGTCTCTGGTAATATTATATGAAGATTATGAATCCCTTAGAAGAAACAGTTAAGGGCGATAGTCTGTACGTGGCAAGTTACGGGGGCTTCGGTGACCTCCACGGCGATATCAGGGAAGTCGAGCGTACCACTAAAACGCAAGTTATTCTGAAGAATGGACAACGGTTTAAGCGAAACGGTTCTCTGGTTGGTGGGGGGGCGTGGAGTCGCGCACACGCTAGACCAGCAACCGAAAGTGATCGTCTGCGAGTAAAAGCCACCCAAGCCGCGAGTAAAATAAAAATGCACATCGACAACACCCCAATCCTGGCGGTTATTGAGATGTACGAAATTATGAAAACAGCAATACAGGAAGAGGAAGAAGATGCAAATGCCCAAAAGTAAGGAGCTGTTCGAGAAGTCGGTGCCGATGACTAAGCACTGTACGTGGAATGACGAACTTGAAATGTACTGTTGGACGGATTATCCAAAACACCCCCACCCGCTCAATGATTCTTGGGAGACATGGCAATCGGCGTGGAATGCTTCACGGGAGTGTATGATCGCAGAGTTGGTGGAATACCACGATAGTTTAGTATAACTGGAAGGAATGCTGTATGAAATCTGAAAAAACTATCTCAATCAAATTATTTCCGATCAATGGTTTTGATAACCGAACCTCTTAGCGGTATAACTAGGAGGCACTAATTAGGGGTTTTCGTTAGCCGAGGTAGGTCTAAGGCCATAAGCACTACATAAACCCCTATTCAGTGCGTTATGCGGATTGAGCAGTCTCGGTCGGCGCGCTACCGAACCTCTTAGCGGTATAACTAGGAGGCACTAATTAGGGGTTTTCGTTAGCCGAGGTAGGTCTAAGGCCATAAGCACTAAATAAGCTGGCACGAAGATGATTTGATAGAGCAGCAGGGCCATTACGCAGATTGTGATGTGCAGGGCGACAAAGAGTGAATTTGTGAATAATATTATGCCAAAATTAGGAGATACCATTGCCGTATGGTTTTCATGCGGTGCCTCCAGTGCAATTGCAGCGGCGGAAACCGTCAGACTGTACGGTGACATTTGCACGGTCAGAATATTAAACAACCCGGTAGCCGAGGAAGACGCCGACAACCAAAGGTTTTTAAAAGACGTGGAGAAATGGCTAGGCGTCAAAATTGAGTCAGTTATTAACGAGTCGTTTCCAGATGCGTCAGCGGTGTCAGTCTGGGATAAAAAAGCGTACATGGCAGGTAATGCCGGAGCCCCGTGTACGGTAGAACTAAAAAAACGCGCCAGGCAGAAATGGGAAAGCAAAAACCATGTTGATTGGCACGTTCTTGGATTTACGTCAGAAGAAAAGCACAGGCACGTTAATTTTAAAAAGACAGAAAGGTTAAATTTACTTGGCGTATTAGTAGAGCAGAACATAACAAAAGGCGAATGTTTCAACAGATTGTTTGAAGCTGGCGTAAAAATTCCTGCAATTTATGAGCGCGGATACCCAAACGCGAACTGCATCGGATGCGTAAAGGTATCTAGCCCAACTTACTGGAACCATGTTCGCGAGCAAGACCCAGAAGTTTTTGCGGCCAGAGCGGAGCAGTCGCGCAGAATTGGCGCAAGACTGGTAAGGGTCAAAGGCGAGCGAATATTTTTAGATGAACTAGACGCAGAAGCAAAAGGCCACCGCATGAAAGATATGGATTTCGAATGCGGTGTATTCTGCGAAGAGAGATAGCCCAGCAAGCCACGCAGGCAACGAACACCGATTAACCTAAGCTACCCTAGCCACCACACTACTACTATGGGGGTGACATGGCGTCGATTGCGTGAATGCCCATCGCGGGAACACGTAAGAATTCGGTTCGAGTCCGAACACCTCCACCATTTAAAACTGCCTTTAGTGTAATAGGACAGCACATAAGTCTTCTAAACTTAGAGTGAAGGTTCAAATCCTTCAAGGCAGACCATTTTACCGCGCTATAAATAGTCGGATGTCAAGGTTAACTAAATAATAGAGAAACCAATTGAGCTCAATTGAGCTCAATTGGGCTCAATTGAGGCTATTATAAGATGAAAAGAACACTACAGGAAATTCTCGATTTAGAAAACGCAGACGTTGTAGCCAGGGCCTGTAAGCGAGTCGAACGCCTACATCGTTACCAGACATTGTATAAGTTGTATTATGGATCGGTGATTGAAGCCAAAGTTCCGTCGACTAAAGGAGTAATGGCTGGTAATTGGAGGAAACAATGAAATTTATTACTGTCATGCTGCTAATCGTGGTACTGGCGGGGGCAAATGCTCAGGCAGCTCAGAGAGTCGATTCCTGCACCGACGTCTACTATAAATCTCGGATCATAATGGAAGCCCGACAGAAAGGATTCCATCCACGAGAAGTCTTTGATCCTAACCAATCCACCCTCTACAACGCTATTGCTGGCATGGCTTATCGACTGCCCTTATTCCAGAATCCCGAGAACCAGGAAAAGATAGCACGATTGTTTGCTGAAACACAGTATAATAAATGTGTTAAGTTGCGTTCGGTTTAATTTTAAATCTCTTTCGGGAGTCGTAATACCCAGAGATGGTTAAAATTAAACTTAAACTTGAAGAAACTGCAAAAGGAGAACCAAATGTAGAAACGTAAACCAACAATGAGACTCTGGAGATGGGGGTATGACATCCATACTACCGGATACCGCATATTCACTATCATGTACATCAAGAAAATCAGATGGGATGTTTACTTATTCCATTACCCGACCGGGTCAAGTATCCCCAAGCATAAAGACCCAGGCAAGTACGGTGCCCATTACCGATTAAATTTTACCTTGAAGAACCCCGAAGAAGGTGGTATATTCCATTGCAGTACGGTGGTATTTCGTTGGTGGAGGATATGTTTGTTTCGAGCGGACACTAACTATCACAAAGTAACGCCAATCACCAAGGGCTCTCGTTTGGTTCTTAGTTTTGGTTTTACGTTAGGATCGCGTAAGTAACCACTACGGCCTCTAAACCCGACAGTGCGGGGTTCAAATCCCCGGCGATCCACCAACTTCTGGAGAGATAATGAAAATTGTACTGATGAGTGACCTTCACTTGGAATTCTATCGATCTATGGATCCGGTTGATAAGATGAAAGAAATACTGACTGACATCGACTATTCCGATTGTATTGGGGCATTTGTGGGGGATATTCACATTCGCTACCAAGCACCGGAGTTACTCGAACAGCTACAGCACCGGTTCAAACAGATCATCTTTCTACCAGGCAATCATGATCTGTGGGGTGCAAACATCGCCGATATTGGATCCCACTTCCTAGATCGCTCAAATGAAACTTTCATGATCGATGATATCCAGTTTACGTGTGCCGTTGGGTGGGCCTATCAGTTTCAGAGATTCAATCCGATGCAAGAACTGCTGTTTAAAACCTCCCTGTTCGAGCATGATCGTATTAAGTGGAGAGAACATGCATTCACATGGGAGAACTGGTTACACCTCGCACAGATCGATAGCGACGCTATATTCGCACCAAAGCTCCCCGGTGCCCGGAAGAAAGTAGTGCTAACCCATTACCCCCCTTCTGATGTAATGTCTGACGATCGGTTTTTGGGGAATCAAGCTAACTTCCTATTCGCTTCCAGCTATGACGGGATGCTTGCAGACGGCGATGGAGATATCGATATGTGGCTGTCCGGACATACTCATCATCGAACCAGTGCCACTATTGGAGGTACCAGCCTGGTATCAAACCCACTGGGTTACCCGCACGAAATTAATGATGAAGCCTATCAGCCGATCGTTTTGACGGTTACATGAGGAGATAAAGTATGTCGAACGTATATTTCATGAGTGACCCTCACTGGGGACACAAAGCCATCTGTAAGTATCGATTGTTTGATACTGCGGAAGCTCATGATGAACTCATATTTGAGAATGTGATGAGCACGATTAAAAAACGAGATACCCTATGGATACTGGGTGACACCTGTTTTACGTTGGATGCGATAAAATACATCCGAGAGATCAGCAGCCATGCAATGAAAGTCAACATTGTGTTGGGTAACCACTGCACCGAACGAGGGGTGACTGCTCGGGACTATCTCAATGCCGGGGACAACATAAGCCTGTATGCGATAGTATCCTATCACGGGTTCTGGCTCAGTCATGTCCCCATCCATCCACAGGAGATGAGGAATAGGAAGGGGAACATTCATGGGCACCTACATTCAACAGTCGTAAAAGATCAATACGGCCATGTGGATAACAAATACCGGTGTGTTAGTATGGAGCATATCCAATATACCCCAATGAACTTCCAGGATATCAAGGCCGAGTTTAATTTGGAGGCTAAATAGCTATTCGGACATCGCGCAGAGACGGGTCGGCTGCATCGGACTGTAAATCCGATACCTACGGTTATAGAGGTTCGAATCCTCTGGTGTCCACCAATCAACCCCCTTCCCCTATAAATAACCGCTTGCAATCACCGCCGATGCGTGGTACCTTAAAACTTCTTAAGCAACAATCAATTAAAGCCCAATGATACCAATAGGAGGTAATCTCATGGCTAAACAATTTCGTGTAATACTGAATGAAGATGATATGCGGATTTATGCTGGGAAAGTCGAACAAGATTCTGGCGACTGGCATGGTAAATCTCAGGATGTTACTGACGACACCTTACTTGCTTCGCTGGCCTTTTGCATGTCCCAAAAGAATCAAACACTCACCATCACCGGACCCGAGAACACTCCGTTGTTTAAGTTAATTGCAGTAGATGTGCGTCCCCCGGAAGAACCGGAATATCAGAATGACCCCCCCAATGAGGAGACCGGTGCTCTTTAAATTAATTCCTCTGTGGCACATCGGATAAATAACCTGGTGTACCACAGGAGTTTTAAAATGAATTTTATTGAATTAGTCGAGAGTGAAACCGAAAAACTGGGTTCTGATGGAATCCGAGAAGAGGCTATTGCCAAATTTCCTGATATGGAATACAAAGGTATCCATGAAGGAAAAGTCATTATGGCCAATGACCTGTACGTTACAGTGTTTGAATCTGAAGAAGTCCACCAGAAGCACTCGGTTGCTTTGTTGATTGAACAGGAAGACACCGAGCTGCTTTACTACATCCCCGAGTCTGTCTTACTTTTCGCTGGCATAGGAATCCTTACTTTCGTGGGTGGTGCGGTTGCTGGTGCGGCATTTGATCGTAAAATGGCCAAGTTAGTACAGAAAGTCCGTATGAAGTTTTCTGATTTGTTTGGGTTCCGTGCAAGGAAGTTCAACAAGATGCTGGGTAACATCCAGGATCTGGTGCAGGATATGACCAAGTATGAACGCCCATCGGATATGGAAGATGCTCAGTATGATAAGGTACTTGCGGATTTCGCTAGCCGGTACGATCGGGCGGCGAATGACCTAGACATGTTCCTTAAAAAGGAAAATAACCAGGCTTTTGTTAAGGCGATGGATAAGGAAGATCTGACTACATTGAAAGAGATCTATGATACAGCCAGTGAAACAATCCAAAGCAGAGAAGTAGAACAAGTCATGCAAACTCAAGCCAAGAGACTTAGTATGACGATGAGCCGAAGAAAGGTTCGCTAAACAGTACTTACTTTCCTTCAACGTTAATGCTGGACTTTTGAATGTAGATCATGTTAGACTCAAATCCGACAATTAAAACAGTTCTTAATTGTCGGATTCAACCACTACAGTATACATTAGGAGGCATTATGGCTATTAAAACACCCATTTGGCAATACTGGTACGCGGATGACTGGCATGTTGGCACTAATATCAACGACCATCGTAAAAACACCGAAGAAGCCGGGTACTTAACTCGCGATCTATTTGCTAACGAAGAGCACGAACCACTAAGCATTCCTTATGAGTTGTCCCGTTCGTGGGCAATTATCAACAACGGCCACATCAAGTTTGATGATGACGGTAAAATCGAAATCTACGAATCAAAAGATCAGGCCCGCTTGAATGTGGATAAGAGTGATGAGGTAGTTTTGGTACCGTCATTGATGTCGGCTGCATTCAGTGCGCGGCAGGCCAGCCACCAGGAGATTGGGGGTGAGCCTGTGGCGATAGTACGCCAAAACAGTTCTGGCCAAATCTACATTGCCAAGCCAAACGGCGATCCCTTTCCGTTCAATGATCATGTTGGGTCAGACTTCTACACCCACCCTAACAGCGCCGATGCGCCGAATGCCGAGTACATCAGAGCCCTGCAAGACGCATTCGACATCATAGATCAGAATTACGGCTCTCTGTGCCGGACAGGCAGTGTGCTGGCCAATTTGAAAGCTGTGCAGGAGAAAGGCAATGATCAACTCAAAGAACAGCAGGTGGCCTCATGAAGACCCTACTAATCGCAGCCCTCCTACTCCTACCAACCGTAGCCATTTCATCAACAACGTCTGAGCTTTCGTGTCACGAGCTCCAGGACTATGCCATGACGGTGATGACGGCTCGCCAGTCAGGGGCACCGTATGATAAGAACCATCTTCCGGACTCAGAAATTCTCACGGACATTGTAAATTCCGCGTACAGACAGATAGTTTGTACCACACGAACCTGCAAAATGATGTATATTGATGGCTTCGCGTATATGCAATGGAAGTCATGTAAAGACCGACGCGAACCATAGAAGGACGATGCCGATGTGTATGGTTTAACGA
>Ga0307952_1001535_pt1 | contig 11265 bp, 11 predicted proteins | sample OrgLakmetagen376_FD_201821 | JGI IMG/M metagenome (GOLD analysis project Ga0307952, IMG submission 201821) | Saline water microbial communities from Organic Lake, Antarctica - #376 | ecosystem: Environmental > Aquatic > Non-marine Saline and Alkaline > Saline | place: Antarctica: Organic Lake...
CTAGCAACCCCCACGACAGCACAAGGCTTGTCAGCAACACCAGCACCGGCCCAATCGCCGGCGCTCGCCCCACGCCCAGCAACAGGCTTGATCGCAGCCCAAGCCATCTGCGCCCATCCGATGGGATTTGCAGCGAGGGGGTTCAGCACGGTCAGGGTGGCGTGTCAGGCTTGCGTGACGCAGGCAGTGAGGGACGGGGAGGGGGTGAGACTTGTGCATGTAGCAGCAGGCCCAGCAGCGCAGCACAAAGGTAGGGCAGTATGTATGGTGCAGCATGTATAACACTCTGCCGCACACACATTAGGGGTTGAGATACCTGCATGTAGCAGTGCAGCACGGAGGTAGGGCAGCATGTATGGTGCAGCATGTATTAAGCACTTTCTGCCACACTCACATTTTCATGCCTTTACTCTGTTTCGTGAATGGGAGCAAAAGGGGGCGGGGAGGGTTGTGTTAGGCCAAAGCATGCACACATGTCCTTTTACCTGTTTATTGCCCGTCGTCGTCTTGTGCTTCTTAGTTTGATTAGTCATCGTGACTTTGTTGCCTGTGGCTGGTTGCCGACTTTTTTATAAAAGAGGAAGAACAGACGAGGAGTTACGGACGTCCAGTTCTGACCTCCTTTCCCTCAGGGATCCAACTAAAGCGCCCTGAACTGTGCCAACAGTGCACGTCAATAAATTATAGTGAGCAGCACCTGCATTAGCACATGCTGCATGCCGCTCAAAAATTCCACCTAGGCAAAGAGAGGTGCCTGTTCAGACTGATGCTGTCTGTCTTCAAGCGCCGGGGATGGATAACTTTGCCAGCTCTTCCCTGAATCGACTTGCTCGGGAAGAACCAGCTTATCAATGTTTTTAGCCAAAGTGAAGGTGCTCAGTACTATATTGGGCAGGTGCACACTACAGAATGGCCTCTGTTCCCACAGGGGCACGCTGGCACTGCACAGCCAGAGCAGGCCAGGGGAGAGCATGAGGAGCACGCTGGGAGGGAACAGGGCTGACTTCACCAGAGAAAGCTTTGCAGAGCGGCAGGTGTCTGCCTTGTGGGAGCAGGGACAACTCGCGCTGCCTCGTCTGCCCTACTGGATCCTTCTTTCCTGCAGCTGCTTGAAGCGGTAAGGGTGGGTTTGTGCTTGCACCACACAAAAACCCCTCAGCTTTCTCAAATGTGTGTACCATAACTACCTAATGTGTGTACCATAACTACCTAATACAATCACAACGCTGAGTTCACCTGCTTGATTTCCAGTCCTAATCTTTCTGCCTTGATCTCCTTTGTCTGCAACGAGGCTTTGCTATGACCTGCTGACAGTTCCACATCAACGTAATGCACTACCGCATATCACATAAAAATGGAATGACAAAATAGAATGGCAGTGCACACAATCGGATATGTGTCCAGGTGCTCAATGGCTGGGGCCTTGGGGGTGGTCAGGCTCGCTGAGGAGCGCCTCACAAAGACCAGTGCCCTTGTTGAGTGGTGAGTGTGAATGAGGTCGTGTCGCACAGAATGAAATTCTGCTGGTACGACTGCATGCTTAGAGATTTAACACGATCCAGACCGCGCGACACAGATGCACACTTGTACCTGCAGCACGAAAAGGTGCACATGAAGCGGTACAATCACGCGCGTGAAGGTATACACCACGCGAAGCAAAAATGGTACTTCTGCATGTAATACTGGTCTGCACTGTGCGGTACAGTCCCACACGCCTGCGTGCAACACCGGTCCGCACCATATGCATCAGGAATGTGTGTAACGTGTATAACGTGTGTAACGTGTGTAACGTGTGTAGCCTGCGTATCGTGTGTGACGTGTGTAACGTGTGTAACGTGTATAACGTGTGGAACGTGTGGAACGTGTGTTAAGTGTGTTACGTATGTAACGTATCTATGTAACGTATGCAACATGTTTAACGTGTGTAACCTGTGTTACGTGCGTAGCCTGTGTAACCTGTGTAAATTGTGTAACGTGTATGACGTGTGTAACGTGTGTAACACTGGTCGCCTGACAACACGCACCAAGCTACATTATCGCACACATTTACATGCAACACAGGTACACCATGCATCCCCCCCCCCCTGGATCTAAGTCAAAGCCAGCTGCAAAACGTGAGTGGGTGCAGCGTGGTGAGCTTGCAAATGCCCTGACAGCTGGCAGTTCATTGTGTGTGATGTATGCTTACTCTGCGCTGGCTGTGATACGTGTATGCATGCGTGCGTTTATGTGTGTGTGTGCGCGCGTATGCGTGCGTGTGCACTTGTGTGTGATCATCCAGTGGATGTGTGTGTGATGTATGTTCTGTCATCTGTGCAGGCTGCAATACGTGTATGTGTTTATGTGCATGTGTGTGTGTGATCATGCAGTGGTTGTGTGTGTGATGTATGTTCTGTCGCTCTGTGCTGGCTGCAATACGTGTATGTGTTTATGTGTATATGTGTGTCGGTGTGTGATCATGCAGTGGATTTCTGTGTGATATATGCTCTGTTTTCTGTGCCGGCTGCGATACGTGTGTGTGTATGTGGTTGTGATCGTTTAGTAGATTTGTGTGTGGTGTATGCTCTGTTGCTTTGTGCCGTCTGTGCTGCCCTCTGATCTTGCCCTTCCTGGCTCCCTGCAGAAGCCAGCTTCCATCTTCTTCTGATCTTCTGATCTTCTCCTTCTGATCTTGCCCGTTCCTGGCCCCCTGCAGAAGCCAATTTCCAAATCATGGGGAGCTCTGCGTGTGACTCCAATAACCCTGTCATTTCCAGTGATGGTATGACTATGAATGCAGCAACGTGTATGACCACAGAAGAAGCACTCCACGGCTCCCAGGTAAGTCTGCTCATAGACAAAGAAGGCAGCAACGGCTTCTGTTTAGGAACGGTCACAACTTCTGTGTTGCTGCAAGCTAGGATTGTGCTCTCGTTCAGACTTCTCTTGGTACTCTCGGTCACACTTCTCTCGGTCACACTCCTCAGTCAGACACGCGGTACTTTCGGTCAGACACTCAGTTCTCTCGGTCAGACACTCGGAGACTCGGAGACTCGGGAGACTGTCAGACACTCAATACTCTCGGTCAGACACTCGGAGACTCAGAGACTTGGAAACCGTCAGACACTCGGTACTCTTGGTCAGACTTCTCTTGATACTCTCAGTCTTACTTATGTGTTGCTGCAAGCTAGGGTCGTGCTTTTCTGTTGCCATTCCTGTACTTGTAATGCTCGGTATTTCTGTTCATTGAGAACACTTATAAGGGTAGCAAGACAGGGAGCGGAAGGCGCTCCAGGGGCGTATAGCACGTGACCGTGCAGGTCGTGACAATTTTGTGTATATATGTGACAGCAAAAGCTTGAATGACACACTTGATGGCCCCGTCAGTGACAGCTAGACATTTGAAGGCCGTGTTTGTCAAAGTGGATTGACCCTCGTATGCTTGAACCTTGTAGGATCCTTGATCCTTGTACGACCCTGTTTTTCCCTATTGCAGCTGCATCTACAATGCTCAGTCTCCTGGCAACAACTATATATGATCTGGACGCAAAGGCACGCACTTTGATGTATACACACATGCGTAGGCCTCTTCCCTGCAGCAGCACACACGTACACTGCTCATAGCCTGCAAGAGCTCTGGGGTGAAAGAGGCAGCTTTGCTGGGGCCGCTTGCCCGTATGCCCACCATGCTCACCCCTGCAGTACAGGTCTGTTGTTTTTATCGGTTGCGCTTTTTTGCACTTGCACACTTACGTCTGTAGATGATGTTGCAGAGGCAATTCCTTGGTGAGCCTTGGTGATCAAAGTGGAAATGCTCACAGCACGATGCTCACAGAGATGCATCCAACGAACGGCCTGTTCAAAGTAACATGTGTGTGTGTGCTTTCAATAGCGTAAACCCGTGGTACAGCCCTGGATACTGAATCTAGATTTAAATGGGCAAGCTACAGAAGCACAGCTGTGTTTACTGGGCTTTCAATGTGTCAGAATGGGGTTGCTTTTGCTGATACACAGCAAGGATTGATAAACAGCAAGGATTGACGAAGAGCAAAGATTGATTTCACAAACAGCAAGGATTTGACAAACAGCAACATTGATAAATAGCAAGGATTGATAAACAGCAAGGATTCAAATTGTTTGTTGATAAACAGCAAGAATTCACATTGTAATGACTTGGCGCTGCTTCAGCCCTACAGGTAATCACAGGAATGACCCAACCTCAGAATCTTATAAATAGGGTTAGCCAAAGCCGTATTCGCACACCGTATTTTGGTATATGACCGTACGTTTGGCCAGTTCTCTGCTTAAAATGTCGTATATAAATGTATGCATGGCCCTGACCAACTCTGATTGTAATGTCGATCCAAACTATTGACAAGCGCACAGATATCAGGCGCTGAAGTTCCCATGGACCCATGGATATGCATCGCAATCCCTTACCCTCAATACTTGATCTGGTGGTATGCTACGATCATGCAGAGGTAGTTCAGCTTTCTCCAAAACCAACTGCAGGCAGTAGGCAGTTTGTAAACTGTCTCCCAACGAAAAGGTGCCTTCAGCATCAGCATCCATCTGATCCTGCTTCAGTGATCCAGTCCATGCCGCCCATGAACAATCTCCGTGCATGTCATTTGTTAAAGTAGTTCCTGATTCAAGTCCAAACTACATGCAATTCAAGCAGTTTTGCTTATTCTCCAACATTGCTCTGATCCTGCTTCCGTTACACACTGTACCTTGGGAAAAACACCCCGCATGAATATCGTTATTTGCCCTGCGGGGTGACTGCAAAATTTTAAAATAGATATTTATTTTGAGCGGGTTTGGTTAATTTAACCCTTTCCGGGTCGCTGCCGGTCATGAACAGTGAGAGGTACCCCCCGCCCCGCCCCCTGTCCCACAGCACCAGGCAGCCTGAGCCTCAGCAGCAGCAGCAGCAGCAGCAGCCCGAGCATAGGTTACTCCCGATGGGGAATTCCGGAATTTTCAAGCCGCGGCGACAGCCGAGCAGCAGCTGGCATCAAACAGTCCAAGCCAGCAAGCAAAAGCGAAATGAGCTGCTGGCGGAGGAGGCAGCCAACAAAAGACCGATTGGCAGGCCAGAGAAAGATTGCTACGGTCTCACAACTTGGTTGTGGGGACACCTCAGGGGCATTGGCACGCATGAGGGGGAAGCTGTGTGGCAGGGGGAAGATGAGTGGGAGGAAGGCGTAGGGGTTGAAGAGAGCGCATGCAGAGCAGGTTTGAGCAACCCAGCAGCTAAAAGATGAGCAAGTGGGGCAGATGAGGTCACGCACCAAGGCTGCCTGCACCTAAGCAACACCATCAGCACACACGAGCAGCAGCAGCAGCAGCAGTGATAGTGGCTAGAGGAAGAGGAAGCAAATCTTGAGATTCTGGGCAGTAGCAGAACAGAGAGCAAACTGGGACCCTTACACAGGTGGTGTTCTCTTTCGTTGAGGTTGTTTGTGAAGCTTATTGGTGCTGAACAGGGCTAAAGGCCCTGCGGGTTGATGCAGGAAAAGCAAAAATATATGTTTTGGGGGTGCGAGGAAGGTGGGATTTTACTAAATATATCTGGAATTTGGGGTGCGGGATGAGTACGCTAAGGTACGGTATAAAGAGCGTATCAAAAGCGGCTACACTTGCGAGGGGGTCAAAGCGGTTGTTTTGCCTGCACAGCAGACCATTCAACAGCGCAGTACAACGCACAGAAACCATTCAACAGCGCAGTACAACGCACAGAAACCATTCAACAATGCAGTACAACGCACAGAAACCATTCAACAATGCAGTACAACGCACAGAAACTATTCAACAACACAGTACAACGCACAGAAACCATTCAACAACGCAGTACAACGCACAAAAACCATTCAACAACGCAGTACAACGCACAGAAACCATTCAACAGCGCAGTACAACGCACAGAAACCATTCAACAGCGCAGTACAACGCACAGACACCATTCAACAACACAGTAAAACGCACAGAAACCAATCAACAATGCAGTACAACGCACAGAAACCAATCAACAATGCAGTACAACGCACAGAAATTGGAAACACACACCCAAACTAATCGCCTGCAAGGCCTTGGCAGGGAGCTGCAGGCGATCCTGAAGCTCCCTCTAATAAAAAGGTCCCCAACCACTCCTGCAGCAGGCTGTGCTGACAGGGCCACTGAATTAATGAAGAGATTATGATCACCGTGCTGGTACGTTAAAAAGTAAAAAGGGTTTGAAGGCACACACACACACACACACACACACACACACACACACACGCACACCTGCTACGCCTACAGCAGCCCCCGCAGCTTCAATACGTGCAGCGTAGGCATCCTTGACTTCTGGAGAGTTGTAGCGTATCTCCTCGTAGATCTTGGGGTCGTTGGATGACAGGACATGCCAGACCTACACACCCCCATTGTGGAGGGGGCAAAACAAGGGAGGCTTTACAAGCGGTAATGACGCTCATGTCCTGATTCAATACACGCTCATTCTTTACAAGCATTCCTGATTCAATACACGCTCATTATTTACAAACACTATTTACAAGCATTACTTACAAGCATTATTTACAAGCGGTAATGACGCTCATGTCCTGATTCAATACACACAGGGAAAAAAAGTGTACAGCATGCTCATGACTGCTGCCAAGGGTGCATACAGCTCATTTGAAATGAGAAAAAGGTTTGCAGTACACTCACTAGTTACGTAACCTGTAGCACACAAATAAGTGTGACCACACTGTGGTATGCAGAGAGATATATTTCATGGTGCTGCATGCCAACACCCTGCAAGCACAGCAGAAGTTCGCATTCATTGCACAACATGGTATTCATGGTTCTTGGAGTGGTGTACAAATGTGAAATGTGATACTTACACATAAATGCAAGGTGTAATACAATCCCGCCACGCTGCCTACTTACCTCACACTGCGCACATTGCCCCATCACAAAGCCACGATCCCAAGCTATGGGGTTGACATTGCGTGCAGTTCGCCCGCCTGCACGACGGTTTAAAAACACCGTACAGAGTGAAATCACCTAAAAAAGCCGCTTACCATACAACCCCGACTGGTTACTGCCAAGGTGGAAGCGCCTCGGCTTTGGTGGCTGAGCTAATGCCCAGTTTCAAATTGTAGGGCAGCACACGTAGCCCCCTAACCCCTAATACACACGCACCACATGTAGCACACCGACCTCGGCCAAAGGCCTTACCCGCATGAATTGTGTGAGTGGGTGCACCTCACAAGGCCGTCGGACAACTAATCCTCTAAGTGAGCTACCCTCTCAAATCAAAATTGTGCTTGAGAATGGTTTTGGTGGTTTAGGATCCTCTGCAACACTAGATTTATTGTCCAGGTCTCTGATAACCAACATTTTAAAGGACACTAAGTCGGTAAGCAAAGAAAGAAAAAGCTTGGATTATTGGTTCAACTGCGGCTCGCAGCCTTGCCCTTCTTGCAAGCATAAAGGACACCAAGACTCACCGCACTTGTCACAGGTGAAAATGACGAGCCTAGACCTCCGTGCTCCCGGCTCTGTACCACCCATTATTGAGGGGAAGCGAAGGGTCTTGGTGTCCGGGTCCCTGCAAAGTGATTGCGATGGCGTGTAAGGTGGAGTTAGGGAAGGGGAAATATGGTTATGAGAGATCTACTCCTAGCTACTTGTACTTCCTTGTATCCAACACCAGCCAGTAAAACGAAACACTTATTCCCATTCAATCCACCTCTCCTCACCACTCCACTTCGCTGCTCTCTTGCTCGCTCTTCAGCTCCAGCTTCAAGTCTGTGCACACGTGTGTTTTGTTACTTCATTGAGCAGGAGCACGCCTCAATTCCACGGAGCTACAAGTTGCTGCAGGCGCTTGTTGCGCTACACACACAGCAAGCCCTTGCTCACGTCCATGCGCTCATCAATCCACATGACCAAGTACAGAGCGAGGAAATGCCCAAGTTTTGAGCATACCTTGAGGGATAAGGCCTGGGATGCCAAGCTGTTTCATGGCAGGCTGCGTGCTGGCCTCCTGAGAAGGGCTCTGAGGCGAGGATTCGCTTGCTGCTACGCATGTGGCACCCCTTCTGTTGCAATTGCGTTGCGGCTGATGGAGTGCAGCCCTACTGTTTTTTCTAGATACGGTGGCATGGAATCTCTGGCACGGAAGAGAGTTTCTCAAAGAGGAGGACACCTTACTAGAGCAATTGGGCAACTGGCAAAAGTTCAACTTTGTGCTCATTTTATGTGCGAGGTGCTAGACTACTAGATACAAATTTTAGTTTTGCATGCTTGAACAAAAGTTTACGGAATAATGATCGAGGTATTCTGATCAGAGTCACGAAACACATAGGAGTTGACACCTTGATTGGGTAGCAATAAAACATGCAAAGCACTGAGGAAGCAAGCCTTCAAGGTGCTGCAAGCACTCAGCAGCAGAATTCACTGAGCGGCAGCCAAGAAGCCAGTACGTCCTCCGGACCCTCATCACAGCAACATGGCAGCAGTGCAACACCCCCCGCTAAGAATTCCCAAGGGCCTAACTTGCCCCCGCGCCCTGCACGGCAGCAGCAGAGCGGGAGTGCGAGGTCAAGTGCAGCACCCCCCTCCAGCACAGAGCCTCCAACATCCGCAGCCAGTGCAGGTGGGATTGCAGCCCCTTCAGCCGGTGCAGGAGGTGGCTCTGGAGGGAAGGAAGGAGGGTTCATGCCCGTGCTTCCACCCCGTCAAGGTGCGTCAGCAACCTGTTTTCACACCCGATGTGTGAAAGGTGCTGCTCCTCGACGAGCGCAATATACGCCTGTCCATGCACACAGCACCAGTTTAGAAAACAGGCTTAAATTGTTTCCCTTTAGATTTAAGAAGAAACAGACACATGCAACATGCAAGAAGAGGGTGGACTTCTCATCATGCGCACAGTGCTGCCTATCTATTCTTTTATGCTGTCCGTCCCATCATGTTTGTGTTGCAGACTAAACCTTGTGCGACTTTGTCATCTGCGCACATACAAAGCAGAACGAGTACTTGCTAAGGTACCTTTTTATCCTTCAGAATCTATTGCCCTCACTCTGTGCACCATTTAATTCATCCCCATTATTCTTATATGCATGCAATTATCCAAGTCACAAAATGCAAGCCCTGTGTTTGCACATCTCCCCACAAACCTGGTTTGCTATTTTTTCCAAATCCCTCTTCATGACATTGAACGGCACATGAACAATGGAGGGATTCAGGACATGCACTTGATTTAGGATCTTTGAAGCAGCGTGTGCAACCCTGCCCAGTGGGCTGTTGACAGACCCAGGAAATGTGCATTGACACGTACGCTTATGTGCTCGTGTATACACTCTCTCACTCGCACGTGATCGCAAGCACATTCGCCTCCTTCCCTCCCCTGTGCACACACATAAATGCACATGCACACGCACACGCACAAATACACACACTCACATACACACACATACATGAACACGCAGCTGCCCCTGTCAGTGGACCAGTGATTGACCCAGAAGAGCCAGAGGACATTAAAGAGGTATGCCGCAGTGTGTGTGGTTGAGGATAATGCATCGTGCATAGGCATCGTTGCATTGCTATTGCTAGTGCTGGAAAACGAGAAAGGTTTGTATAAAAGAGTTCCGGAGCCCTTAGCCTAAGCTGTATAAGTTGCATTTTTGACAAGGAAACCTCAAACCGCATATGTTATAGCATGGACATTTTACTGCGTTAGTGTTGTAAATTCCGGCTGTGTAGTTTCAGAGCTAACCACCCTCCTCATTCTGCCAATTAAAAACACCTCCAGCGGCCACCATCATGATGTGCACTTACCCGTTTTGTGCTCAGCATTGTGCACGTGACAGACTTGTCGTTTGAACGAGTCCCTGTGTGCTTGCTATCGCACATTGAGTGAGAGGACTGTGTGCGAAGCAAAAGCAATCATGTGTAAAAATTGAAATTACGGAAATCACAATTTCACATGCATTCCACAACAGGGACCAGCCTGCGCATTTCGTCTCTTCTTTTGTAGCACAAAACAATACGCCCGGCAATCTTTGTGTGTGACTGTTTTTGTGCGTGCACTTCTTAGGGACACGCTCACACATGCTCCCTTGTATTTGCTGCATGTACCTCTCATGGACGCACAGGCGTTTGCTCCCACTGGTTTTGTGCACTCACTCACTGCTGTGAGCATGTGCCACTGGGCTTCTAGGCCTGGGATTTCTGTGTGCTTCTGCTTTTGCGCACTCACTCACTGCTGTGAGCATTTATGCCACTGTTTGTGCCACTGTTTGTGCCACTGTTTGTGCCACTGTTTGTGCATGCCTTTAACGTAAATGTGTTTGTGCCACTGTTTGTGCCACTGTTTGTGCATGCTTTTAAACGTAAATACACCGAGGGGCTCACGCGCGTTTTTGAGCGGTAGTCGTACAAGTGTTGTTTTTTATCGTGTCTTTGCCTGGTACACACACTTTCACACTTACACACACACACACTGACATACACACGCATAAACACACACCCACTCACACACACACACTTGCTTCTGCCTCTGTTGTGCACTCAGGTCCGGAGACGCATCCACGGCATACGCGTTTCTCTTATTAGAGCTGCGCAGCGTCTGGGCTATGATGCAGACAACGGACTAGTGCGTCAGGTCCTATATAGGCAAGTAGGAAACGTATGTGTGCGTGCGTGTTTTGTTCAGTTGGTGTCTTTGAGTTTTGGAACATGTAGGTGCACTTGTTTTGGTGCTGTTGTCCAGTATTGCATAAACGTGCTCCCAGGCATGAATACAAGCACGCACACACACCCACTGCAGGCTAGCATTAGCAGAGAAGCTGCGTGCCCTTTGGCGCCGCACGGTGTGCCAACTTGCACACACATGCTAATATGTACACGCAGATACACAAGCACGCAGATACACAAACACGCAAGTACCCTCTGCAAGCCAGCATTAGCAGAGAAGCCCCTTGGCGCTGCACAATTTCCCCCCTTCCCCCCCCTCCACACACACATACACACACACGTACACACACATAGACAGACATACACACACATAGACACACACACACATGCACACACAGCACGCACACACACAAATCTGCACACGTGTCCTCTGCAGGCTGGCGTTAGCAGAGAAGCTGCGCGCCCCTTGGCGCCGCACAGCGCGCCGTCCTGACCCAGCATTCATCGCGACACGAGAGGCCAGTAAGCTAGAGGCGGAGGGGGGGGCAGGGGCACCGCTGGACTTCTGTGTGAAGATGATGTTCATCGGACTGGCAGGTGTGT
>Ga0307952_1001542_pt1 | contig 11244 bp, 9 predicted proteins | sample OrgLakmetagen376_FD_201821 | JGI IMG/M metagenome (GOLD analysis project Ga0307952, IMG submission 201821) | Saline water microbial communities from Organic Lake, Antarctica - #376 | ecosystem: Environmental > Aquatic > Non-marine Saline and Alkaline > Saline | place: Antarctica: Organic Lake...
TCGGCAGATCAATGTCGCGAAACACCTTTGCCGCGTCCAGGGGCTCGGCCTTGCCGTCTGCGATATTGTTCATTGCCGCTTCTGCTCGTGCGGCTGGTACATCGAAACCTTGTGATTCTTCCAGAATGCGAGCGTTGACCGCTGGCTGTCCCAGTCGCTTCGCCAGATCAAGGCGGTGGTGCCCGTCGGCTATAAACAGGGATCCATCGTTGCGACGGTGAACAATAAGGTCACCCGCCTTGTTTTCGTCCCACTTCTCAACGGCATTGAGGCGTCGGTCTACACCTTTCTTGTCCACTTTGGTGCGGAACTGGTATTGCTCCGGATCCACCTGGATCTGGTCAGTAGGCACACGGAAAACGCCGGTGCCCTCCTCGGTCAGATCAGACTGCGGGCGCTGGCTTTGGCGGTTGGCTGCATCGAGCTCGGCCAGGGCTTGCTCAGTGGACACGCTGCCAAGCTGCTCGTCGGTCATGCCGTAGTCGCGCAGCTGATTGCGCTGGAACGGGCTAAGGTCGTCGGCAGCAAAGCCGGTGGTACCGTCGTCACGAATATCCGGTTGTGACGTGTCACGGCTGGACTCGCGCAATCCCTCGGGCAGCGGCTGATCTGCTGCGGGACCGGCCAGGTTGGCAATCATTTCGCTCAGAACGGACTCACGATCCTCGCCGCTTGCGGTGCGACGGGCTGAACTGTCCAGCATTACCTCAAAGTCTTTCTGGCCCAGTGCGGCCATGCCTGGCGCAATCGTGCTCTGATTCTCTCCCAGGCGCTCAAGTATTGTCTGGCCTTCTTCCTGGACGCGCAGCTCAAAGTCTTCCTCTGCCAGCTGGTTACGCTCCGCTTCCTGCCCGGCACGTAGTTGATCCAGGGCATCCCCGCCTTGATCGGCCACTTCGCGCCTGGCTTCTGCAACGGGATCCGGCGCCGGGGGCTGCTCCTGCTCGGGTCGTGACGATAGCGCGCTTGCGGCACCTACACCGGCACCCATACCGGTACCCGCTGCCAGGCCACCCACGGATTGGTTGGCAATACCGGCGTAGTCCATTGGGCGCTGGACGGCTTCATTGAGTGCGTCCTGGGTCAGGTAGCCTTGCCCGCCTTCCTGGATAAGCTCGGTGCCACCCTCAAGCGTACCGCCTTTCACCATTTCCCGGGCTACGCCACGCTTGGTGCCTTCCAGCACTGCCTTGGACAGATAGCGGTTAAAGAACGAACCAACGGCGGTACCCAGCGCTGCAGACTTCCACGCGGTGGGCGTTGCAACGGCGTCGGCAAAGCGCTGTGTTGCCTCGGATTCATCGTATTCCGTGCGCAGATCCTGATACAACGGCGAAAGGGATTTCTCCTCCTCGTCCATTTCCTTAATGGTTTTATCAATATCGGCGCCCACAAAGGCACCCATTGACGTACCCTCAGTGCCCGCTGCAGCGACTGCACCACCCGCTTGTGCCGTTTTCTGTGTGGCTCCCAATGCCAGAAGGCCACGGCCAGCCATTAGCGCGGATGCACCGCTAAGGGCCAGCTGCGGCATGCTCTCGGCAATGATCCCGGCGTAGGATCGCCAGTTGGTGGCGGCATCCCCGAGTCCGTAATCGTCGTCGAGCCAGCGCTCTCCGCTCGCTTCAGCCTGCTTATCTGACAGCTTTTTACGCCAGTATTCCTGCCCGCTTTGCCCCTGCTCCTGCATTGAGTCACTACTGACCAGCCACCCCAGGCCTTCCAGCATAGCGTTTGAGCCCACGCCGTAGAGGCTCGCCATATCGCTCAACACGCCAGGCTGTTCTTCCTTTACGGGCTTAGGCTCTGGCGCTGTCTGTGTGCGACGACGAGGCTTGTCGACTTCCAGGTACGTATCCGGGTCGTCGGCCATCTGTTGGTCGAGGGAGGCAAAAAAGTCAGAATACTTATTCGTCATGCGGGGGCTCGCTTACTCTGCGGTCAGGTAACGATCAACCAGGTCGCTGCCAAGTTGCGCTCTAAGGGCTTCGATCTGCTTCGGCTGCAGGTCTTTTATTTCGTTTCGCGAGAATTTCAGGAACTGCAATAGCGCCTGGCGGTTGCCTTCAAACGGATCCTCACCCTCGGACAGCTGCATCAGGACGCCTCGGCGCTCATTGCGTTCTTCCGATTGTGCGCCCTGGTACCAGTCGCCAACGGCTTTGGCGCCACTCACCAGACTGTCCTGGATGTAGGGCCCCATCCTGCGCTCCATGACTGGTTTTTTCCGTTCTTCTTCTACCATTGCAGAGCTACGCTGTTTCTGTGATGCAAGAAGGCCACGGTTCGGCGTGTTTTCGGCTAGGTTCGTGCCGCCAGGCTGCGGGCGCTGCGCGGTTTCAGGTCGCTGATTCTGCCCTGAACTCTGCCCTGAACTCTGGCCTTGCCCTGGGCGCTGATTCTGCCCTGCGGCTTGTGGCATTGTAACACCGCTACCAGTACCGGACCGGGCCTGAGCAGGCTCTGGCGCTAACTCGGGCGCTGGCGCTGGCTCTGGCTTTGGCGCTGGCGCGGGCGGGGATCCGCTGCCTTGCTGTGAAGGCTCCGACTGGGCATCCCAAACGGTCATAATCTCGTTCTCAATGCGCTCGTCGTATTGTGGCGAATCCCGAAACGCGGCCATGAAATCGGCCTGATCGGCTGGATCGGTCGCATTTGAGGCTTCGGTCAGGATCGGATCGACGGCATTGAATCCTTTGCTGTTGCCAAGCACACGATTCAGCGAGATCTCTTTGGCCTTAATGCGCTGGCGAATGGTCTTCAGCTTTTCTGCGGCACCGGCTGACTCCGGCATTACACCGAATTCGTTGGCCTCGGGCGCCATAAGCTCCGATTCCATGCCTTGCAGGTGGTCAATGTCGCCGTTGATACGCTCCAGGCTGGCCGTCTGCCATCCAGTGAGCTCGCCGCTTTGCGCTGCCTTCTTCTGTTCCAGGTTCAGTTCCAGGCCATACTTGTACTTTGCAAGGTCCATCGCATCGTTCTGATTCATTTCGGCCAATGCAATGTCGTGAGCGCGATCCTTCTGGCTTTCACCGGATCTGAATTTTCGATCTGTGCTGCTCTCGTTCAATCTAAAGCTGCGATCTTTCTGGCTTTCACCCGCCGCAAATTCGCGCTGCGTTTCTGCCGCTTCGGCTTTCAGTCCAGCTCCGAACTTCGCCTGCTTGTTGGCCTCCTCGGTTCCTTTTTCAAGCAACGCCTCTTTGCGCTTTGCGTTAGCATCAGCCCGGATCCGGTCGCCGATACCCTGACCAACACGCTCCGCGCCCCCCAAAAAAGCCTGTGCGATCAATCCGCCTGCGCTCATGCCTGCATCTCCTGCTCTTGTGGCTTGCGATCTTCCATGCCAGCCCCTTGGGCCTGCATCTGCTCAACCTTGTCCAGTAGCTCAATGTAGCGCTGGCGCTCGGGATCGGTGAGGGCTTCTTCTTTGGCTTCGGTGGCAAACAGGGCAATGCCTTCAAAAAAGGCATCTTCGGTCACGGCCTTCTCCTGCGACTTATCGAGCATGCCGTTTTTCTGCGCGACCTCTGACAATGCCCTGGCTGCCTCAATGCCGCCCTGGAAGACCAGATCGGGCGCAATGCGCTTGCCGGACATTACCGCGCTTTGAACTGTCATCACCAGCAAACGACCCAGCAAACGACCCATTGCCTCGCCTACGTTCCCGCTCGCCTGTGTGTACCGCTCCAGCGCTGCCAATCCTTTTTCTTTGTCGTAGATGAACTGGAGCATTTGCCCAGTGGCTACGTCGTAAGCCTCCTGACTGGCGACGGTTTCCGGTTCGCCTTGTGGCGGCTGCTCTTGTGCCTGCCGTGGCTGCTGCGGTTGCTGCGGTTGCTGCGGTTGCTGCGGTTGCCGTGGCTGCTGCGGTTGCTGTTGTGGTTGCTGTTGCGGGCCAGCCTGCTGTGGGGCTTTGCCTCGGTTGAGTAGTCCTTGCATGGCGATACCTCTGGTTATCCGTTAGCCTACCAGGCCGTTGGAGTAGCGATTTATATCAATCTCGGCAACCTCAAAACCTGACGCTGTGGGCCCTGAGCTTGGCGCTGCTTTAGAAACATTTCTGCCCATCGCGTCGCGGGCTCTTGATGCCCTGGATGAGCCGCCGCCCGACGAGGCGATACCGGGCGCTCTGGAATCAATGCTGGTCGAAGGGGCCCGCTCGCCCCTCATGGCGGCATCCGCTGCTGCCTCGCCAACTCTTGAGGCCACATTGCCGGTTACCGCTGCGCCAAGTTTCCCAGCCTTCGCGCCAATCGGACCCAGCAATCCCTTGCCAATGTGCCCCACCACGCCATCCGCCACAGCCCCGACGGCCTGGGTGCCCATCGACGTGCCGAAACCGTCATCCATCGTCATGCCGGACTTGGCGTTTACGTCGCCGATGGTGGTTGAGGCGCTGTGCGCCTTGTCTGCCGCTGTCATGCCTATGCCTGCGGCCATGCCAGGCAATCCGCCCAAAACGGTCGAAGCGGTTGAGGCAATCTGGCCCAATACGCTGGTTTCCGCTTCGGCGTTAATGGCGCCTTCCAGACTGGCCTCGGTGTCACCCAGGACCATGCCTGCCAGCTCTTTATCGGTGAGTGTGGGGTTCAGGCTTTTCAGCTGACCAAGACGCTTTGCCGTGGTAACGCCTTCCTCCTCACCCAGGCCGATCATTGACTTGAAGGTGTCCATGGCTCGGCTTATCAGCCCTGGCGCATCCCTGTCCGCCGCCTCACGAGCATGGCGATCCATGGCGTTGCGGGCTCGGGATGACGGTGTAGTGCCGGGTGCGTGCGGGCTGCGACGACCCTCGCTTTTTGGCGATCCGGGCGTTTGGGAGCCGTCGTTATTGCTGCTGCCATTGCCGCCGCCCTTGCCGCCGCCCTGGCTTCCGCCGCCGCCAGCATTGCTTCCTGCTCCGCCGTCACCCTGACCGGGACGACCACCACTGCCTGAGTTGCCGTTAAGCCCGCCGCCGGGATTCATGCCCCCCGGTGCAGATCCGCCTGAGTTGTTGCCTGAGTTTCCGCCTGAGTTGCCGCCGCGTCCTCCGCGTCCTCCGCCACCAGATCCGCTGTTGCCGCTGCCTCCCCCTGAATTGCCGGGATCGCCGCCGCCGCCCGGACCTCCTGATGATCGCCCCATAACTACCCCTCCTTACCTGTTTGCCTTGGACAGCAGCCCTCTGTCTGTCAGACCACCATTTACCATGTCGTCCCAACGGTATTTTTCCATGTTGATATTGGGCGCCTGAAGCAATGACGTTTCACGATCCCATTTCTTGTCGGCCTGTCGCCGTTCATGCTTCTGCTGATCCTTTTGCACCAGGTACGCGGCACCGCCTGCCGCCGCACCTTGCAGCGCGTTTGCGGCCCACTCGTTATCCTGCAAATACTCGCCAACGCCTGTAAAAGCGTCGGAGGCGTAATCTGCCGCTGCCTCTCCTGTCTCAATTAGCCATTCCATACCTTACCCCTCGGCCTCTGCCTTCGCTTTTTCAGCTGCTGCTTTTTCAGCCTCGTTGCGCTTGTCGATCTGTCCAGAAAGAACGTCTTTTTCACCGCTGCCCAGGCTAGACCAGTTGTTGCTCCACATTGGCTGCGCCTGGAATAGCTTTTCCATCGCCACCATATCGGCGTCCCGAATGTCCATCTGCTGGTCAATCATTTTTGACTTGGCGTCAGCTGGAAATGCCCCGGTCTGGATCTCGGAAATGTTGATATTGGCCTCGTTCGTAATATTGCTGACCGAATCCAGGAACTGCCCGCGCAAGTTGGCAAACGTCTTCTGGTCAATAATGCCGCTTTCCAGTTCTGCGTTCAGGTTGGCCATGGTTGCATCGTGCTTTTCAGCGGTCTTTTGCTCCCACTGGCGCTGCACCATGTTGTTTTCTTGCTGGGCGTTGAACTCGGAAGCACGGTTATCGGCGTTCGCGCCGAATTCGCCCGCCTGGTTTTCAGCGCTGGCATTGAACTCACCCGCTCGATTTTGTGCATTTGCGGTGAACTCACCGGCCCGATTCTGTGCGTTGGCGTTAAACTGGCCCGCCTGGTTATTGGCGTTGGTGTTGAACTGGCGCGACGTGTTCTGCGCGTTCATGTTCGCCAGGCCCATCTGCTGCTCATTGCCTGCGTTGAAACGGCGCTCGGTATTCACCGCGTCCATGTTGGTTCGGGCGCGGGTGTCGTAAGTGTTCGCGTCCTGGGTTGCAATCGGCATAGCGCTTTCGATCGCCGCTCGCTCCCCGGCCCCTATCGCCATTGAGCTGTTCAGAAGCCCGCGAGAGTTAGCTGCCTCGTTGGATCGTGTTCGGGCGTTGCGCATGTACTTGCCGTTATCGTCAAGCAGCTGCATCAGCTGGCCGCGCACGGTGGCGTTGTCTTTCACCTCCCGAGTGTCGGCGTTATAGCTTGCGGCCTCGCCCGTCACTGCGTCGTAGTTGTCCGCTGTGTAGGTTTTGGCAGTGTAACCCTCCGGATCATAGGTTGACGCGCTGTACCCTCTTGCCGTTGCCTTCACGCCTCGCGGGTTAGTTTTTGTAACATCAAAAGGCGCAGCCGGGGAATTGTCATTATTTAGGCCGAGGTTATCGGGCGGGGGCTTGGGCTTGGACTTGGGCGCGGGTTTGGTCGTGGGCGCGGGCTTGGGCGCGGGCTTGGGCTTGATTCTGCCACTATTGAGCAGCCCAGGTGTCAGATCTATTCCGCCCCAATCAATTCCGCCCCAACCAATATTGACTTTGCCTATTCCGCTGTAATCGGGCATGTTGATTTTCCGGCTACCGTCGTAAAAGCTATTTCCCGCCATGAGTCGTCTCCGCTCTGCCTTTGCACATAAAAAAAGCGCTGGAGAGCGCTTGTTTGGATTTCTGGATTATCAGATATTGCTCAACCTGACACGCTCTGAACGATGCGCGTAAAGATGTAAGCGTCTCTTGGGGTGACTCGATGCGCCGGTAGGGCTCGCTCAAGACTGCGGTTCATGCCTGCCGTGAGCATGGCGGCAAACAGTTCGCTGCAAAACCATCGCGAAGACTTCTGCCAGCCGGATCGGAACGGCAAAGCCAGCAGCGCCGTCCAGTCGTAGGGCTTGCCGATCTGATCTTTCAAGAACTCAAGAGCCTTGCCCTGCTCAATCGTTTGCAGCTCAATCGTCTCAATCGTGCTGTAGTGGGAACGGAAGTTCTTGAAGGACCAGGACGCCACACCATGCGCAAGCGTTGCATCAAATACCACGCCGCTGATTTCGACCGCGACGTGATTCCAGCGCGAGAACGTGACCAGCTGGATGAACAGGCCGCCGATATTGCGGGATCGGCAGAAGTGGACTTTAACCATTGTACTTCTCGCCTTCTGTCACTGGTGTAGTCAGGATCTCGTCAGCTCGTCCTTCACCCAGTAGCTCTACGGCTTCAAGTGTTTGGATACCTTGTACTGTCTCGGGCCTGGTCAGGTCGATGTACGTTGAGTCAGACAGCAGATCCATGAAGTCGTACACGTCGGCATTGGTTTCAGCAGCGGCACGGATGGTTTTACGCTCCGTGGCTGTCATGCGTAGCTTCAAAGCTACGCGTGAGATTTTGGTTGGCTTTGTTTGATTAATCTTTGTGGTGTTTCTTTGACTGGTGATACTCACTATTTAATCCTTACGTAGTTAGCAAAATGAGGTGAAGGATTTTGAATTGCAAATCCATCAAATAGGTACTTGGTAATTTCTACTGATATATAGTCGCCATTATTATCGCCAAAATAACCCAGTTCAAAATCCGTTTGACTTGAAGTAAAAATATTTAATTGGTTATCAGAAACAGCTCTTATTTTCAGGTCGTCAGTTGAGTGCGTAACAATACGTGATTTGTAAAAAGGGAAGCCTAGTGACAAACCATCCGGTGAACTAAATATACCATCAACAGTAGGTATAAAAAAATTGCCATGTGACTCATAAGGTAAGGCAATAATCATTGGTGTTTCATACGTAATCCACGTTACACCGTCCGATGTTGCGTTCACCGTTGTATTATTAGAGTTAATAACCATTAATACTGAGCTACCCCTGAAAGGGGTGCCGGAAAAACCAAGAGCCGTTTGGTTTGTTGCGTCATTAAGATCATTTACCTTGTAGGCAGTATTATCAACTCTAATGTAATTTCCGCCTATTTCTATAAACTCACCCTCTATACTAATCATTCTAGTGTAATTATTTGTCTCTATAGTGGTAAAACTATCACCACCATTTGTAGATTTAACAACTTCATAATTATCATAGTTGTTTTCAAAACTAACGTATATATCACCATTTACTTCCGCTAAATAACTGTGGTTGCCATCCATTGGGTGATTAAAAATAACGGTACCGTCACTTTCTCTTATCACGTAAATGTATTCTCGGGTGCCAGTTTGTACTTTAAAAGCTGAGTAATTTCCTATAGTACCATCACCACCTAAACTCCCAGCAGTTTCTCCGCTGTCTTGATAAATAATCTCGGACGAAAAAACACCATTTGTGGTTAGTGTGTATCGGTAGAGTTTTATATTGCTGGAACCATCCAGTGCATAACACACAAATATTTGTGCACTTTCTACCCAAGTAAATCTTTGAAAATCTGATCCCCCATCAATACCGCTTAAATTCAAATTATTACTTTCGGTACCGTCTATAAGGTTAAACAACCTATAACCTATGCGATATTCGATTCCGTCATAAAATGAAAAAGTAAAAACTGCGCATTCCCCTGAGTCATTGTACGAAAGTCTAATCCTATAATTATCTCTACTACTATACACATCAAAAGAAAACAGAGTTTCTTTACTTTGAAAAGCAAAAAGATTCGTGAAGCTGTTAAATAAAGGATCGTAGTTGCCATCGTTCCGTAAAACCAAGCCTTCAGCCATAAACTCAAAACCAGATTCTGGGTCTATAAACGTACCCCCTTTGTTTGCAGCAAAAGTAACAACTTCCCCAAGTTGGACGCTGCTACCGCCGCCACCGCCAGTAAAATCACTTAAATTACTCATAAAATTCTCCATCCTTCAGTAGCATTCACATACAGCAGCGTTACCACTGTGTTCTCTTTGTCGATGACCATATTTTCAGCCAGTCCCATGATGTTAGAACCGTTGCGAGCGATCACGGTATCTTCAAAAGCCTGCACCCCAATGCTCACGCTCATGCTCGCAGTCGGGCTGGCTGGCAGTGTGATTGTCTGAGTTGCTGCGGTCACAAAGCAGCGCTCCCCGTCGGTCAGGGTCTTGCTAGTGGCTGTTGTGGTGGCGCTGTTGATCGTGTTCTGGATCTTCTGGCTGGTCCAGCCTTGAGTGCTGTTGGTGCTGCTGTCGTTAAAAGTGCCACCCAAAACAACATTTTCAGCCTGCTCGGCCCAGTGTTTGGCCGAAAACTTCCCGGACTCGACGGGCGTATCCGTTGCTTCCTCGGCCCACTTCTGCGCCTTGTTCTTACTGACCAGGGCGCTGGCTTCGGAAATGGACGCGGCGGAGCGATCCTGGCCTGTTACTACCCGATCCGCTGCCGTCGCTGTACGGTCCTGGCCCGTCGCCACTCGATCCGCTGCGGTTGCGTCTGCATCGTCACTGGCGCTTAGCGCGCTGGCTGATGCCTCCCCCGCCTTTGTGGTCGCGGTGGTCGCAGCGGTCTGCGCCTGGGTCTTAGCGGCCTCCACGTCTTCCACGTTGATCGCTAACGCCAGGTTTTCCAGGTCAATCGCTGCACCACTGGTGAACTTATTGACCACCACGTAAAGGTTTTTAGTCGCCGGATCTCGCAGCACGTCATTGGTGAAATAGGTTGTGGTCGCTGCCCAGTTGCCACGGTAGTTAAAACCGGCGGTTACGATCAGATCCCCGTTCTCGTCAAAGCCCAAAACCTTGCGTCGTCTCTCCAGAGCCGTAGCGGTAAGTTCCTGGCTAGTGCCTGGCTCGGCTGGGAACTTCAAAGACCGGTTAGTATCAACCTCGACAGCCTCAAATCCAGAAGCGATCTCGTCCAGTTTTGAATCAACGGCATCTGCCGACACGGTGGTTCCCGGCTGGAAGCGCTGCGCCTCCAGGTCGTTGTCATAATACTGATTAGGCACGGCGCAATCTCCGTTGTGAGTAGATCAGTTGGTAGCCCAGCATCTCGTGTGGCGCGCTGACCGTGTTACTGTGAATCGCAAAGTTGATCGAGTTACCTGTGCCGGTGGCGTCTGCCGGTTCTTCGCCCATGATTGGCGAGGACCAAACGAAGTCGTCCCACTTGGCCACGTCCCACAATCCCCCGGACAGTAGGAAGTTCAGGCGCTGTCTGAGGGCTTCGGCGCTTGCGCTGCCGCCATAATCAAAATCTGGCTTAAAGGTCACGCTGGCTGTGGAGCCAGAGCGGATATCCCATATCACTCGCCGGAATCGCTTGCGAACCGCTGGGCTTCTCAGGTCGTTGTACGCCAGGGTCAGAAAGGCGGTGATGGGCTCGCCGTTGAAACTCTCCGCTTCGTTGCCCAGGCGGTAGACGTTGCCCGCATCATCGCCAAAAATCGTCACCTCCTCGCCGCTTGCTTTCTCGCCGCTGTGCATAACCTGGGGCTTGTCCGGGAATTTCACGGTGGTCGTGCCGGTGGGGCTTAGATAGACGCCCGATCCGTCGTCAATGAACACGCGGTATTGCGCCCGACTCTTGCTGAGCCCGCTGCACTGGATTCGGCTGGCCCATCCGTCTTTAGTGAACAGTGGCTCGGTAGAGGCGCCCGCTTGCAGCTGGCGAAAATCGCCAAACTGCTGGGTTGCCTCCAGGTTTGAGATCCCTCGCTCGGCCACAAAGTAGGGCTGAAGCATGCTCTGAAGCGAATACGCTTTCACGCTGGAATTAGGCACCGTGATTCGGCGCTCAAAGTTCTGAGGGCTGGAGCCATAGATTGCCTGCATGCTGTCCCGACAAGCAACGTGCAGTACGCCACCCGTACCGGGTAGCAATCCTGTCAACTTCTGCTGTGTGCCAATTTCGCCCGCACCGGCTGCGCCATCCCAGCCCAGCGGATCGCCCACCTCAGAATACTGGACACTGCCTTGTGAAAAGCCCAGCCACAGGTAGTTGTTATGGACTGCGATGTATTTTGCGCCAGCGGCGGCTTCGGTAATCTCTGTCAAGACGCCGCCCTTCAGCTCGTAGGGCTTGCCCTCGCCCACCATATAGGGGTTCTGGGGATTATCCGTCCTAAAAAGACATAAACCTCTACAGCCTATATCAGTCGTGGCCTTCAGAGGG
>Ga0307952_1001550_pt1 | contig 11202 bp, 11 predicted proteins | sample OrgLakmetagen376_FD_201821 | JGI IMG/M metagenome (GOLD analysis project Ga0307952, IMG submission 201821) | Saline water microbial communities from Organic Lake, Antarctica - #376 | ecosystem: Environmental > Aquatic > Non-marine Saline and Alkaline > Saline | place: Antarctica: Organic Lake...
TTACGCTTTGGCATTATCTTGAACACGATTATAATATACATCTAACGGCAGCAAAACTTTACGACTCCCTAAAACCAGGTGGAAAGTTAATTATAGAAGTCCCAGATTATAAGAGTTTAACGGCCAGAAAGCAACAAGATTTTTGGCAAGGTTGGCACAGTCCAAGGCATCTCACATTATTTTCTAGAAAAGGTTTTCGTACCTTGTTCCCTAAAGATAAATGGAAAATTAGAAAGCATTTAAGATACGGTACTTTAGATGCTTTCACACTTTGGTGGCTTGGGAAAATGGAGAGAAAACAAATAAACTGGTCAAAATCAATGGAAAAAGAATTTTGGCCTCTTGTATTTCTGAAAGTAGTAAGTTTTCCTATTTTTCTTTTTGAAAAAACCTTTCCAATGGGTATTCAGCTTTTAGTCATTGAAAAAAAAGAATAGTTCACCAAGTATTATCTAAAAATAAACAGAGAAAGAATATATGAATCAAATTACTACATGTAGCTTTTTTAAACTTGATAATTTTTCTGCTAAATGGTGGGCTTTTAAATAAATGCAATTGGGCATGCAATCCTTAAAAAATGTTGAAGGTCTTACTTTTTCAAAGATATTAGGTTCAGGAGCTAAAAACGGTTTTAGTGCCATACCAAATTTTGGCACATATGTTTTGCTTTGCGTATGGAACTCGGAGAAAAATGCTGAGGATTTTTTTAAAGAAAATCTATTTTTCAACACGTATAAAAAAAAGAGCACTGAATGTTTTACTGTGTATTCGAATGCTGCGGAATCACATGGTTTGTGGGACGGAAAACAACCCTTCGAAAATAATGCGAAATTGGAGTTGGATCAACCCGTTTTGGTCTTAACACGAGCGCGTATCCGTTTCTCTAAATTATTGTCTTTTTGGCGAAAAGTAGGAAAGGTAAGTCATGGTTTAGACAATTATGATGGTGTTTTGGTATCTATTGGAGTAGGAGAGTGGCCTTTAATCTAGCAAGCAACTATAAGTATTTGGCAATCTCAAGCTGAAATGATGGATTATGCATATAATAATAAAGCGCACAAAAAAGTAATTAAACTCACGCGCCAATTGAACTGGTATAAGGAGGAAATGTTTGCTCGATTTGAGCCCTACAAATTTGAGGGAAGGTGGAATAATCAAGATGTAACTAATTTATTAAGTGAAAATAAGAAGTTGAAATAGTCACAAATTCTTACTTCATTTTTTTTAAAAAATGATTCTACAACGATTTTAATGGAATTTTGAAATTATTCAACTAAAATACCGAGGAATCTCTTCTTCAAAGATCTTCACTAATTAGTAGTTTAGATTAATATTCTGAAGTCTTCCATTAAAATAAGGGTAGAACCAAAAAATAAAATAAAATTATGGAAAAATATGCAGTAGTTGACACAACCGATTCCCCAATAGTTCGAGTACAATTCACAGGGGAAACAGCAAATGAAGACAGTTTTACAGGCTATTTAAAGGAACTTAAAGAAAGTTACGACTACGAAAATAGATTAGCCATAATTTTTGATGCCAATAAGGCGACTTTACCAGGATTAAAGTTTCAAAAAATGCAAGCTAAATGGTTAAAAGACAATAAACAAATGATGGAAGATTATTGTGTAGGAACCGCTTACATCATTTCTAATCGATTAATTCGAAATGTACTAAAAGCCATTTTTACTTTGCAGTCACAACCAGTTCCTTTTTTAGTGTGCAGTAATTCTTCTGAAGCTGAAAATTGGGTTAAACAGCAACTTTGTTAGGATTAATATTTTTTCTTTAAGTCTTTGATAATAAGATATTAAGAACAAGCGTAACGCAGTATTTGACGTTTCCGACCAGACACTAACTACTAAAATCTGTAGTCTACTATTAAGTTAAGGTTGATCATATCGACTTTATTCATCTTTTCTCTGTAATTCATTGATCCTTCATTTGCCTCCTTTTTATAGATGACAACGCATTTTATATCTAATCCTTCTAAGTATCCTTTGAATTTGTAATCAAAAGTTCCTGTGAAATGGTAATAATCATCTAATCCGTATTTATTTAAACGAACATTGTTAATATTTGGTTGATCAATATATCCTGCACCTAATGAAAGCCAGTAGTTTTTTTTACTCGGATTGAATTTGTACTTTAAGACGTATGCATTTAACCCTCCGTATCCTTCAAAAATTTCTCTTGTTAAACTCGCATAGAATTTTTCACGACCCCATTCCCTGGGGAATAAATATCTTCCCTGATCCGAGATTCCGAAATAATTCATTGTTAGTTCATGGGCATTATACGTTATTCCAAAACGACTGCCAATAGCGAAAGCCTGCTCATCAGGTAAAATGTAAGAAAGAGAAGGATTTGTATTACCTCCATTATTCAATGCGTATTGATATAGTCCTTGAGCTCCAAAATGTAATGATGTCTTTTCTAATTCTAGTTCATAATCCACCTGTGCGAAAGTAAGGTTGAATACATTTTCACTCGTGTAATTCCAAGCTTGTAGCTCCCAATGGTTTTTTTCGTATTCGGCTCCCAAAACACCAATCCCGTTTGTCGTAATATTTCCTTTATATGTCATCGTATCACCCAAAGGATTTCTGCCTTGATTATAAATACCGAATGTGTGATCTATCTTATACCAGTGAATTGTACCGCGAATTGTTTCGGCTATAAACCAGCCTGCTAATAATTTAAGGTGTTCCGTTTTATATTTAGCAGTTAGTCCACTAAAAATATTAGGTCGCATTCGATTATCGTTCTCATTGAGTAATGGTGATTCAACTTTTTGTCGTCCTAGTTCAAACTTTAGGTTTTTGCGTTCATAGGTAATATAAAACTCTTCTAGTCGATCAAGATCATTGGAGTTCTTAACATGATTGAGATCATATAGTTGGTGTTCATAGCGACTTCCTTTTCCTGTATTAGGGTCATCTACATGTAAATTATGTTGATAGAGCTGGAACACAAAAAAACCGCTAAAACCGAGGTGGAAATTATGGAATGAAGGAGAATAGTAGCCTAATCCAGCTCCTGCAGCTACTGTGAAATAATCGTGAAGACCTCCTTCATTAATGGTTGACATTGCAAACGAGCGCTTATGAAACTCAAAGTAACCTTTGTCCAAATCCATCCAGAGTCGTTTACTAATTGAATCGGGATGAATATCCGTTCGATGCCCTGGCTGGGCATTTATAGCGAATGAAATCGTGATTATTAGAATAATTAAGAATGTGCGTTTATAGAAAAGTAATTGCATTTTAATTAAAATTTGCTACAAAGTAAGTGTGTCTATTCAGAGTTGTCAGTTACAAAAGTTACCCACAAAAGAAAACCTATAATTTATAGGGGATTATTCGCTATTAAATTATTTTATTCTTTGGTTCGATTTAATGAGGCTTAGATTCAACTAATAAATGCATTCGGGACAGTATTTCTTAGGTTTTATTGGTATGGTTAGGGAAATTCTTTTGATAGTGTTATCCCATTTCTTAAAACTTAATGCTAAATATCAAAAAATATTATTTACTTTTGAAGGAAGTGATAAAGAAATTTACCTCCATATTGATGTTATTTAGTGCCTTAGCAATGATGCTAGGTCACAATTTGATTCCACATCAACATCACGATCATGATGGTGTAAATTTAGAGCACCACCATTCTGATGGAGAAAAGCATAATGATCACGAAAACCAATCTGAAGATTTTGATTTTGGACATCTTTTTTCTCACTTTCAACATAAGGAAAAGGATGTTTCTTTTTTAAGTAACAACAATTCCCACAATACTTTTTCAAAACAACTATTACTTTTCCCTGCTGTATTATCGGATACTTATAATTTTCAGCATATTTCACCTTTTGTTCAGCATTATACACAACCGCTGTACAAAACTGTTTATTTCAATTCACTTTACCATCTTCCTTCAGGACTTCGGGCTCCTCCTTCTTTCATCGTTTAATTTCCTTTATCTTCTAAAGGATCGATTTTACTTGCACTTTACAGTGTCAAGTACCCATTTTATTACTTAAAATCAAAACAAAAATTACGATGAAAAATTCAATTATAGTATTGGCTATAACAGCTCTATTATTTGCAGGATGTGACACTAAAGATTCAAACGGACATGGACATGAGCATGACAGCGAAGGCGGACATACGAAAAGTGAAAGTGTTCACAAGCATTCAGACGGTTCGGTTCATGAGGATCATAAAGATGAGGACCATACTCAAGAAGAATTTAAAGTGAAAAGCGACAACTCTTCTATTGAAACAGAAGAAGGTCATGGTCATAGTCACGAAGACGGTAGCCACAAGCACTAAACTAAATTAAAACCTTAAGAATTATGAAAATAGCATCAATTATGATGGTCTTTTTGGCATTCCTTTTTGTTGGATGTTCTGACAAAAATGAAAACAATCAAAGCCAAGAAACAACAAGCAATTTAGAACCGCTAGCATATACAATTTATTCCGAAAAAACAGAACTGTTTGTAGAGTTCAAACCTTTAGTTGTAGGAAGTACATCTACTTTTGCAGCACATTTTACCATTTTGGGAGAAAACTTTTTACCACTTACTTCTGGCAAGGTAACAGTGAGTTTAGTAATTGGCGAAAATGGTATACGAAATAGTGCGGAATCAGCGAGTTCACCAGGGATCTTCCGATTGGCTTTAAAACCAACAAAAGAAGGAATTGGTAAACTTATATTCGATATTGAAACAGAAGACTATACTGACCAAATCATTATCGAAAACATATCCGTTTATTCGAATGAACAAACTGCACTAGATAATCAAGTGGTGATTGATAGTGGTGACGATATCACCTATTTGAAAGAACAAGCTTGGAAAGTTGAATTTGCTAATGCCCCAGTTTTAAAAATCCCTTTCAGTAACATTATTAAAACGAGTGGACAAATACTTTCTGCACCTGGTGATGAAATAATTATAACAGCCAATACCAGTGGTTCAGTAATGTTTTCGAGTAACAAAACAATTGTGGGTTCAGAAGTAAATGTTGGAACTAACTTGTTTACTATATCTGGAGGAAATATCTCTAAAGGAACTATTGACGCCAATTTTAAAGAGGCAAAAGCAAATTATGATAAAGCCAAAGCAGATTTTGAGCGTGCAAGTGAATTGGTGAAAAACAATATTATTTCACAAAAGGAATATTTGCAGGCAAAAGTTGATTTTGACAATACGCAAACGACATACAATACGATAGCTAAAAATTATTCAGCAAAAGGTCAAGCTGTACTAGCACCAATGGGCGGATTTGTAAAAAACATTTTGATTAGTAATGGTCAGTTTGTAGATGCAGGAACACCACTTGCAATTATTTCTAAAAACGAAAAATTAGTTTTGAGAGCAAATGTTTCCCAGTTATATTTCAATAAGCTCCCAACAATATCGAGTGCTAATTTTAAGCTAGTTGGAGTGGACGAAGTTTTTGAAACACAAGAATTAAATGGGGAATTAATTTCCTATGGAAAAAGTGTTTCGGACAAATCTCCTTTCATTCCAATCACTTTTGAGATAGACAACATTGGAAATATTATACCCGGTTCAGTTGCAGAGGTATTTCTAAAATCTACACCTATTCCAAACACTTTAGTTGTCCCAGCTTCCGCTTTAATGGAAGAGCAGGGAAGTTTTTATGTGTATGTACAAATAGGTGGTGAAAGCTTTCAAAAAAGAGAAGTGAAACTCGGGTCAACTGACAGCCTCAATGTTCAACTCCTTTCAGGTGTAACTGAAGGAGAAAGAGTGGTGACAAAAGGAGCTTATCAAATTAAACTTTCAGCTGCATCAGGTGAATTACCTGCACATGGTCACGAACATTAAAAAGGAAATTATCATGTTAAACAAAATTATAAATTTTTCACTCAACAACCGTCTGCTCATTGTAGTCGCCTCGGTATTGTTAATAGTGTTTGGTTCTTTCGTAGCTTCAGAAATGGAAGTAGATGTATTTCCAGACCTTACAGCACCCACAGTTGTTGTAATGACAGAAGCACATGGAATGGCACCTGAAGAAGTCGAGAAATTGGTTACTTTCCCAATCGAAACCTCAGTAAATGGTGCAACCGATGTACGCAGGGTAAGAAGTTCATCATCGGCAGGAATTTCTATTGTTTGGGTAGAATTTGAATGGGATACCGATATTTTTAAAGCCCGCCAGATCGTCAATGAAAAAATCAGTGCAGTTGGAGAGAAGTTCCCTACAGGAGTAGGCAATCCAACAATGGCTCCTCAATCCAGTATAATGGGTGAGATAATGTTAATCAGTCTTACAGCAGATTCTACAAATCAAATGGATTTAAGAACCATTGCAGATTGGACAATCAGACCAAGATTATTGGCCACTGGAGGAGTAGCACAGGTCGTGACAATTGGAGGAGAATTCAAACAGTATCAAATTTTGGCCTCTCCTCAAAAGATGAAGTTTTACAATGTTTCACTTTCTGAATTACTTAAAGCAAGTGAAGAAGCCAATGGAAATTCCTCAGGAGGCTTTATCAACGAATATGGAAATGAATATATCGTAAAAGGTATAGGCAGATCAAATAGCGTTGATGTATTAGGAAAGTCAGTGATCAAACAGATTAATGGAAACCCTGTTAAAATCGAGGATGTTGCTGAAATCAAAATTGGAGCTGCTCCAAAGATTGGTGATGGATCTGTAAAAGGGGAACCAGCGGTAATTATGACCGTGATGAAACAACCAGGAACAAATACACTTGAATTGACTGATGAGATTGATGCAGCAATTACAGCTATTGAAAGTAATCTATCCGGTGATATAAACATCAATACAGAAATTTTCCGTCAGGCTGATTTTATCAATGCTTCCATTAGTAATATTAAGAAAGTACTCCTTGAAGGAACAGCTTTTGTCGTTATTATCCTCTTTTTGTTTTTAATGAATTGGCGAGCAACTGCTATTTCATTAGTTGCAATTCCTATTTCATTGATTGTTGCAATTCTGACCTTAAAAGGACTCGGTTTTACGATTAATACGATGAGTTTAGGAGGAATGGCAATCGCCATAGGAGATTTAGTAGATGATGCCATTATTGATGTCGAAAATGTTTTTAAACGATTGAAAGAAAATGCTTTAAAACCTATTAAAGAAAGAAAGAAGAAACTCAAAGTAATTTTTGATGCTTCTTTTGAAATACGGACAAGCATAATTAACGCGACATTTATTATCATCGTTGCATTCCTTCCTTTATTTTTCTTATCAGGAATGGAAGGTAAGTTATTAGCGCCATTAGGTATTGCGTTTATTGTTGCCCTTTTTGCTTCTTTAATTGTTTCTATAACGTTAACTCCAGTGTTGTGTAGTTATTTACTAACCAAAGATAAAATGTTGGAAAAACAACATAAAGAAAGTTGGTTAGTAGAACGTCTTCAAAAACTGTATGTGCTATTACTTGAAAAAGTAATGCGATGGAAAAAGACAATGATTGCAGGAAGTCTTGTATTATTTGCTTTATCAATGCTTGCATTTAGTCAGTTAGGAAGAAGTTTTTTACCTGAATTTAATGAAGGTTCATTGGTGGTTAGTGCAGTGAGTTTACCCGGAATATCTTTAGAAGAGAGCAATAAAATTGGAACCAATATTGAAAAAGAATTGCTTACTGTTCCTGAAATAGAGATTACGAGTCGTCGAACAGGAAGAGCAGAATTAGATGAGCATGCACAAGGTGTAAACGCTTCTGAAATAGATGCTCCTTTCACGTTAGGTGAGAGAAGTAGAGCAGATTTCATGGTTGATGTTCGAGAGAAAATCGCTGGAGTATCTGGAGCAAACATTACTATTGGACAACCAATCGGACACAGAATTGACCACATGCTTTCTGGAACTCGCGCCAATATTGCTATTAAACTTTTTGGTACTGATCTGAATAAATTGTTTTCTATATCTAATCAAATTAAATCAAAAATCGAAGGAATTGAAGGTTTGGTAGATTTGAGTGTAGAACAGCAGGTAGAGATTCCTCAAATTCAAATAAAAGCAAAAAGAGAATTATTAAATCATTATGGAATTGCCATTGGAGAATTTAACGAGTTTGTGGACGTTGCTTTTGCAGGAGAAAAGGTCTCTGATATTTATGAAGGAGCCAAAACATTTGATTTGATTGTTCGATTTGATGATGAAAACAGAGGTAAAATAAAGAATATTCGAAATACTTTTATTGACACAAGAGAGGGAACGAAGATTCCACTGCATTATGTTGCAGATATCGTAAGTTCGAGCGGTCCAAATACTATTAATCGTGAAAACGTCGAAAGAAAAACAGTAGTTTCTGCAAACGTTGCAGGACGTGATCAAAAAGGTGTTGTTGAAGATATTCAACGAACTATTGAAGAAGAAATATCACTCCCAGAAGGGTATCATATCGAGTATGGTGGTCAATTTGAAGCAGAAGCAGAAGCTTCAAAAACTTTGATGGCTACTTCATTACTTTCACTATTGATTATCTTTCTGTTGCTTTATCAAGAATTTAAGAACATCAAAATTGCAGGCATAATTCTATTAAATCTTCCATTGGCATTGATCGGAGGAATATTCAGTATCTATTTTACAAGTGGTATTTTAAGTATTCCTGCAATTATTGGATTTATCACCCTTTTTGGTGTAGCTACAAGAAATGGGATTTTATTAGTTTCACATTACAAAACCTTACAAGATGAAGGTTTGAATTTATATGATACTATAATTCAAGGTTCAAAGGATAGATTAAGCCCTATTTTAATGACTGCATTAACTGCAGGATTAGCATTAATACCTTTAGCAATCGCAGGTGATTTACCAGGTAATGAAATACAAAGTCCAATGGCAAAAGTGATTCTTGGCGGACTGCTGACATCGACACTACTCAATATTTTCATTGTTCCTGTAGTGTACTTTTTAACGAATTCAAAATCAGAGAAAAAATGAAAAAGTTATTTTATATACTATTGCTTTTATTTGGTATAGCCTTAAATGCAAAATCACAAATATCGATTGACTCTGTTCTTTATAAAATTGAGCAGAACAACAAAACCATTCAAGCCAATGTTCAATTTTGGGAAGTAAAAAAAATGGAGTATAAAACAGGATTAACGCCCTATAATCCAAAGGTTGAATATGATTACTTGAATGGTTCACCTGAAGGTGCAGGGAATCAAATAGAATTTTCAATCACGCAATCTTTTGACTTTCCAACAGTTTATAGCAAGAGAAAGCAGCTTTCAAGAGAGCAAATCAAACAAGCTGAATTTCAATTAACTTCTGCTAAACAAGATATCTTATTGGAAGCGAAACTCATTTGTATTGAGTTGGTTTATAGAGATAAGTTTCAGTCAGAAGTTATAAAAAGAAAACAAAGTACTGAGAAATGGCTTGCTGATTTTCAGTCGAGTATGATCAAAGGTGGAAGAAGTGTTTTAGATGTAAATAAAGCTAAGCTTCAGCTTACTGAAATCAATGCTGATTTTCAGAAAAACAGATCTGCAATCAATCAATTAAATCAAAGATTGACTGAATTAAATGGTGGCGTTGTACTTAATTTAACCGATCTGTCTTATTCTGAATTAATCGAGGTTCCCTCTTTTGAAAATTTAGAAGAAGAGATTAAAGCCAATGATCCAATTCGTGAATATATGGAACAAGAAAATGTTATCATTGAAAAGAAGATCGAGTTGAGTAAAGCTATGTCCTTACCAAAAGTCGAAGCTGGTTATCGTTATCAGGCCATATTAGGACAAAGATTTAACGGAGTTCATGTGGGGCTTACAATTCCACTTTGGGAAAATAAAAACAAAGTAAAAGCGCAGCAAGCCAACCTGGAGTTTAATGATTTGAACTTAAAAAATCACTCCAATGAACGTTATTATTACATACAGAATATGTATGAAAAGCAACTCAATCTTAAATTAACGCTTGATGAATACGCTTTACTTTTTACGGATTTAAATACTGAAGAATTGTTAGATAAATCTTTAGCTCTTGGACACATTTCAGCGATAGAGTACTTTATGGAAATGTCTTTTTATTACGACGCCTTAAAGAATTATTTAATGACTGAAAAAGAGTATCGTCAATCTGTAGCCGAACTGTTTAAGTATAAATTGTAAGCTATTTGAGCAAACACAGTGATAAAGAACTATACCATTTTAAATGATGTTTTTGTTAGTGTGTTTGCTTTTTAGTTAAATTTTATGGGAACAATATAAATAACTTTTAATTTAATGGTTTGTAAACTTTTAGGCTCTAATGTTAAAGTAACTGATAGGAATCAAAGAGAGTGACTTGCCGAATTTGGGAATAAGAATTATAAATGATTTAACTATTGATTTTTAGGTTTAACAAAACAGTATAGGAATCTAGTAAAATACCCTGATTATTTGGCGAAAAGTCCCTACAGTGATTATTGAATTCACGAATTTTTCTATCTAGCGAACGCTAAATAAAAAGAATGCTGCAAACAATTCAAGTAGCCGCTTTACTGCAAGGTTTATTTTTACTATCAGCACTATTCATTAATCGCAAAGACTATAAAAGAACTACTTTTTGGCTTTTATTTGGTAGTTTACTTGCTATTCTTTTATATATTTTGGGCGATGACGGAAACAATCTTTTTATTCACAATTCAGATTGGTTTCTTTTTGATAGTTCGCTCTTCATTACATTTCTTTTTCTCTTCTTTAGATATTATAATAATGGGAAAAATACATTCTCAAAACGCGACTATCTATTCTTTCTGCCTAACATTCTCTATTTTATAATTGAAGGAATTGAGATATATTTGGTAGAATAAAATTTAATTGTCGAAATCTTTGAGATTATTACAGAGATTAGTTTTGTGATTTATCTATTGGCAATAATTCGTTCCATAGTAATGGGGGAAAAGGAACATTGGCTAATTTATTTCACAGTTCCCATCTCTATATTATTCTCGCTATCCTCCATAAATGATATTTTTATTACTTTAGGATATGTTGAATTACCTTTTTTTCGTGATCAGAATTTCAACACCTATCTTTTATTGATCATTGCATTTCTTTTCTATTTTATTGCCTTCAGATTATTGGGTAAAAACAAAGATATTTTACCTATCACCTTAAATCCGCAAACTAATTAAATTTCACAAATTTTCTTTCAAACAATATATTTTGAGCCTATTTTGAGTCGGATTTCAATA
>Ga0307952_1001551_pt1 | contig 11202 bp, 13 predicted proteins | sample OrgLakmetagen376_FD_201821 | JGI IMG/M metagenome (GOLD analysis project Ga0307952, IMG submission 201821) | Saline water microbial communities from Organic Lake, Antarctica - #376 | ecosystem: Environmental > Aquatic > Non-marine Saline and Alkaline > Saline | place: Antarctica: Organic Lake...
TCCCTTACTGCTGCTGCTTCTCATACCGGGCCTGCTGCTTTTCCGAACTGACCAGCTGCATCTCATGATCTCATGATCCTTCTGCCTTTTTTTCTTGCGCACCTTCAGAACCAGGTGCGACTCAATTCTCTCCTATTTGTCCACCATGATGAGCACTTCCTCCCTGCTTCCCTGCTTTGGGGCTTGCCACGTGCATGGCAAGCACTTAAACGTACCCCCCTCTTGCTCTCCAAAGTACTGGCGATGGTCCTCAGGGACTCTGCTGCTGTGGGAGCCAATCATGCGTCCACACCGCCTGCGCTTACCCCCCTCTCCTGCTTCTGGTTCTGCCTCTGGTGCTGCTTCTGGTTCTGCCAGTGCTGGTTTGTGCTGGTGGAGGCGCTGCAGCAGGTGTTGCAGCTTGTGCTGTTGGAGCTGCTAGCATGGATGAGAGGGGCATGGAGGGGTCAAGAAGGGTAGGAACTTGGGCGCTCTGACCAGCTGTTTTATTTTACAGCCCCCTTGGCCCCCTCGGCCCCCAGAGGGCTTGGAGTGAACTTTGACTCGTTTGCAAATTAAAACTTATAAACTATTGGCTACACTGGGTGATCGACAGGTACATTTTGTGTCGCCACCGGACAACGTTTGGTTACACTGGGTGCTCAGCGACGCCCTGCCGGGCGTCGCTGTGTCTTACCCAAAATGGCCAAAATGTGACACATAAGAAACGTGTCGCGCTTAATTGAAACACTGGCCAGCAACTCCCCTCTCTGGGCAGTTCTCCTTCCAATTAAGATGTCTGGTCCTATTGAGGCGCAAGACTCATCTTCCTATGCATCAACCTTTTCCGTCCTGCTGTGCGCCAACCTCGTTGCCCTCCTTCGTGCCATGCAGATCAAAACGGCCCTCATGACGTGGGTGACGCGGGACTGCAACAGCACCCAGGTCCCCCTGGCTCCCTTCCTGCGAAACAAGATCGCTCAGACGCTGGTGGCCGTGCTTCAGGTGAGACCCAAGCTCGCTCTCACTCTCTACTCGTTGCAGTGCCGTTTCCATGACGGCCAAAATGCGACACAGTGGCGGTGCGTTGCTGCCAGTCGAAACACTGGCAGCGTTTCCAACTGCAGCCAGACAGAAGCAGTGCACAAAAACAGCAGCACTATGGGTAGCCAGGCCATACCTGAGACTTTTTTTATTTGAATTTGACATGTGCTATCGTATCCTGTTTGCCCGCACGTAGTACGAGTACCCCTCTACCTGGTCGTCCTTCTTTGAGGACCTCATCCGTGTGATGCTTCCGGGCTGCTGTGCAACGGTGACACCAGGAGGTCCGATGGTGCTGGGCCCAGTCGCTCAGGTGTGTGAAACGTTAAGATGTCATTTTTCCCCTTAAAACACGCACAGTGTAATGTGGCACGGATAGGGCCTCAATTCATTCTTTGTCATTCAACATGAACTTAACACTGGTTGCAACGCTAAAGTTCAGTTACAAAATTGGTGAAAGAGGCTGTCGTGATAAGGATGCAGGAGCGTGTGGCCTCTTGGCTTCGTGGTGCAAATTATGAAATGACTTTGTTGCTGCTAAAGGGGCAAAGGCCTTTCCTTCTATCACGCAGCCCAAAGACAGTTTTAAATGATTGCATTTCGGGCTTTTCAGGGCAACGAAGGTGTCGTGGACATGTTTTGCCGGATCCTGATTAGCGTGGACGAGGACTTGGTCTCGCTGGACATTCCCAGGTCAGTGACTTTGTTTGCTCCCTTTTTTGCTCTATCTCTGTTTGCTTTATCAATCAAGGGGTGGCAATATTGACGTTTGGAAGTCGTCTCGCACGTAGCGCATCGCGCTTGCGTGTGTGTATGTGTGTGTGTGTGTGTGAGTGTGTGTGTATGTGTATATGTGTGTGTGGGGGGTTGTTGTGAGTGTGTATTTGCTGTGCTTTTGTGAGTGCACTCAATCATTTCCTTTGCAATGCCACAAACTGCTTAGTAGGCGAGCAGGGTGGACTAGCCAAAACAAGCCTTGCGACGACATGTTGCGGTTCCAATGCCATCCATTTTCACACAGGTCTCAGAACGAGAGCAAGCTGAGCATGCACGTCAAAGACAGCATGAGGGAAAACTCCATCGTGGATGTGGCGGCAACATGGTGCGTGCAGCAGGGTGCTGTTGCCTGAACTTGACGCACATTCTTTCTCTGCCTTGCTGCTTGCCTGCACGCATGCTCTACTTGTGAGACACAGACTGCTCCTGATTTTGTTAATAATGATTCACCCTTATAATAGTTACAGGTTAATGCCTTTCTAGTTTGGCACAAACATTTGCGTACTTGTATAGCGCAAACTCACCCACACATAACACACATACAATTAACGCGGCTGTAGGTATTTGCTGACGGAGACCTACGCCAGTAAGGCGCCTGAGCTGGCAGCTTTTGTGTTGCAAACAATGCAGCGCTACATCTCCTGGATTGACATCAACCTTGTGGGCAATGAAAAGTGGGTTCTATACTCACCTTGTGTGAAATGAAAAAACGTGCATGAACACCGTATACGTCCCTAGGTACAGTGGTTTCCTTGCTAACAACATCGTATATGCACCGCATATACAAGTACATACCGCATAAACATTCACGTTCTGCATTACATGTATGCTTTTGGTCAACCCTAGAAATGTGTGTGCCTTGGTGACCCCAAACGAGGCCCCCTCATACTCAAATCAAGCAGCAACTACATCGGCTCCCTGCCTGCCTGTATTACCTTGAGCAATTAAGTTCTCGTCCACAACAGACATAATAAGCACCCCTTTCTTTTGATCTGCTTTTTCACGTATTTGAGATTAGGTCTCAAAAAGTGTGTGGCTGGCACAATATGCGCGCGCAGGTTCACGACGCTCTTGCAAGCGCTGCTGGATTCAGGCTACAGCCCACTGCAACTCAGAGGGGCTGCTGCAGATTGCTTGGCTGAACTACTGGCGAAGCGCATGGACTCAACAGCAAAGCTGACCCTGATCAAAGTACTGCATGACGGTTTCTTCAAAGCTTCAATCCGCCAGCTTGAGTATTTCTCAGCCTTTGTCCTGCTTGCCCATACAGGACGCTTTGCTGTATCAATGGCCCCCCTGTCAACGTGACTGCCTAATTGTTTACTTCTGTATTTGCTCTGCTGCCATGCACACAATGAGGGTGCAAGAAACCTGCCATGTCCATCACGCTGCCTCTCATCTCATCACTGCTGGTTTTGCTGCACTCGTAGAACATGGGCATAATGGATCGCTGCGCCAACTGGGCTGTGTCTGGGTTTCCACTTCCCCCTGGATCGCCAGCAGCGCAGGTGCAGGGTCGCTCACGCATGCACATTTACACACACAGAGAGAGAGAGGAAGAGAGAGAGAGAGAGAGAGAGAGAGAGAGAGAGAGAGAGAGAGAGAGGGAGAGAGAGGGAGAGAGAGAGAGAGAGAGTGAGAGAGAGAGAGAGAGAGAGAGAGAGAGAGAGAGAGAGAGGGAGAGAGAGAGAAATTCATGCACTTGTACATATACTCACGCACTGCACACGTACGCAAACCCAAAGATTAGTGCACACAAGCATGTATGCACGCACCAGAAGGAGGTGCTGCCTGTCTTCCTGTTTTTATCCAAGGACGCTGGTGCTTATGTGATGCAAGGACGTTGCGCCGCTAGGTTTCATGAGAGGCAGGAATCCAGATGAGGGAAAGATCAGTGCGCCTGCATGGGGTCAATGACTTTGTGGCAAATGTGGTCACGCCCCATGTGTATGTACGTTTGCGTTGCCTGAATTATGTGTATGTACGTTTGCGTTGCCCGAGCTGCCTGTGCTGAACCAAATGTTTTCCTTATTTTTGCGTACTTGATTACTTGTGAAAGCTGTACACCCTGCATTTCCACCTTGTGGCACTAGTGGAGCAACTCCTCTTAGCTTCACCTCATTAATTTTCCTCCTTGATTGCTGAAAGCACACTGCCATCTCGTTTCCATCTCACACTCTCACACAGACCTTACCTGGCACCTAGCACCATCTCGTCCCCACCTTAAACACTCACGCAGGCCTTGTCTGGCCGAGCCAGCCCATCTGCCAGTGGCCTGCCTCTGGCAGACGAGGACCCTGCGGGGGCAGAGCTGTTGACAAAGCTGGCCCATCTTCTGGCCTGCCTTGCCACAGAAACCATGGACAGTCTTAAGAAAGTGGAGAACGGTGAGGAGGGGGGCTGTCCTGTCCTGAACTTTTGAGTTGCAAGGCAACCAGTGTCGAAGGAGGTTGGCAAGCAAGAGCTGAAGGTGGTCTTGCCTGCGCTTGCATTGCTAGAATAGGCGCTTTTGATGATGCATGTACTTGTAGACTGCACTGCATTGTACTTGTCGAGCCAAAAAGGTTGTATGCCAAAACAGTGTAGCGGTGTCTGTTGCCGTACTAACTAGGACGCTGGTCAGAAGCAGTGGACGTGGGTTTGTGTGTTTTATGGAGGGAGTAGGACACCAGGCATTGGCATCCAGTTGTCGTACACTTCCACCTGACACACAGGTGTCATCAGCCTAACTGCCATGGGCATCGGAGTGGGAGATGAAGCTACACAGGAAGCCTCTGCAGCTGCTGCCACTGCAACGCAGCTCCTCGACACTCTGCTCCCTGCATTGCTGTCAGCCTTCAGGTAAGGGAAGACGTGCCTTGTTTTTATTCCTTCCTCGTTTCATTTTAAGGCCACTTTTACTGTTGCCCTTGTGTGTGCCAAGCGTTGCTGTAGTTGCAGGTGAACACACATGTTGCCTTAACACACGCACCAAGCTTTTTATGTGTCAACACACACATCGCAGGCCTCAACACACACACGACATTATAGGGTTTCACACGACTTATAACAACCTCACCACTGAATGTGTGCATGCAGCTCGGGCATCGACGAGGTGGCCCTCCCTCTGCTGCCCTTCATGTCCGCCTACGTCGCACGCCTCAAAACCTTGCACAAGCGGCACGCAGGGGTGCTGCCTCCTGATTGCGTGATGCACGTGCGCGCCATGCTGGCTGGCATTGCAGTGGGCGCACGATACCCGCTGCACGGGTGTGCAAATGATGCTGGACAGGGGGGTATAGTGGTGGTGGGGTCAGGGGGGCGCAGCGGGCCTTCGGCAGCGGCTAAGGATGAGCAGCAAGAGGTGGGGTTGCTGTGATTGCTGCTAGGGGAAAAGATATATTACTAGCTGTTAACAAGTGTTTGTCGGCATGCTGACTTGAGTCAGAAGGTGACTAATGTGGCAAGGGTGAGTACTAAGGCTGACTGAGAAATCTGATGGCCCAGGTGCGGCCGGGCGTGAATTGGTCGATGTGGGGGAATTGCTCTGCCGAGGATGCCTATTTGTTGAGCAAGAAGCTGAGAAGCCGCTTTGTTCCCGTTTTAATTCGCTTGAATCAGTTGTTCACGCTTTCTAGGCACACTTGGTTCCTGCCTGCTCTGACTTGCTGCAGATGGAAGACAAGCGCCGTGACCTTTACACGTTGTACAAGAACCTGGCCAAAGTGGCATACTTGGAGGCCTTGAGCTTTGTGGGCAGCACACTGCAGGTAAGATAAGGAAGGAAGGAGCAGGGCCGATTGTAACGCAATTGGAAGGCACAGTAGCCCTTACTGTTTCCTCTGCCATTGAGCTGTTCTTTAAGTAAGTCATAACACCATATGTCTGTGGGCACACACACTATTGTTGCACATTAGCTGTCACACCCATTCTCACATTCTCACACTTTGCACCCTGGCTGGTCGTGCGTGCGGGTGCTGCCAACAAAGTCACGCACACGCAGCATAAGGCATGCTCATTCACAAATACACACCTGGCTGCAGGCCGTCGTGGAGGCAGGGGCAGCTGGGGGGGGGGCAGACAACCAGCAGCACATCCAGGGGGCACGATGGCAGGTAAGGAACAGCATCAGACAATCACCAAGTCAAGTGTAGACAATAATTAAGTTTGAACCTGTGTCTTGTATCATTAAGCGTACAGCCTCCTGTATGCTTTGGAGCAGAAGCGACCGCTGTGTTTGCTCAGGCAAAAGTTGGCAGTGCATCCTTAGGGCTTATCCAGACTTTTTTCCATACGGTGTGCGTACTTAATCTGAAGCTGGAAATCTTCTGACGCCTATGTTTGGACACGGTTTATTACATATACCGTGCTGGCTGACCGCGTTTGTTCCAGGACTTGAGTGTGTGATTCATTTGCACGCCCTTGACGGAGCTGGCGTGGGATTCTTTGGGACACTTGACCCTCATCAGCCTCGCCCTTGCTGAACGCAGGATGTGGAGGTGGGGGTGTCGCTACTATACGAGCTGGGGGAGGCTGCCGCAGAGGAGTCGGCAAAAGCAGAGGGAGCAGGCCCCCTGGCAGCTCTCGTCACGGCATTAGCACAGGCACGTGAAGTGGTGTAGTGGCATTGCACCTCAAGTATTGAAGTGCTCAGAGGCACCCATGTCTGTTATGCGCTTTAGAGAAAATGGCAACACACACATACATTAAAACAAGCAACACACACATCACGCGTACATCATATGCACGTACATACACACACATGCATCCAATACATACATGCCCATAATACAAACACCAAGCACTGGCGCTACCACACTCAAGCGCAGGCCTGCGGAGCAGCCACCGCAGCACATCAGACACCAGGGGTCCAGGGCATGGGGGGCATGGCAGGCCAGTTTACGGCAGCCCTCCCTGCTGCAGGTCACAGGCTGGTGGCCCTGGGGGTAATGGAGACCTTTGTGCGCTACTCACGTGTGCTGCAACAGTCCCAGGCGCTGCTGCCAAGCGTGGTGATGACCTTCTTGGATGCACGGGGCCTAGGTCACGCCAGTGAGGTGGGCACCGACCAGTGTGTACATGACACACTTGATTCCTTGCGTGTGTTCACTGGAATGTGTCTGGTGATAGGCGTAAAGTGTGTGATAGGCGTAATGTGGTCTGGTGGTAGGCGTGATAGGCGTAATGTGGTGCGTGATAGGCGTAATGTGGTCGGGTGATAGGCGTAAAGTGCGTTCCTGGGCTGAGCAGGAAAAGTGCCCCAGGGAGTGTGTTCATGGAAAGCAGGGTCGCACTTCTCTGTGGCACGCTCCTGATTCCCGCTGCCTGCCTGATGTGACAACACAAAGAGCTGCTTTGTCAAGCTGGGAAAAGTGTAGCAGGCATGTTCACATATGCAGACCTGCCCCTAGACATCTTCCATCTGTGTGTGCATACAGATGTGCGTGAGCATGCCCATTGCCTGCGTTGACGAGCTGGCCACCGTTGCAATGTTGCCTCTATGCTGTGTTACTCCTCACATTCACATTTCACATGTCACAGTTCACAGTTCACATTTCACATTTACCGAGCTTGTCATTTGCTTGCCGGCACAGGATGTGTCCACTCGTGCCTGCTACCTGTTCTGCCGCTTGTCCAAGTCTGTGCGCAACAATTTGCGGCCGTACCTGCCTAACATACTCACCAGCTTGGAAGGACACCTTGCACGGATTGCTACCACACCTGTCGGGGATGTGCCAGGCGTACAGGTAAGGAGGGAGGACATGACAAGGTGCAAGGCCCCTCTATATTAAACCCCTTGTTCTCAAACCATAAGGGTTTCTGTAACCTGCCACCTGACGCATGTCCCTCCTTTTGCTGCAACGCAAGACACCTGCTGCGTTTATGCGCTAATGGAATGCTCTGGCACAGAGTACTCTCTTTGTATTTTTCAAACTTTGCACGCAGTTCCTTCAGTCTCTGTGATCAGCTACAAAATGGTCCACACCAAATAAATCTAAGCAGTCATGGCCAGAAAATAATGAATTGTTTTGCTGGCAATATGCCTTGTGAGTGCTCTGGCTTGTGTACTATGCTACACACTGACTGCATGCACGCACCCACATATACACACACATAATACATACAGGCCGTTGCGCGCGATCCAGCCTCCAAGGCCATGGCCCCTGCCACTGCACTGTTGGACGACCGGCTGTACGTGTTTGAGGCGGTGGGGCTCCTGCTCGGTCAGGACGACGTGGCAGCAGAGCAGCAGCTGGCAGCCTTATCTGCCTTGTTGCAGCCCCTGACTGCTCAGGTATGTGTGCTTTGATGCGCGTGCACATGTAAATGTGCATGTGTCAATCAGCGTGAACATGTACGTGTGTGTGTGGTTGTGGTTCTACGCTGTTGAAGAATATGTATGCATGGACAGCGTGACGGAGGAGTCTAAAGGCGTTACGTGCTTTGCACAAACGCCCTCCATCAGCCCTGAAAACACTGTGTACCTGCAGGGATGTTAATTACTGAGCTCCGTCACCCATGCTCCAAATTGGATGGTCACACAAAACTCCCTTTGCTACACAACTGTGCAATTTCAAATAAAAGACCATCCTGGCCTTGCATCAATACGGCATGCCTGTTAACGCAAATGATCATTAGGCCGTTGCGCGCACACACACACACACACACACACACACACACACACAAACACACACACACATACACACACACATATACGCACACATTCACGTACGATTTGGCACGATTTCGCAAATATGTGCAGATTAAAGCCAACCTGCCCAATAGTAGACCATCCCAGGGCGGGCCACCTTCTGCAGGCCTCATCCTGCAAGCCTTAGAAGCTGTGGTGCGACTCAACAAGGGCTTTAAGACGGACCTTGCCACACGCAGTCGGCCTCAGATAGGTGGGGGGAGTATGTGCAGGTTTTCAAGAAGGTGGGGGGAGCATGTGCAGGTCCCTCAACAGCCCTACCCTGCATCCCTTGACATGCAACACTGAAACTATGGACAAACCCCACAGAGGTACTGATGTTTCATCAGGAGCTAATTCCCAGCAAGCAGCTGATTTTGGTTGCAACGCCATGCACTCGTGTTGATTGCACCTAGATGCAATGCTGCAGCTTTCTCCCTGTACCTACTTCTTGATCTCCATGTCTGTTTCTCGGGATGAGCCAGATTTACACACTCTACGACAAATGACTGTGCACTCTATCTACCCATTACCTGCAGGTGCTATGTTTGCCAGCGTGGTCGAAGTTGCCTTGGCAATACCACGAGAGTACCCCAACCATAAACTGTTGCGAGCACGCTTCATCAGCTTCCTCCACAGAATGGTGGAGGGCTTGCAGGTTTGTGTTGCAATTGCACAATATAATCCATGCACTCACACGGCCAGGTGCCGGCACAGCAAAAAATTACCCTGTGTGTAGGAAGGTGACTCGAGTTGCCGCAAATAGCAGTGTCAATCACCCCTACTTGATGGCTTCCGTGTTCATGGTAGGCCATCCACCCGTGACAGGAGCGGTGGGCGGTTTTGTTTTCAGATCAAAGCAGGGTTGTTCAGTTCAGGGTTTGGTCAAAAGGTCCGGGTTCTCAAACTTTAATGCATTTTAACTAAATTTAAAAATGCTGTTTGCGAGGTATTAAAAGTTTGTCGAACGTCAAGCCCTTTTTTCGAAATTTTGGGTACAAAATTGCAGCTCAAAGTGCAGGAAAGAGCCTTAGATGGCCGTCAAAGGCTCTGTTTTTTTAGCACTGATCAATTATAACATACCGTACCTTTTTGATAACACCCCGCATGAATATCGTTTTTTGCCCTGCGGGGTGACTGTGGTAAGCTTTAATATTTATCTTTTTTTGACCTGCGGGGTTGTGCAAGATCAGTGTAAATAAGTTCTTTGGGGTCACTGCAAGTCATGAGCGACGAGAGGCCTCCCACCCCCCGCCCCAGCGGCACCAGCAGCACAAGCAGCTGGCAACTGACTAAGCCAAGTTACAGCAGGAATTTTGCTGCGGAACAGGCTGAGCGGCGGGCGGAGGATGCAGCAATGAAGAGGCCTCCTGGCAGGCCAAAGAAAGATTCCAGTTTCACAGGTCAGTTAGGATGAAGGGACACAGAAAGGGCACAGTGGGCAGCAGAGCAGGCAGGACGCTTGTTCTCTGCGCTTGCCCTTAAGCAACACGGCAGCTGTTATGCACAGAGGCATTGGCACTCATGAGGGGGAGGCTGTGTGGCAAGGAGAAGATGTAGAGGAGGGCTGAAGAGGACCAAGCTGCAACGCTTGCGCATGCAGAGCAAGTCAGAGCAGCCCAGCAGCTGCCATAGGAGCAGGTTGGGTAGCTGGTGCGGCTAACAAGGTCACGCATTAAGGCTGCCCGCACCCAAGCAGCACCATCAGCATGTGCGAGCAGCAGCCGCAGCAGCAGCAGCGAGGAGAGCGAGGAGGACAGCAGCAGCAGCAGTGGCAGCGGCTGGAGGAAAAGGAAGCAGATTGGGGGGGGCGTCGAGTAGTAGAACAAAGAACAAATTTACATGCGCAGCATGTTGGCTTTCCTTTGCCCTTTTGCGTTGTACCCTTTCATTTAAACTGTTTTTAAAGCTTATTGGTGCTGAACAGGGCTAAAAGCCCTGCGGGGTTGAGCGGGAAGGGCAAAAGTTGTATATTTTGGGGGTGTGGGAAGGTGCGGGATCATATAAATATTTCCGAAATTTGGGGTGCGGGATGAGTACGAAAAGGTACGGTATCATATATATTTAGGGTAGGCCAGAACCCTATATATACGGTGTATATACGGTGTTTTTGGCAGGGAAACCACCAAATGTACGGTCATATACGGTGCATATATACGGTTCTGGCCAACCCTAAATATATTTAACACGATACAAGCATGCTTTGGACGAGTATGACCACAGAAACCAGCAAAGTCCCAAATTCCTCCATTTTCGAAATTGCACATTGCTGTCCCCATGAACGGCTCACCCCTTAGCAAGCCAAACACTCCCAATAAGCCAATTTTGGCTCTATCTTTCCTTTCCCTTCACCATTTTGGGACCTGAAAATTGCGTTGGAGCTAGCTTTACATGTCTACAAACAATTAAAGTGATATTTGTTACGGAACAAATAACAGGCATCATTGCTAAAAAACTGCACCAATCCGTGCCCTCTAAATTTTAATATCCTTGGTAATTTGGTTTACATCTCTGGTGTATGAAGTGAGGGTGTGAAACGGGGCCGAAAAAGCTCCAACTAAAACTGCTTGCATGTAGAACTGCAAAATAGTTCACCGAATTTTAACCAGGCCACCAATTGGCCACACTTTATTTTTATTGCACCTTTTTTTAATACGCACCATGCCCCACAGACCCCCCAGAAGGTCAAATTTCCAGCGAATGTCAATGGTTTAGATCTTACATCAAGAATC
>Ga0307952_1001552_pt1 | contig 11198 bp, 5 predicted proteins | sample OrgLakmetagen376_FD_201821 | JGI IMG/M metagenome (GOLD analysis project Ga0307952, IMG submission 201821) | Saline water microbial communities from Organic Lake, Antarctica - #376 | ecosystem: Environmental > Aquatic > Non-marine Saline and Alkaline > Saline | place: Antarctica: Organic Lake...
GAGACAGGCCGTAGCGCCGCTGAATTTCTTCGGTTAACTGCCTGCCACCAAAAATCTGCTCGCGGGTGTAGACCGTTTTCCCCTCAGCCAGAACGCTCAGTGTCGTCATGGTCGCGCCGATATCCACAACAGCCACCACCAGCTCCTCACCCTGAGAATCGAGCTGGGTTTCTATAAGGGAGTAGGCACGTTCGAGTGCATAGGCTTCGACATCAACAACTTTGGTCGAAAGTGACGCGATTTCCAGTGCATCTTCCCGGATATCGACATTCTCCTTTCGACAGGCAGCCAACAGCACATCCACCTGATCAGGATTGGTCTCGGAAGGGCCCTGAACTTCAAAGTCGATCGCTACTTCGTCCAGCGGATAGGGAATATACTGGTCGGCCTCCAGAGTAATCTGATCTTCCATTTCAAATTCGTTGAGACCACCGTCCATCTGGATCAGTTTGGTGATCACCGCAGAACCGGAGACTGCCACCGCTACGTGCTTGATGCCGGTACGGGCTTTGGAGGCAACCCGTTTCAGGACCTCGCCAACCGCTTCGACGTCAGTAATGTTTTTCTCTACAACGGCATTGGCCGGCAAAGGCTCTACCGCGTAGCTCTCGACCTTATAACGGCCACCCTGCTTTGATAATTCCAGAAGCTTCACTGAGCTGGAGCTTATATCCAACCCAAGAACCACACTGGATTTTTTCCGAACAATCCGAACACTGGCTCACCCTATACCTGGTTCCGCGCACCGGGTCATGAATGGTTTGTTAAAACCGTTTCATATGTGTTTTTTATTTAAGAGAATTTCCTAAACTTTCCGTCTACAATGCTCGTTCTTCTTTTATCGAGAGCATTGCCACCTGGAAGCGTCTCTTCGTTCCTAAAGCAATTTCTCAAATGATAGACCTATATCCAACAGTTGTCAGAAAAAAATGTCTCATTTGCTGCGCACATCTCGCCTATTTGTCTGGTTCTTTGTCATCGGTCTCAGTATCGCCACCCTTCTCACTTCCGGATTCTATCTTTACTTGCGACCCGGATTGCCAGCGGTCGATCAACTTCTGGACATCAAACTTCAGACCCCGTTGAGGATCTACAGCGCAGACGACAGATTAATAGCAGAATTTGGTGAAAAGAGAAGGGCACCAGTCACAATCGAACAGATCCCTACAATTCAGTTACATGCCTTTCTGGCAGCGGAAGACGCCCGTTTTTATGAGCACTTCGGGGTCGACATCAAAGGCCTGGTGCGGGCTGCCATCGAATTGATCTCCACCGGCGAAATACAGTCGGGTGGCAGCACGATCACAATGCAGGTTGCAAAAAATTACTTTTTGTCACGCGACAGGACGTTTATTCGCAAGTTCAACGAGATACTTCTTGCTCTTCAGATTGAACGTGAACTGGATAAAGACCGGATTCTGGAACTCTATCTGAACAAGATCTATCTGGGCAACCGGGCATACGGAATCCAGGCTGCGGCAGAGGTGTACTACGACAAACCAGTCGCGGAACTCTCACTTGCTCAGATGGCGATGCTCGCCGGTCTGCCGAAGGCACCTTCTGCCTATAACCCGATTGCCAGCCCCGAAAGAGCGGGGGTTCGCCGTAACTGGATTCTCGGGCGCATGCGAGATCTGGGCTACATCACCGGCGACGATTTCGAACTGGCTTCCCGGGCACCGATTACCGCACGTTATTACGCAGCTTCCACCGAGGTCGACGCAGACTACATTGCAGAGATGGCCCGCAACGAGATGGTCGAGCGCTTCGGGGACGCCGCTTATACCGACGGCTACAGCGTCACGCTGACGGTAAACGGCAAGAAGCAACAGGAGGCCACTGATGCCTTGCGGGCGGGCCTGGAGGCTTACGACGAACGCCATGGTTTCCGCGGCCCTATCGGGCAGGTATCCGATGACGCTCTGACCCCGGACAATCTGGCGGGGCTGATGGCAGGTTACCCCAGAGTTGCAAGCCTGATTCCGGCAGTGGTTACGGCGGTGCGGGACAAAGACAAGGTTGCCGACATTTATGCCCGCACCCTTGGCGAGGCAATCATTCCCTTCGAAACCATGACCTGGGCCCGGCGCCATAAAACCGAGAACCTCACCGGGCCAGAACCGGAACAGCCATCGGATGTCCTGACCGTGGGGGACATTGTCTATGTGAAAACCATGGAAGTTCAGCCGTTGGAAGTGACGACCGAAGGCGCGCCGGATCAGGAGCCAGGCGCGGACAACAGTTCAAAGCTCGCACTGTCTCAGGTACCGAATGTACAGGGCGCCCTGATCTCGCTCAAGGCAGAAACCGGAGCCGTTGAGGCCCTTTCCGGCGGCTACAGCTTCAGCCAGACGAAATACAATCGGGCAACTCAGGCTCGCCGCCAACCGGGCTCCACCTTCAAACCATTTCTTTACCTGAGCGCGCTTGAAAAGGGGAAAACGCCGGCCACCGTGTATAACGATGCGCCTATCGTGTTTGATGACTCCGAGCTGGAAACCACCTGGCGCCCACAGAATTCCTCTGGCCAGTTTTACGGTCCGACTCGCCTGAGAGAGGCTCTTTACCGCTCCCGGAACCTTATATCCATTCGGTTGCTTCGCGACCTGGGTATCGAGTCAACCATCGATTACCTCGAGCAGCTCAAGATTCCGACCGAAGACATGCAGAAAGACCTGTCGCTGGCGCTCGGCAGCGGCCTGCTGACACCGATAGATCTGGCCCGGGGCTTTGCGGTAATTGCCAACGGAGGCTATGACGTACAGCCCTACTTCATTGAGCGCATCACCGACGTCAATGGCAAGCCACTCTTCACCGCACCAAAAACCGTTCTTTGTGACCGGGACTGCGATGGGAAACAGGCCTCGTTAAGCGATAGCGAACCCGAGACAAGGCTGGTAACGCGGTTGGCGGACGAACGCGCTGTTTACATCCTGCACTCCATGATGCGGGACGTAATCCGGCTGGGTACCGGGCGCCGCGCTCTGGCGCTGGGCCGCGACGACATCAGCGGCAAAACGGGCACCACCAACGAACAGCGCGACACCTGGTTCGGCGGCTTCAATCACGATATCGCGACCACCGTGTGGGTTGGTTTTGACCAGCCGGCACCACTGGGCCGCAATGAATTCGGCGCCAGCACGGCACTTCCGATCTGGCTGGACTATATGAAAGTTGCGCTGGCGGGTCAGCCCTCGTCACTGATGCCTCGCCCCAACGGTATCGTAAACGTGCGAATTGATCCCGACACCGGCAAACGTGCCCGTCCCGGCCAGGAAGGCGCCATTTTCGAGATTTTCCGGGAGGAAGATGCACCACCACCGCTGGACCCGGACGACGACTCGGGCGAACCGAGCGATAACAGCGGCGACAGCGACTTTTCCCGACAGATTTTCTAAAGCACCCACAAAAAAACCGACGGCCGGAACCGTCGGTTTTTTTCTACCCGGAAAACGCTTAGATGATGTCGTCCATCGACTTCAGCGGATAATGGGCTGGATACGGGTTGCGGGCAACGCCAGAATCAACCGCCGCGCGGGCAACTGCTGCCGGAACCACTTCCAGCAAGCGCACATCCATCGGCTTCGGAATGATGTACTCGCGACCGAACTCAAAGCTTGATACACCATAAGCCTCGCAGATTTCCTGAGGCACCGGCTGTTTCGCCAACTCACGGATAGCGTGAACTGCAGCAACCTTCATCTCTTCATTAATAGCGGTTGCGCGAACGTCCAGCGCACCCCGAAAGATGAACGGGAAGCCGAGCACGTTGTTCACCTGGTTCGGGTAGTCGGAGCGGCCCGTCGCCATGATCAGGTCGTCCCGGGTGGCCAGAGCTATTTCGGGGCTGATCTCGGGATCCGGATTCGAGCAGGCGAAAACGATGGGGTTTGCTGCCATTTTCTTAAGCTGGTCTGCGTTCAGAAGATCCGGACCGGAAAGGCCAAGGAACACATCAGCGCCGTCCATCGCATCATCCAGAGTGCGACGATCTGTATCATTCGCAAACATCGCTTTGTACTGGTTCAGGTCATCACGGCCGGAGTGGATGACACCCTTACGATCCAGCATGAATATGTTCTCGGACCGCACACCGCAGCTCACCAGAAGCTTCATACAGGCAATAGCGGCTGCGCCTGCACCCAGACAAACCACTTTCGCCTCTTCGATCTTCTTGCCCTGAAGTTCCAGCGCATTGATCATGCCCGCAGTCGTCACAATCGCTGTTCCGTGCTGGTCATCGTGGAAGATCGGCACGCTACACTTCTCGATCAGCGCACGCTCAATCTCGAAACACTCGGGCGCTTTGATGTCTTCCAGGTTGATACCGCCGAAGGTGTCAGCGATCCGCTCGACCGTCTCGATGAACGCCTGAGGGCTCTCGGAATTTACTTCGATATCAAAAACATCAATGCCGGCAAAGCGCTTGAACAGTACGCCTTTGCCTTCCATGACCGGCTTGCTTGCCAGCGGGCCCAGATTACCCAGGCCCAGAATCGCAGTGCCGTCGGAAATCACGGCAACAAGGTTTCCCTTACCCGTGTATTTGTAGGCGTTTTCCGGGTCCTTAGCGATCTCGCGGACCGGCTCGGCAACCCCGGGACTATACGCCAGCGAGAGGTCGCGGGCCGTTTTGGTGGGCTTGGTGATTTCTACACTCAGCTTACCAGGCCGCGGCTTGGCGTGATATTCAAGGGCTGCTTCTTTCAGATCCTGAGACATTGCCACTGTTCCGTTTGTAACGTTTGTTGAAAAAGAGGACCACTGAGTGCTCTCAGCGGAGCGCGACATTATGGCGCGAAGGCTACGGGCAGACAAGGCCCATCTGTGCATTTGATGTACAGTCAATAGGCCATACTGCGTATGCTTTCACTTCGCGGGCAATGAACTGCTCACCGGCCATGCACAAAAAAAGCGCCACTTGGGCGCTTTTTTTGATTCGAGGTACAGAAATCAGGGCTTTTTGGCAGCAATTCTTCCGCCGAAACGCTTCTGGAAGCGGTCGATACGACCACCCGTATCCATTACCTTCTGCTTTCCGGTATAGAACGGATGACACTGCGAACACACATCCAATGTCAGATCCTGTGTAAATGTGGAACGAGTTGTCATTACACTGCCACAGGAACAGGTGGCGGTAATTTCTTCGTACTTGGGATGAATACCTTCTCTCATGGCGAACCTCGGTCGGGTCATGCCGCTACCCGATCACGGGATTGAAAACAATCCAAGCGTCAGGCACCGCATGTTTGAATACATTGACAAGACGGGGCACAATTATGCCCTGTCGAAAACAGACCGGGAATATTACTGACAAAAAGAGTCGCAGGCAAGTCCTTATCATCACTGTCAAGCATTACTACCGACATCACCTCTCCACTGGAGCCAAACGTGCCCCGCACAGCGCGCATCGCATTGAACCGTCCAATCAGGCGGCTATTCGATTACCTGGTTCCGGAAGGAATGACGCTGACCTGTGGACAACGGGTTGCCGTGCCCTTCGGGCGTGCCAACGCCACGGGGCTGGTAGCTGCGATAGACACACCTCCGCCCGAGGGCATTACCCTCAAGACCATTCAGGCCATCTGTGAGGACTGGCCGGCGCTGCCGGAGGAAACCTTTCGACTGCTAAGCTGGGCCTCTGACTACTACCAGCATCCTCTCGGCGAGTGCCTGTTCACTGCGCTGCCCCCGGCACTCAGGCGGGGCCAGCCTGCGCGAGAACGCGCCGAACCGCACTGGAAAGCCATAGCAGGCACACAGAGTCTGTCCGCAAACGCAAACAGACAGAGGGCATTGCTGGAATGGCTGGAACAATACCCTGCAGGCGCTGCAACCCGGCGCATTATTCAGGCCGGCTTTTCTCACGCCCAGATCCGTAGCCTCAGAGACAAGCAGCTGATCGGCGAGACTGATCCGCCAAGAACCCGGACAGAGGAAGCTCCAACGGCGGACGGACCGCATCTGTCCAACGCCCAGAGCAAAGCAGCTGAGCAACTCGCGACACCCGGCGAGGGCTTTTCAACAGCCCTGATGTACGGCATCACGGGCAGCGGAAAAACGGAAATTTACCTGGACTACCTCAAACGCTATCTGGGGGCTCAAGATCAGGCCTTGGTGCTGGTTCCGGAGATCAATCTGACGCCGCAAACCGTCGCCCGCTTTGAGCGCTATTTCGGTTCGCGCGTGGCCGTGTGGCATTCGGCCCTCAACGACGCCCAGCGCCTTAATGCCTGGCTCAAGGTCAGAAACGGCGAGCCAGTCATCCTGATCGGTACCCGCTCAGCGGTGCTGCTTCCTTTTACCCGGCTACGCGCCATTATCGTCGACGAGGAGCACGACAGCTCCTACAAGCAGGGTGAGGGATTTCGGTATTCCGGCCGCGACACAGCGGTGTATCGTGGCTTTCTGAACAACTGCCCGGTGATTCTGGGCTCGGCGACACCCTCGCTGGAGTCGATTCACAACGCCCAGTCCGGCAAATATAAACTGGTGCGACTTGAGGAGCGTGCCGGAAAATCGAAGCCGCCGGAAATCAAACTGCTCGATATCCGCAGCCGCCCGCTGCAAGCGGGATTTTCCCGGCCCACCCTGGATGCAATCCGGCGAACGCTCGACAGTGGCCGACAGGCGCTGGTTTACGTCAACCGCCGTGGCTTTGCCCCGGTCATGATGTGCTTTGACTGCGGCCACATGGTGGAATGCCCCCGCTGCGATACCCGCCTCACGTTTCATCGCCGCGACCGGGCCATGCGTTGCCACCACTGCGACTATCAGATTGCTGCTACGGACCTATGCCCGAAGTGCAAGAGCGATGCCTTCAAGCCTGTTGGTCAGGGCACAGAGCGAGCGGAGGATTTTCTGGCCGAACACTTTCCCGATGCGCCCATTGTCCGAGTCGATCGGGACAGCACCCAGCGCAAAGGCAGCATTCAAAGTATTCTCAAACAGGTGAACAGTGGCAGGCCCTGCATTCTTGTGGGCACCCAGATGCTGGCAAAAGGCCACGATTTTCCGGGCGTCACGCTAGTGGTGGTCATAAACGCTGATGGCGGATTGTTCAGCGTGGACTTCCGGGCACCGGAGCAGTTAATTCAGACCCTTATTCAGGTAAGCGGGCGCGCAGGCAGGGGCGAACACCCGGGTGACGTACTGGTACAAACCTGCCATAGCGATCATCCTTTGCTGCAATCCCTGGCGCGGGGCCACTATCTGACCGTCGCCGACCAGCTCCTTGAGGAACGGAAAACCGGGGCCCTGCCTCCGTTTCGCGCCATGGCCATCTTCCGGGCAGAAGCAGACACTATGGAAAAGAGCCTGCAACTGCTTGATATAATCAAGCCCCTCACCAATATTCTGGGGGTCGAGACATGGGGGCCCCTACCAGCATTGATTGCCCGCCGCGCAGACAAGCATCGTGCGCAACTGGTTCTGAACGCCAGAAACAGAAATCGACTGAATAGCCTGTTGACCAGTATCTGCCAGGAACTAGACCAGAGAAAACTGCCTGCTGGAGTCAAGTGGATGATTGACGTTGATCCTCAGGAAACCGGCTAGGTTTCCCTAATACAGTTCTCTGGACTGTGTTACAAACAATTGCAGAAATGAATACTAAGCAGCATTGTATGCTCAAAACCTATGCTATACTTTTCAGTAGATTACCATACATACTTGTAAATACGCCTTAGCTTGCTGCAATCAAACACCGGATAAGCAGTCATGGGCTCTTGCTGTAATGAAAACTGGAGAAAATAATGTCAGGGAAATTTCTTGCGCGTGCGTCGGCGTTATCGCTGGCGCTATTCTTAGCTGCCTGCGGTGGCGACGATAGCTCTACGCCACTGGTGAATGTTAATGGATCCAACCCGTCCACCCCGGGAACGAGTGATCCGGCAGATCCCGCTAATCCCTCTGACCCGAGTACCCCAATCCCTACTCAAGGTGCATCTTTAGCAATCGGCCACTTTGATAACACGGGTAATTTCGTGGATGGCAAAATTAAGTCCGACATCACTGCTTTAACAATCACTAGCAACGAAAGCGAACCGCGCACGGCTAGCCTGGAAGTTGCTGTGGTTGACACGGACGACAACAATTCTCTAGTTTTTGGCGATGATAACGACATTACATTTTTCTCTGCCTGCGTGAGCTCTGGAAACGGATGGGCACAAATCACACCGTCGACGACATCCGCAGAAGCTGGCAAAATACGTGCTGAGTATACGCCCAACGAAAAGTGCGCAGGCGAAGATACGCTATTCGCCAGACTTAATGATAATTACGAAATCAAGGCCGACGTTACCTTCAACAATACCCTCGAGGGAGCAACTTCTGCCGCTGAGCTTAAAGTGGGCTCTTTCGACGCAAGCGATAATTTTCAGCTCGGTGACATCAGAGCCAGCAACCCAATTCTAACGATTCCTGCTTCCGGTGTCGCAGAAACTCAACTTCGGGTAGCAGTAGTCGATCAGACCGACACTAAAATAATCGGGACATCATATAATGTTGCCTTCACGTCTGTATGCCTCGACGCTGGCAGAGCGACGATAGACAACACACCCGGAATCACTGACAGCGGTGAAGTTCTGGCAACTTACACAGCAAGCGCAGAATGTCTCGGGACAGATACTGTTTACGCTATTGTTGATGGCAACAATGAGCTTAGAGCATCAACTGATCTCGTTGTATCGACAACATCTCTGGCTCTGGGCTCACTAGACGGTGCGGGCTCTTTTGACAAGGGAGTTCTGCGTACCGGTAGCAGTGAGCTTGACTACAATACCAACGCATCACCTGAAACCGAGATTCGTTCGGTTGTTGCCAAGGTTGACGATCAAGGCGACTTCCTGGAGGTATTGGCCGGAGCGGAGATAAACCTCGAGTTTTTCTCAATCTGCGCTGACTCCAACCTATCCACGATAACAAGCAGTGGAACAACACAGTCGGGCGAGTTAATTAGCACCTACACAGCTGATGGCTGCGTAGGAACAGACACAATATATGCTCGCATTGCCGGAACAACGAATCTTGCGTCTGCCGAGATAACCATCAAGGCAAAAGAGGGACTGGATCTCCAGCTTGGACACTTTGACAACTCCGGTAGTCCTTTCAGCGAAGGCGTGATTGGCAATGACCGTGCCACCGCACTGTTGCCTGGTGTACAAACCAAGTTGTATCTCTCCATTTTAGACGGTGCTACAGGAGAGCAGGTTCAGGGGCAGCCACTGACGGTGGACTTTGTATCCCTGTGTGGTGAGATACCCGGCGCCGAGTCACCGCTGTCTACCAACACGAGCACGATCAGCCTGGGCTATACAGAGATTTTGTATACAGCAAAAAACTGTGGCAGTCTCACAGAGGAAGAAAAAGGAGACACAATTACCGCAACGCTTACGGGCGCAGAAGGCTTGTCAGCAACAGCTGAAGCTAAAATCACGCTCGAACAGGCCCCTGCTAACTCTCTTACGGCCGGATTACCGACGCCCAACTCCATTGCTCCCGCCTTTTTACCAACTGACGGTCGTGAAACTACTTCAGAACTGAAGTTTCAGCTGAAAGATAATGATGGCAACGGCCTTCCTAACAAGACCATTGCCTTTCGCCTGGACAACCCAGCTAGCGTTGATGTAGCCGACCTTTCGCCGGTTGATAGCGGTATAACCGATGCCGACGGCTTCGCTACCGTTGAAATCAAAGCTATCGAAAACTTTGACAATGTTGTATTCCGGGTTGTTGCCAGCTACGACGACGGCAGCGGAAACACACTGGAAGCATACTCAGCGCCGATTGCGGTTAACTCGAAGCTGCCATACGCAGAAAAATTCTCTCTCAGCACCAGCAACTTTGCACCGGATACCCGTGGCATTGATGGCGTTCAGAGCACTTTAACCTTGCGTGCAGCGGACGACCAAGGGAACCGCATTCGCGGCAATACCGTGGTTAATTTCAGGACAGACATCGGCAGCATTGAACCGGAATGTGTACTGGATGACCAAGGTCGTTGCTCTGTCATTTGGGAGAGCCTGGCCATTGACCAAAACTATGCTGAGATAACAGCCTATACGCATGGTCGCTTAGTGAATGGTAGCACTGGAGAAATCGAGGATCAGGTACGCATTTTGATGACAACATCCAGAGGCGTCAGTGTATCTCTGGCCCCCACCTCGATTCCTGCCACCGGCGGCGAGTTCTGCGCAAAAGCTTCTGTCGACCTGGATGGCAATGGCAGCGAATATGCTCCACCTTCGGGCACACAGATGACATTTAAAGCAACTAACGGAACACTCGTACCCGCTTCTTCCAGCAGCTTCACATTGGGGTCATCCTCGGACCTTCTGTCTACGCCCTTTAACTTTACTGGCTGCACTTTTCTGGAGCCTGACCCAAACCGTGGCACAGATCTCATGAGCCTCACAGTGACCGTCACTCCGCCGGGAGGTACCGAAGAGTTTGACAGGGTGAGCGAGTAACTAGCGCTGCCGGAAGAAATCCAGCAGAAACGCAAAAGGCCCGGTAGCTCGCCGGGCCTTTTGCTTACAAATCAAGTTTCCGCGATAATGCAAATCTCTATCTATCTGTGATGACTCCCTATCGTTCCAGATCCATTCTATTGCAAACCGAGTCAGCCGACAGCATGAAAGAAACCGTAGCCGAGCTGCTTCAATCAGCGCTTGAAGCCCTTAAGTCAGAGGGCGTTCTACCCTCCGACCAGACCTTTACACCGCAGGTAGACAACACCAAAGATAAGGCTCATGGCGATTACGCCTGTAACATTGCCTTGGTGGCGTCGAAGGCCGCCGGTTGTGCGCCACGCCAACTTGCAGAGGACTTGGTTAAACGCCTTCCTGAAAGTGCTGCTGTTGATAAGATCGAAATCGCAGGCCCCGGCTTTATCAATTTTTTCATGAGCACGGTCAGTGCCTTTGAGGTGGTCAATACCATCCTGGATGAAGCGGGATCGTTCGGTCGCAACAATCACGGCAAGGGCGAGAAGGTTCAGGTTGAGTTCGTGTCTGCCAACCCAACCGGGCCGCTGCATGTGGGCCATGGCCGCGGTGCCGCCATTGGCGACTGCCTCTGCCGCTTGCTTTCAGCCAATGGGTATGACGTTACGCGGGAATTCTATTACAACGACGCAGGCGCGCAGATCAACAAGCTTGCGTTGTCGGTTCAGGCCCGGGTTAAAGGCCTGACGCCGG
>Ga0307952_1001555_pt1 | contig 11184 bp, 7 predicted proteins | sample OrgLakmetagen376_FD_201821 | JGI IMG/M metagenome (GOLD analysis project Ga0307952, IMG submission 201821) | Saline water microbial communities from Organic Lake, Antarctica - #376 | ecosystem: Environmental > Aquatic > Non-marine Saline and Alkaline > Saline | place: Antarctica: Organic Lake...
AAGGCCGATGATGGTAGCGTGAGTCATGTGGATGCCTCCATGTTCTATGCTTCTGTGCCGTCATCATGACGACACTTGGCACATTGTGATGCCTTCAGGTGGCGGCATCCACACCATCAACTTTCGCTGGACACTGATGCAAAAAGGGGGCTTTCTTGCGTCCCCATTTCTTATCGCGACACTGTCAGGCCTTTTTCTTCTTCGGCGGCATCAGGTCGGTGATCGTGCCCTCGAACATCTCGGCGGCGAAGTTCACCGTTTCCGACAGGGTCGGGTGCGGATGAATGGTGTGGCCGAGATCGGTGGCATCCGCCCCCATCTCGATCGCTAGCGCCACCTCGGAGATTAGATCGCCGGCATTGGTGCCGACGATTCCGCCACCGATCACTCGGTCGTCCTCGGGATCGAACAGCAGCTTGGTTATTCCTTCACTGCGCGCATTCGACAGCGCCCGGCCCGAGGCCGCCCAGGGAAACACTCCCTTTTCGTACTTGATGCCCTTGGCCTTGGCCTCTGTCTCGGTCAGGCCGCACCACGCCACCTCGGGGTCGGTATAGGCCACCGAGGGGATCAGGCGCGCGTCGAAATGGCGATTGTGACCTGCCACGACCTCTGCGGCGACCTTACCTTCGTGCACCGATTTGTGTGCCAGCATCGGCTGGCCGACGATATCGCCGATTGCAAAGATGTGGCCGACATTGGTGCGCTGCTGGTCGTCGACGGCGACGAAGCCGCGCTCGTCTACCGCGACGCCTGCGGCGTCGGCACCGATCTGCTTGCCATTCGGGGTACGCCCGACGGAGACGAGGATCTTGTCAAAGGTGTCGGTCGATGTCTCGCCCTTGTCGTCCTCGAAAGTGACCTTGAGCCCCTTTTTCTGCGTCTCTACCGCCGTGACCTTGGTCTTGAGCTTGATCGACTCGTAGCGCCCCTCGATCCGCTTGTGGAACGGTTTGACGAGGTCCTTGTCGGCCCCCGGCATAAGCTGATCCATCAGTTCGACCACGGTGATCTTCGCGCCCAGGGCATCGTAGACACAGGCCATTTCCAGCCCGATGATCCCGCCGCCCAACACTAGCATCCGCTTGGGGATGTCTTCCAGTTCCAGCGCGCCGGTGGAATCGATCACCCGCGGGTCGTCATGCGGCACGAAAGGCAGCTTCACCACCTCGGACCCGGCACCGATGATGCAGTTGTCGAACGAGACGCTGACGGTTTCGCCCTCATGCTCTACTTCGATCATGTTGGGGCCGGTGAACTTGCCATAGCCCTGCACCACCTCGACCTTGCGCGCTTTTGCAAGCCCGGTGAGCCCGCCTGTCAGTTGGCCGATGGTGTCGGTCTTGAATTTGCGCAGCGCGTCGAGGTCGATCTTCGGCTTGCCGAAGCTGACACCGTGATGCGCCATCTCTTCGGCCTCGGTGATCACCTTGGCGACATGCAGCAGCGCCTTCGACGGGATGCAGCCCACGTTCAGGCAGACCCCGCCAAGCGTCGGATATCGCTCGATCAGGATCACCTTTTGCCCGAGATCGGCGGCGCGGAACGCTGCCGAATATCCGCCGGGGCCTGAGCCGAGCACGACCAGGTCGGCATGCTTGTCACCCTTGCCCGTCGCGGTGCCGGTGGCGGCCTGCGGGGCCGGGGCCGCCCTGGCGGGCGCTTCGGACTTGGGGGCTTCCTCGGCCGCTTCCGCGGCCTCGACCACCATGATGACAGTGCCTTCGGAGACCTTGTCGCCCTCGGCAATCTTGATCTCGGTGATCTTGCCGGCGGCGGGCGAGGGCACCTCCATCGTCGCCTTGTCGCTCTCAAGCTCGATCAGGGGATCTTCCTCGGCGATGGTGTCGCCGACGCTGACCAGAATGCTGACGACCGGCACATCCGAGAAATCGCCGATATCGGGAACCTTGATGTCCATGAGTGTCTCTCCTTACCACATCAGCTTGCGCATGTCGCCCAGAAGGGTCTTGAGCGTCACGCAGAAGCGGGCTGCAAGCGCCCCGTCCACCGCGCGGTGGTCGTAGCTGAGCGAGAGGGGTTGCATCAGCCGCGGCGCGAACTCGGTGCCGTTCCAGACTGGCGCCATCTTCGAGCGGGTCAGGCCCAGGATGGCCACCTCGGGCGCGTTGACGATGGGCGTGAAGGACGTGCCGCCGATCCCGCCGAGCGACGAGATGGTGAAGGTCGCGCCCTGCATGTCCTTCGATTTCAGCTCGCCATCGCGGGCGGCCTTGGACAGCGTCATCAGCTCTTTCGAGATCTCGACCAGCCCCTTTCTGTCGGCCTCCTTGATCACCGGAACCATCAGCCCGTTGGGCGTGTCGGCGGCAAAGCCGATATTGTAGAAATGCTTGCGCACCAGCTTGTCGCCATCGGGATGAATGGATGAGTTGAACTGCCAGTGCTGTTTCAGCGCCGAAACGCTGGCCTTGATGACGAAAGAGAGCAGGGTGACGCGGTAGCCTTCCTCCTTGGCCATCGTGTCCATCTCCTTGCGGTAGGCATCCAGATCGGTGATGTCGGCCTCGTCGTTATGGGTGACATGCGGGATGTTGAGCCAAGAGCGGTGCAGCGCGGGGCCAGACAGTTTCTGGATGCGCGACATCTCGACATCCTCGACCGGGCCGAATTTCGAGAAATCGACCGGCGGGATCGGCGGGATGCCCATACCGCCCGATGCGGGCGCGCCGCCTACCGCCGGGGCCGAGGTGGATTTGAGGTGCTTGGTGACATCCTCGCGCAGGATGCGGCCCTTGCGGCCCGTTCCATTGATGCTGGCCAGATCGATCCCGAGCTGCCGCGCGAAGGCGCGCACCGACGGGCTTGCATGCGCCTTGCTGAACCCTGCATCGGTCACCGCTGCAGTCGGCGCGGGGGCAGCAGTGGGGGCCGCCGCCGGGGCAGTGGCCTCAGACTTGGCTTTGGGCGCCTCCTCTGCGGGTTTTTCTTCCGCCTCGCCGCCTTGGCTGCCCTCGTCTTCGAGGGTCAGGATCAGCGATCCTTCCGAGACCTTGTCGCCTTCGCTCAGCTTGATTTCCTTGACCTTGCCGGCGGCGGGGCTGGGCACCTCCATCGTCGCCTTGTCGGATTCAAGCTCGATCAGCGGATCTTCTTCGGCGATGGTGTCGCCGACGCCGACCAGGATGGTCACGACCGGCACGTCGTTGAAATCGCCGATATCGGGTACTTTCACGTCTTTGCTCATTGTCCCTGTCTCCTCCTGCTCGCGTCAGACCAGACGCGGGTTCGGCTTGTCGCCGTCGATTTCATAGGTTTTCAGCGCCTTTTGCAGATCCGTCTTGGTGACCGCCCCCTCGCGGTAGAGGTCGGTCATCGCGGCGGCGGCGATGTGGTTCGCGTCCACCTCGAAGAACCGGCGCAGGTTCACCCGGCTGTCGGAGCGTCCGAACCCGTCGGTGCCCAGTACAGTGTAGCGCCCCGGCACCCCGGCGCGGATCTGGTCGGCGAAGGATTTCATGTAGTCCGTGGCGGCGATGAAAGGCCCCTTGGCGCTTTTCAACTGCTTTGTCACGAAAGGCTCGCGCGGCTCGTCCAGCGGGTTCATGCGGTTCCAGCGCTCGACCTCCTCGTAGTCACGGCCAAGCTCGTTGAACGACGGCACCGACCAGATATCGGCGGTCACGCCGAAATCCGCCTTCAGCATCTTGGCCGCCTTGATCGCCTGCATCAGGATCGTGCCCGAGCCCATCAGGTTGACATGCTTCTTGCCGGGCCGGGAGGTCTTATGCAGCCGGTAGAGGCCGCGGATGATATCCTTTTCGACCCCCATCGGCATGTCGGGATGCACGTAGTTCTCGTTCATCAGGGTGAGGTAGAAATAGACGTCCTCCTCGTCCTCGTACATCCGCTTCATCCCGTGCTGCACGATCACCGCCACCTCGTACTGGAAGGTGGGGTCGTAACTGACGCAGTTGGGAATCGTCGACGCGAGGACGTGGCTGTGCCCGTCCTCATGCTGCAGCCCCTCGCCGTTGAGGGTCGTGCGCCCCGCCGTGCCGCCCAGCATGAACCCGCGCGCCCGGCTGTCGCCCGCCGCATAGGCCAGGTCGCCGATGCGCTGGAAGCCGAACATCGAGTAGTAGATGTAGAACGGGATCATCGCCACGCCGTGATTGGAATAGGATGTCGCCGCAGCGATCCAGTCGGCCATGCTGCCGGCCTCGTTGATGCCTTCCTGCAGCACCTGCCCGGTCTCTGATTCCTTGTAATAGGACATCTGATCGCGGTCCTCGGGCGTGTATTTCTGACCCTTGGGGTTGTAGATCCCGACTGATCGGAAAAGCCCCTCCATCCCGAAGGTGCGGCTCTCGTCCGGCACGATCGGCACCACGTGCTTGCCGATATTCTTGTCGCGCAGAAGTGTCGTCAGGATCTGCACGAAGGCCATCGTGGTGGAGATCTCGCGCTCACCCGAACCCTGCAACTGCCGCTTGAAGGCGTCAAGCGACGGGAGCGTCAGTTTTGGCGCGTCCGTCGTGCGTTTCGGGAACTCGCCGCCAAGCGCCTTGCGCCGATCCGCAAGATACGCCTTTTGCGCGTTGTTGAGCGTGACGAAGGGCGCTTTCGGCAGATCCTCGTCGCTGACCGGGATCTTGAAGCGGTCGCGGAAGGCGCGCAGCTGATCCTCGGCCAGTTTCTTTTGCTGGTGCGTGGTGTTCTGGCCCTCGCCGGCGGTGCCCATGCCGTAGCCCTTGACCGTCTTGATCAGCAGGCAGGTGGGCTGGTCCTTGGTGTCGACCGCGCGTTTGAAAGCGGTGTAGACCTTTTGCGGGTCGTGCCCACCACGACGCAGCGCCCAGATCTGGTCGTCGGTCCAGTCCTCGACCAGCGCCGCGGTCTCGGGATATTTGCCGAAGAAATGCTCGCGGATATAGGCGCCGTCGCGCGACTTGAACGTTTGGTAGTCACCATCGACCGTTTCGTCCATCAGCTGGCGCAGGCGGCCGGACGTGTCACGCTCCAGCAGTTCGTCCCAGCCTTTGCCCCACAACAGCTTGATGACCTCCCAGCCCGCGCCGCGGAAATCACCCTCCAACTCCTGCACGATCTTGCCGTTGCCGCGCACCGGTCCGTCGAGACGCTGCAGGTTACAGTTGATCACGAAGATCAGGTTGTCGAGGCCCTCGCGCGCGGCAAGGTCGATCGCACCGCGGCTTTCAGGCTCGTCCATCTCGCCATCGCCGAGGAAACACCAAACCTTGCGGTCGGCCATGTCGATATGGCCGCGGTTGTGCATGTATTTCATAAACCGCGCCTGATAGATCGCCATCAGCGGGCCAAGGCCCATCGAGACGGTCGGGAATTGCCAATAATCGGGCATCAACCACGGATGCGGGTAGGATGACAGGCCCTTGCCATCCACCTCGGAGCGGAAGTTTTCAAGCTGCGCCTCGGTGATGCGGCCTTCCATGAAGGACCGCGCGTAGATGCCGGGGATCACGTGGCCCTGGAAGAACACGAGGTCGCCGCCGTGCATTGCCGATTTAGCGCGCCAGAAATGGTTGAGCCCGATATCGTACATCACCGCAGAGGACGCGAATGACGCGATATGGCCGCCATATTCGCTGCTTTCCTTGTTGCGGCGCACGACGGTGGCCATGGCGTTCCAGCGATTGATGGTGCGGATGCGCCACTCCATCTCCTGATCACCGGGGACGTTTTCCTGGTCGTCGGCGGGGATGGTGTTCTGGTAAGGGGTCGTCGCCGAGAACGGCAGGTTGGCACCCGCTGCGCGGGCGGCCTGTACGGCCTTGTCCAGCAGATGGTGCGCGCGGTTGGCGCCGTCGCGCGCGATGACGTCCTCGACGGCCTCTTGCCATTCCAGCGACTCGACCGGGTCTATGTCTGGGTTCTGTGTCATCTCTCCCCCCTTCTCCTTTGCTGTGACGCATGTTTGCGCGAATTTTGTTCAGCGATAAACCATCAGGTGTTCTGCTTCGCTCCTACCTGACTTGATGTCGTCGGGTTACCCTGTCTGCCACATGACTTGCATGTCCGGAGTGCATGCCTTTGGGCAATGAAGTTTAACGCTGAACGAGATTTTGGACCTTTCAAGGTTCACCTGTCCGCCTATGCATAATGCTTGCCGCGCGACATCTTGCCGATCCCGGGATTGAAGCAGTTGGTCCCCTCGACATCTGCGTCGTCGAAATCGCCGGCCTCACACAGCGCGTCCCGCTCGCCCGACCGCCGGCTCTTGCGGACTCTCTCGGTCTGCTTGTTGCCGGTCAGGCAGTGCCGTCGTCCGACGGTGTCCCGCAGCTGCGCGATCAGGGTGTCGTTGCCGGGTGTCGGGTTCACGCCGTCGGACCTCGTCGATGTCATCTGCGTCTCTGTCTCTGGACCACGGCCCAGAAGATAGCCTTTGATGCACGTTCCGGCAAAAACCGTGGTCATGCAAGGGTTGCGAGCATACGGCCTCAAGGCGGTCCTTTTCTGCTGGTGTTCCGGACCGCGTCATGCGCGTTGCGGCTGGCACGCTTTACACTGGAAAAAGCCGCGTTCGTCCCATATGGATCGGGGAACACACTGAGCGCAAAGGTGCGGACGCGATGAATGAACTTTTCAACAGCTTCATGACAGGTCCCGACGAGAAGGGGCGGTTCGGCGATTTCGGCGGGCGTTTCGTGTCGGAAACGCTCATGCCGCTCATCCTGGAGCTTGAAGAGTGCTACGAGCATGCCAAGACCGACCAGAGCTTCTGGGACGAGATGCACCATCTCTGGACGCATTACGTTGGCCGGCCCTCGCCGCTTTACCATGCCGAGCGGCTGACCGAGCACCTGGGCGGTGCCAAGATCTATCTCAAGCGGGATGAGTTGAACCATACGGGCGCGCACAAGATCAACAACGTGCTGGGCCAGATCATCCTTGCCCGCCGGATGGGCAAGAAACGCATCATTGCCGAAACCGGCGCGGGCCAGCACGGGGTGGCCACGGCCACGGTCTGCGCCAAGTTCGGCCTGCAATGCGTAGTCTACATGGGCGCGCATGATGCCGAACGGCAGGCCCCCAACGTGTTCCGCATGAAGCTTCTGGGCGCCGAGGTGGTGCCCGTGACCAGCGGGCGCGGCACGCTGAAGGACGCGATGAACGACGCGCTGCGCGACTGGGTGACCAACGTGCACGACACGTTCTACTGCATTGGCACGGTTGCCGGGCCGCACCCCTATCCGGCGATGGTGCGCGATTTCCAATCGATCATCGGTCGCGAGGCGCGCGAGCAAATGCAGGCCGCCGAAGGCCGCTTGCCCGACACGCTGATCGCCTCGATCGGTGGCGGCTCGAACGCGATGGGGCTGTTCTACCCGTTCCTCGATGACACGGACGTGGTCCTGATCGGGGTCGAGGCCGGCGGTCACGGCGTCGACGACCGGATGGAGCATTGCGCGTCTTTGAACGGTGGGCGCCCCGGCGTGCTGCACGGCAACCGGACTTACCTGCTCCAGGATGCCCACGGGCAGATCCTGGAGGGGCATTCGATCTCGGCGGGTCTCGATTATCCGGGGATCGGGCCGGAGCATAGCTGGCTGCACGATATCGGGCGGGCGCAATATGTCTCGATCACCGATGCAGAGGCGCTCGAGGCGTTTCAGCTATGCTGCGCAAAGGAAGGCATAATTCCGGCGCTGGAACCCAGTCACGCGCTGGCCCACCTGATGAAGATCGCCCCCGACCTGCCGCCCGATCATCTGGTGGTGCTCAACATGTGCGGGCGCGGCGACAAGGACATCTATTCGGTGGCCAAGCATCTGGGCGTGGAAATCGCCTGATCAGGCCATGATGCAGCTCGAAGGCCGAGAGAAGGTCCCAGGTGCGGAGTGGATGCGCAGTGGTCGGGTATGGCCTTTTGCGGACATGCAGGCTACAGCCCCGGCGCGATACGCGGCGCGGCGCGCCGCAGCGCCATCGCATGTCCGCCCCCCGGACAGGCGATTTGTCGAAGTTGGCGCGTCGATTTCAGCTTTTGCGGGGTGTGGGATAAAGTGTGCTGAAAAACCGTCGGGTCGCCTGCCCGCGGACATGCGCCGGCGCTGCTGCGTCGAAAGTCCGCTCAAGGCCACACCCGGACCGACCAGCCGCTCAGGCGTCGGCGGCGGCCGCAAGATCGTCGATCACCTTGCACCACAGATCGGCCGGCTGACAGCCGGGCACCGCGTGCTCTGCGCCGATGATGAAGGTTGGCACGCCGGTGATGCCCATCTCGCGGAACTGCGCGTCGCGGGTCCGGATATCCTCGCGATCGGCGCCAGATGCCAACAGCCGCCGGATCACCGCGCCGTCCATGCCGAGCGTATCGGCCACATCCGCCAGCACCTCGTGATCGCCGATATCGCGGCCCTGATCGAAATAGGCGGCGAACAGCGCCATCGCCATGCGGTCCTGACAGTGCTCGATCCCGGCCCAGTGCACCAGCCTGTGCGCATCCAGCGTGTTGGGAACGCGCTTGATCGCGGCAAAATCGATGCTCAGCCCCGCCGCCTCTGCGCGCTCCAGAACCGGCGCATAGGCTTTCGCCGCGCCGTCCCTGCCGCCGAACTTGGCCTCCAGATAGGTCTCCCTGTCCATGCCTTCGGCGGGCATCTCGGGGTTGAGCTGGAACGGGTGCCACTCGATCTCGAACGGATGATCGGGGCGCTGGTCCAGCGCCTGATCCAGCAGGGTCTTTCCGATATAGCACCACGGGCAGATTGGGTCTGAGATGATGTCAAGCTTGACCATGACGGTCCTCGTAGATCGGCCGCAACGCGCGGCGCAGGAGTTTGCCATTCGCCCCGGTGGGCAGCGCATCCACGTGAATGTAGTCGCGTGGGGCCTTGTAGGCCGCAAGCCGCTCGCGCGCGAACGCGTCAAACTCTGCGGGATCGAGTGTTTCGGACCCTGTATAGAAGGCCATGATCACGCGCGCACCCTCTTTCACCTCGATATGGGTGACAGCGACCTCGTTGATGCCGGGATGCGGCAGCAGGGCCTCCTCGACCTCGATCGGCGAGACACGGACCCCGCCCGCGTTCATCATGTCGTCGTCTCGGCCCAGATAGGTGATTTCGCCGTGCTCGTCCATGATGCCCTGATCCCCGGTCAAAAACCAGTCGCCGACGAATTTCGCTGCGGTGGCCTCCGGCGCGCCGAGATAGCCGAGCATCAGGCCGGGATCGGATTTGTGCACGGCTATGGTGCCTTCCGCGCAGGACTCGACGGGGCCGTCCGCACCCATGATCGCGACCCTCCGACCGTCCTGTGGGCGCCCAAGCGTCCCCGGCGCGGACGGGTGATCGGGGCTGCCCGAGATGAAGGTCGAGCATTCCGACAGCCCGTAGGCCTCGAAGATCGGGGTGTCGGTGGCCTCCTGCCAATGCTGGCGCAACGTCGCGGACAGTTTCTCGCCCGCCGCCAGACCGTGGCGCAGGCGCGGCAGCGACAACTTTGTGTCATGCCTGAGCATCTTGCGGTAAACACCCGGTGCTGCGGCAAAAATGGTCGCGTCATGGCGATTGAGAAGCAGCGGGATCTGCGCAGGCGTCACGTCGGCCTCGGGGATCAATGCGGTCGCCCCCATGGTCCACGGATCCATCAGCCCGGTGCCGAGCGTGAAGGTCCAGTTGAGCGCGCCGGCGTGACACAGGCGGTCCTCGGGGCGCAGCCCGTACCAGCCGTGGACCATCATCCGCCGTGCCCAGATCGCGCGATGTGCGTGGCAAACCGCGCGCGGCATACCAGACGTGCCCGACGTGTAGACGATATAGGCCGCCCGTTCGGGATCGCCCATGTGCCAGTCGGCGGCGGGCAGGTCGTGCATCTTTTGCAGGTCCGGCACGTGCAGAACGGGAATATTCGTCTCGGGGCATGCGACGCCGTCCTCCTGCAGGATCAACGCAGGCTGCGTCGTGCCCATGATTCCGGTCACTTCGGGCGCGGTCAGCTGGGCGGATGTGGGGATCGGCACCAGCTCCACGGCGATTGCCCCGAGATAGGCGATCGGAAACTCCACCGTGTTGCCAAGCCGCATCAGCACCCTGTCGCCGGGACGTAATCCTTCGCGCAACAGTCCCGTGCCGGTGCCGAGGATCGCCGATTTCAGGCGCGCATAGCTCCAGCGCTCGGCACCCGAAAGCCGGAGGATGGCCAGTGCGACCTTGTCGGCCTGAGCCTCGGCACAGCCCATGACATGGGCGGCGAGGTTGAAGGGTCCTGGGCAGGGCGAACAGGCCCCTTGATGATGTTCGGCAATCATGCCTAAGGATTAGGTGGAACACGTCATAGTTGCAAGGACAGGGCGACCCGCCCAGTGGCCGGGCACATCGCTGCCATTTAGGACTCTAGGGCACCTCTAAAAATTGCCCCGACCCCGGCGCTGCGGTATCATTGAGGCGATAAACTGGAACGGGGGGTGCAGCGATGGCGCAGATGGGTTTCTTCGATCTTTCAGACCGCTACGCGAGCCTGGATGCGAAGAGGGACCCGCTTGTGGAGATCGATGCGGTCGTGCCGTGGGAGGAGTTTCGGCCGACCCTGGAGCGGGTCTGGCGCAAGCCGGATGCGGAGCGCAAGTCACGCGCGGGGCGCAAGCCGATCGACGCCATCGTGATGTTCAAGACGCTGGTGCTGAGCGCGCTCTACAATCTTTCCGACGACCAGATCGAATACCAAGTGCGCGACCGGCTGTCATTCATGCGGTTTCTGGGGCTGGGCCTCGAGGACCGGGTGCCGGACGCCAAGACGGTGTGGCTCTATCGCGAGGGGCTGGCGCAGGCAGGCAAGGTGGAGGAACTGTTCGGCCAGTTCGACCTGCATCTTGCGCGGCAGGGCTACATCGCCCGGGGCGGGCAGATCTTGGATGCGTCAATCGTCCCGGTGCCGAAGAACCACAACACGCGCGAGGAGAACAAGGCGATCAAGAAGGGCGAGGTGCCCGAGGACTGGGAAACCAAGCCCGCCAAGCGGTCGCAGAAAGACGTGGATGCCCGCTGGACGAAGAAGCACGGTAAGTCGCATTACGGCTATAAAAACCACGTCAACGTGGACCGAAAGCACAAGCTGGTCCGACGCTGGCACGTCACCCATGCAGCCCAGCACGACAGTCAAGCGGTGGATCTCCTGCTGATGCGGGGCAATACCGGCTCCGGCGTCTGGGCTGACGCAGCGTATCGCTCCGAGGAG
>Ga0307952_1001559_pt1 | contig 11167 bp, 8 predicted proteins | sample OrgLakmetagen376_FD_201821 | JGI IMG/M metagenome (GOLD analysis project Ga0307952, IMG submission 201821) | Saline water microbial communities from Organic Lake, Antarctica - #376 | ecosystem: Environmental > Aquatic > Non-marine Saline and Alkaline > Saline | place: Antarctica: Organic Lake...
ATCCGGTATTAATTCTGATGTAGAATCGAAATGCAGAAACGAAAAAAGCCCCGATTAAGGGGCTCTTTGAATTTTTCGGTAATCAGCCTAAGACCGCAAATCTATCTGATTACCTTCACTACTAAGCAGGCGCGAAACTTGTATAAGTTTAGCACAAACGGCAAATTGATATACAACACGGCAGCGGCTATAACCGCTTTTTTCCGTGTACTATCGGTACACCGTTATTGGCCGATACTGGCTAATATAAGCTGACTTATCAAGCCCTGATGCTGAATAAATTCCGCGCCTGCCCAGATGAATGGGCAAAAAATGCAGGCTCTACAACAGTTTAGAAGCACATTCCCAAAGCGCCCACGTTGCGCCAATGACCCCACATTCGACAACCGCATACGCCGCGCTGATAGGGCGCTGAGCTATCGCCTGGTGCAAGCCAACACCGCCGGCCTTACCACCTGGTTGTGTTTCGACATTGACCGGCCCCATGGTGCGATTGACTGGCAAGACACCGCAGCGCCCGCGCCGAATATCGTGTGCCAGAATCCAGCGAACGGCCATGCCCACCTGCTGTACCAGCTAGAAACCCCCGTTTGCACTTCACAATTGGCCAGGATCAAGCCATTACAGTACGCCGAAGCCATGGAGCGTGGTTTGGGCGCCGTTTTGAGGGCTGACCCTGCCTATGGTGGCAATCTGGTTAAAAACCCGCTGTGTGGCTTCTGGCAAGTGTCTAGCCACTGCAACACCGCCTACGGTTTGGGCGAGCTTGCCGAATACGTCGATCCACTATCGCGGGCAAAACGATCTGCAACGGCTGACGTTTCTGGACTAGGCCGCAACTGTGAAACATTCGAGCGCCTGCGGAAGCTGGCCTATAAGCAGGTGCGCGAATACTGGCGCCCCGGTGGTGAAGTCGGCTTTCTGGACTGGTGCGAACGTGCCGCCGTTGACATGCAATTCGATTTTGTCGCACCGCTACCACTGAGCGAAATCCGCGCCATTTCTAAGAGCGTGGCCCGCTGGTGCTGGCGTAACTTCAACCCTGCCGAGTTCCGTGCTGTACAAGCTGCCAGGGGACGCCGTAAGGGTGCCGACAAGAAAGCCGAGCATTTGCCCGCCGTTCTGGAAATGTACGCGGCTGGCCATTCGCAAATGCTGATTGCTGACACCCTTGGATTAAAGCAGCCAACTGTTAGCAACTGGATCAGATCGGCCATTGGAAAATAGTTAGCTTGTGCAAGATTATTAAAAGCCTTATCAGATATTGAGCCATGGGAGCTGTTTCAGGATCACTTAAAGCATTATTCCATGCGAGCGGCCCAAAGCATTCAGCCTAATCAGCAAAAACGGTTTGCTAGTGAAGTAGCCGACCACCTGCACATTGTCGAACAGATAACATTCCCCAGTGGGGGCAGACCCTTTTTAGATTGAGCCGTTCAAGCAAACGATACCCAGGCAGTGCTAAAACGGTCATATTCCGCAACTTGCGGAATTTAACGCATCTCGTTGCCGTGAGATTTGTCACTCCACTTTTGCTTCCACCTGGCCCGAATGGTTCTCTTGCGCCCGTCGTTCATCACTTCGACTAGTGGTAAAAACTCTCCCAGTAGCTCGTTGTACAAGTCGGCTATGCCTTGGAAGTTTGGAGCGTCAGCTTTCGATTTCTTGGCCGGGCTGTCATCGCCAGATGACGGAGTAGTTTCTTTACTCTCTACTCTGTTCTCTTCTTTTCTGTTCTCTTCTTTATTCGTTGGGTTTTCGTTGAACGAATTTTCAACGGTCGTTGAACGGGCGTTAATTTTCTCTTTTAATATCTCCCGCTTTGCAGCCTTCCTAAATCCTCTACCAGCTAGCCGCACCATCAACGCCCGACGAAGTAGCAATCCGTAACACTGCACACGCGCCTGTGAGCTCACTGCAGACAAGCAGCAGTGAAAACAGAACGCTGCCCATCGCACACGCGCCAGCGGGCGGTCGTGAAGGTCGCGATTTTTCGGATGGACAAAATGTCCAGCCCAAAGCGCCAACCCACGAAACCCTTGGTGATCGTTTCGGCGGGATAGCAATGGACAAAATGTCCAAAGCTCACCACCCAGACCCAGGCCATGATTTCAATGTTAATGGTTTACCTGAAATCAGTGAACGAAGGCGGCGAAGAACTAGCTCCCCACGTTCTGGCCAATTACGCTTGGCAGCTCAAGGCCAATATGGACAGAGCCGAACAGGCCACCGAAGAAATGGCCCAGGCCATTCAGGAGCCGCAGCAATGAGCAACATAACCAGACTACCAGGCACACCCGACAGCCGCCGCCGGTACCAAGCCGGAGACATTAGCACCGATGACGCCAAGTTTCTGCTATTGGCCGTGGTCTACGGTGCAACCCTGGCCAGGAGCCAAAAAGAGAATCAACGGGCTATCGAGCAACGTCTTGGACTGGAAGCCACCGACCGATTACGCGGCCTGCCCCTGGTGCTGGATCTGTACGGCGACGTTCGTAGAATCGGCAAGGCTGTATTGCTGGACTACCAAGCCAAAACGAAAAAGGTTGGCGTTTTGGTTAATGACGCGGGGCGCGAGATCGGCTTGAAGTCGAACAGCCGTGAGAAGCTGGCGCACGTTTTACAGGGGGCTGAATCCATTGCCCTGCAATCCATGCTCAAGACATTAGCGGGCAGCGCCGCACTACTTCAACATGACGGCCTGACCGTTCACGGCAAGCCGGATTTAGCCAAACTTGAGCGCCGAATCAAGGCCGATACCGGATACCTTTTGACCCTCGAAATCGAGCAACTTTGACGCTCCCTGTGTGCATTAGTGTTTTGAGGCGTAGACCCGCGCTATCAGCGGGCTACAGAGCCGTTTTTTTAACTACCTCTGTGGCTAATACTAAGAACCCTGTTTGCTTACCTCTGTCCTGTCCTTAATCCTTATCCTTAAATCCCTTGAATACCTTCCCTTGAACATCGGCGGTCGAAAGCGAAATTTAAGCATTTCTTTGCTAGTACCGGAGCCGACCACCTGCACATTGTCGAATAGATGTTCCACCAGTGGAGGCAGACCCTTTTCAGATTGAGCCGTGCCGTTAAAGCAAACGATACCCAGGCAGTGCTGAGCCGAAACAGGTTGAACCTAAACTCTATCAGATATATCTTGTTTATAAGATACTGACAGGGGCGTAAGCATGACCACAACGAAAGTGAAGAAAAGCCTAACCATCCACATCACCCAGGAAGACCGCGACAAGTTGGAAGACGCCGTTAAGGCATTCAGGCAGAGAACTGGCGAAGTAATCAGCGCCGGCAAAGTGGCACGAGATCAGTCGTTGAAATGGGCTGACAGAGAATTGAAGAAGCAGCAAGCCGAAGCATAAAAAAGTGGCCCCGCGCTTGTTCGAGCAAGCCGGAGCCGTGACACCATCGGCAACCATAGGAGCGCCGACCATGTATACCCATCTTACCGGAACACTCAACCGTGAGCAGCTCACCCGCTTACTGGCTTGGTGGGGTTTGCGCCTGGTACGAACTGTTGGTACGAACTGTTGGTACGAACTGGCCTCTTAGCAATAGTTAGCATTTTGCCCGCTGAACTTGGCAAACGGCGGCAAGATTTCAAATTGGTACACGGCCCTGGTACGCAGCAAAGGTACGCAGTCAGACGTGCGCACCAGCATGGTGGGATTTGATAGGGTTTGATGGGGTTTGAACCTGATAAAACCTGAAGAAAGTTGAAATCGCAAAGCGCCGTAAGCCGCTGCCATGGACAGGATCACATTTTGATATGGTCAAACGCCGCTGCGCTCAACTGGGTGTAAACGACAGTATTCTGAATATTGGAATGGCCCATGTACGACTGTATTTGACGAATGCCGGTGCCGGAGTTGACCAGGTGGACGCCGCAGGCATGACGCAAGGCGTGGGGGTTCCAGACCGTGCCGAGCGCCTTCTCGGATAACCTGCCGAACATACGCCGGAACCCATCGACCGACACAGGAGCGCCGCGCTCGTTGGTGAACATAAGACCGCTGGACTGGCTGAGTTCGCGCTGAAACTTCTTTATGGCCCGCACGGTGTCACCTTGCAGCGGGTGCGTAGAATCAATGCTGCCCTTAGCCCTGCTGACGCTGAACGTGTGGCCAGACAGGTCTAGGTGCTGCCACCGAGTATTCACCAGTTCCGACACCCGCAGCCCGTGTTCATAGGCCAGCCGGATCATAAGCGAGTCCCTGGAGCCGTGCCGGTTCTTCTTTGCTGCCTTCACCAGCGCCATAACTTCATCACGCGATAAATACTTTCGACCCCGCGCCACATCGTTAGCCACACGAGAACCGCCCAGAATCGACAATTCCGGTTCAACTGTTCGGGTTTCAGTGGTTGGCCGCTCGTTGTCGAATAGATCAAAGTTGTTGTGTGGCACCGCCTGTACTCCTGCTGAGATTGCTAACTGTTCGGGTTCTGGCTAAAAGGCGAACAGTTGCAGGTTATACAAGGTGTATAAGATATACAAGGGGTATACATGGCATTGTGGTTGGCGCGTGCAATCTGGCTTGCTGCACCCGTGATTAATTCTGATGTAGACTCGAAACATAGAAACGGAAAAAGCCCCGATTAAGGGGCTCTTTGAAATCGCGGTAATCAGTGATAGACGACGAAATCTGTCTGATTACCTTCACTACTAAGCAGGCGCGAAACTTGGATAAGTTTAGCATAAACAGCGAATTGATAGGCAACACGGCAGCGGCTGTAACCGCTTTTTTCCGTGTACTATCGGTACACCGTTATTGGCCGATACTGGCTAATTTAAGCTGAATTGACAAGCCCTGCTATTGATTAAATTCCGCGCCTGCCCAAATTGATGGGCAAAAAATGCAGGCTCTACAACGCACTAAGACCGGCCACCACTACGCAAATCACTGGCGCGATAAGAGTAAAAACGCACGCTGCCGAAACCTGGCGTTGCAAGTTCCCGAGCTAATGAAGCAGACCGGCCACGTCAAAAAGCTACATCGCCGCGTGCTGTTTATCGAAACCGCCGAGACCCTTTTCGTTAACCTGGCGCACTGTATGCGATGGGGTAAATGCCTGCTGATAACCCGCAGCACTTCAAACCAAAACCCCGTACCGGCAATTCTGGACACGCTGCAAGCTGCTGGCCTGATTACCCAGGCAATCGCGTCCCAACGGCCAGGCGGCGGCCATTGTACCGAAGTGCGACCGCTGCCTGCGCTGGCTGACCGACTCGACCCGCTAGAAGCGCCGGACATCGCGCCCGAGCTACGCCACGTTATCGAATTGCGCGACAGCAAAGGCCAGCCGCAGAAAACAACCGGAGCGCGTGTCCTTCTCTCACTTGAGCCGCCCGTAAAGCGCCTTAATCGCCTGCTGATGAACACCGATGTGCACCTGGACGGGCAACACCTGCCGAGCCCGCAAGTTAAACGGGTGTTTAATCAGGACTGGAACCAGGGTGGCCGGTGGTATCACCAAGCCCAGAACTTGAGCAAAGCAGAGCGCAGCCGCTTGTTTATCAATCTTGAGCCGGTGGCTGAACTGGACTACGCCGCCATGCACGCCCGCATGATGTACGCCGACGCTGGCCAGCAATACCCGCTCAACGCCGATCCGTACACCCTGCCAGGCGTGCCGCGTGAGGTGGCCAAGCTGGTTTTTTTACAACTGCTGTATGACGACAACCCGTTAAAAGCAATTCAGCACCTTCAATCCCGACAGAATCCGCGCCTGCTGGAAGCCTGGCACCAATACCGGCACAAGTTGGAACTGTGGCAAACACTGCCACTAGATCGCCGCCAAAGTCCGCCTAAGCGCCCCGCCTGCCTATGGGATGCGTTCGCCCCGCTAAGCCCAGACATCGACGTTACCGAAGCCGTGGCCGCGTTCCTGAGTGCAAACAAGCCGATTGCCGCAGCGTTCAATAAGCCCGGCCAAGCGTTACGCGTGCAATACCGAGATGCCCGAATAGCAGGCCGGATAATCGCCGAGTTTGTGAAGCAAGAGACTGCAATTTTACCCGTTCACGATTCGTTTATTGTGGCCAAAAAGCACGCGGAATTGCTGTCTGAAATCATGGCCCGAGAGTACCGCCGTGAGACTGGTTTTGACTGCCCTGTAAAATAGTTGCATAAGCTAACTATCGGGTAAAAAAAGGTGTCTTAAATGTTTGAATATAAACAACTTTCGTCTCTAACCGGGTTTACAGTAGGAGAGCCCCATTCTGGGATGCTGATTCCGGTGTATTCCTGGCCCTGATTCGGGGTGCATCTGGGGGGGTATATCCGGTGCATATCCATGGCCGATCCTGCAAAGTGTCCGAACGTCAAAAAAGTCCATGCTAGTGAAGTAGCCGGCCACCTGCACATTGTCGAATAGATAACATTCCCCAGTGGGGGCAGACCCTTTTTAGATTGAGCCGTTCAAGCAAACGATACCCAGGCAGTGCTAAAACGGTCATATTCCGCAACTTGCGGAATTTAACGCATCAATCCTCTACCAGCTAGCCGCACCATCAACGCCCGACGAAGTAGCAATCCGTAACACTGCACACGCGCCTGTGAGCTCACTGTCTACAAGCGACAGTGAAAACAGAACGCTGCCCATCGCACACGCGCCAGCGGGCGGTCGTGAAGGTCGCGATTTTTCGGATGGACAAAATGTCCAGCCCAAAGCGCCAACCCACGAAACCCTTGGTGATCGTTTCGGCGGGATAGCAATGGACAAAATGTCCAAAGCTCACCACCCAGACCCAGGCCATGATTTCAATGTTAATGGTTTACCTGAAATCAGTGAACGAAGGCGGCGAAGAACTAGCTCCCCACGTTCTGGCCAATTACGCTTGGCAGCTCAAGGCCAATATGGACAGAGCCGAACAGGCCACCGAAGAAATGGCCCAGGCCATTCAGGAGCCGCAGCAATGAGCAACATAACCAGACTACCAGGCACACCCGACAGCCGCCGCCGGTACCAAGCCGGAGACATTAGCACCGATGACGCCAAGTTTCTGCTATTGGCCGTGGTCTACGGTGCAACCCTGGCCAGGAGCCAAAAAGAGAATCAACGGGCTATCGAGCAACGTCTTGGACTGGAAGCCACCGACCGATTACGCGGCCTGCCCCTGGTGCTGGATCTGTACGGCGACGTTCGTAGAATCGGCAAGGCTGTATTGCTGGACTACCAAGCCAAAACGAAAAAGGTTGGCGTTTTGGTTAATGACGCGGGGCGCGAGATCGGCTTGAAGTCGAACAGCCGTGAGAAGCTGGCGCACGTTTTACAGGGGGCTGAATCCATTGCCCTGCAATCCATGCTCAAGACATTAGCGGGCAGCGCCGCACTACTTCAACATGACGGCCTGACCGTTCACGGCAAGCCGGATTTAGCCAAACTTGAGCGCCGAATCAAGGCCGATACCGGATACCTTTTGACCCTCGAAATCGAGCAACTTTGACGCTCCCTGTGTGCATTAGTGTTTTGAGGCGTAGACCCGCGCTATCAGCGGGCTACAGAGCCGTTTTTTTAACTACCTCTGTGGCTAATACTAAGAACCCTGTTTGCTTACCTCTGTCCTGTCCTTAATCCTTATCCTTAAATCCCTTGAATACCTTCCCTTGAACATCGGCGGTCGAAAGCGAAATTTAAGCATTTCTTTGCTAGTACCGGAGCCGACCACCTGCACATTGTCGAATAGATGTTCCACCAGTGGAGGCAGACCCTTTTCAGATTGAGCCGTGCCGTTAAAGCAAACGATACCCAGGCAGTGCTGAGCCGAAACAGGTTGAACCTAAACTCTATCAGATATATCTTGTTTATAAGATACTGACAGGGGCGTAAGCATGACCACAACGAAAGTGAAGAAAAGCCTAACCATCCACATCACCCAGGAAGACCGCGACAAGTTGGAAGACGCCGTTAAGGCATTCAGGCAGAGAACTGGCGAAGTAATCAGCGCCGGCAAAGTGGCACGAGATCAGTCGTTGAAATGGGCTGACAGAGAATTGAAGAAGCAGCAAGCCGAAGCATAAAAAAGTGGCCCCGCGCTTGTTCGAGCAAGCCGGAGCCGTGACACCATCGGCAACCATAGGAGCGCCGACCATGTATACCCATCTTACCGGAACACTCAACCGTGAGCAGCTCACCCGCTTACTGGCTTGGTGGGGTTTGCGCCTGGTACGAACTGTTGGTACGAACTGTTGGTACGAACTGGCCTCTTAGCAATAGTTAGCATTTTGCCCGCTGAACTTGGCAAACGGCGGCAAGATTTCAAATTGGTACACGGCCCTGGTACGCAGCAAAGGTACGCAGTCAGACGTGCGCACCAGCATGGTGGGATTTGATAGGGTTTGATGGGGTTTGAACCTGATAAAACCTGAAGAAAGTTGAAATCGCAAAGCGCCGTAAGCCGCTGCCATGGACAGGATCACATTTTGATATGGTCAAACGCCGCTGCGCTCAACTGGGTGTAAACGACAGTATTCTGAATATTGGAATGGCCCATGTACGACTGTATTTGACGAATGCCGGTGCCGGAGTTGACCAGGTGGACGCCGCAGGCATGACGCAAGGCGTGGGGGTTCCAGACCGTGCCGAGCGCCTTCTCGGATAACCTGCCGAACATACGCCGGAACCCATCGACCGACACAGGAGCGCCGCGCTCGTTGGTGAACATAAGACCGCTGGACTGGCTGAGTTCGCGCTGAAACTTCTTTATGGCCCGCACGGTGTCACCTTGCAGCGGGTGCGTAGAATCAATGCTGCCCTTAGCCCTGCTGACGCTGAACGTGTGGCCAGACAGGTCTAGGTGCTGCCACCGAGTATTCACCAGTTCCGACACCCGCAGCCCGTGTTCATAGGCCAGCCGGATCATAAGCGAGTCCCTGGAGCCGTGCCGGTTCTTCTTTGCTGCCTTCACCAGCGCCATAACTTCATCACGCGATAAATACTTTCGACCCCGCGCCACATCGTTAGCCACACGAGAACCGCCCAGAATCGACAATTCCGGTTCAACTGTTCGGGTTTCAGTGGTTGGCCGCTCGTTGTCGAATAGATCAAAGTTGTTGTGTGGCACCGCCTGTACTCCTGCTGAGATTGCTAACTGTTCGGGTTCTGGCTAAAAGGCGAACAGTTGCAGGTTATACAAGGTGTATAAGATATACAAGGGGTATACATGGCATTGTGGTTGGCGCGTGCAATCTGGCTTGCTGCACCCGTGATTAATTCTGATGTAGACTCGAAACATAGAAACGGAAAAAGCCCCGATTAAGGGGCTCTTTGAAATCGCGGTAATCAGTGATAGACGACGAAATCTGTCTGATTACCTTCACTACTAAGCAGGCGCGAAACTTGGATAAGTTTAGCATAAACAGCGAATTGATAGGCAACACGGCAGCGGCTGTAACCGCTTTTTTCCGTGTACTATCGGTACACCGTTATTGGCCGATACTGGCTAATTTAAGCTGAATTGACAAGCCCTGCTATTGATTAAATTCCGCGCCTGCCCAAATTGATGGGCAAAAAATGCAGGCTCTACAACGCACTAAGACCGGCCACCACTACGCAAATCACTGGCGCGATAAGAGTAAAAACGCACGCTGCCGAAACCTGGCGTTGCAAGTTCCCGAGCTAATGAAGCAGACCGGCCACGTCAAAAAGCTACATCGCCGCGTGCTGTTTATCGAAACCGCCGAGACCCTTTTCGTTAACCTGGCGCACTGTATGCGATGGGGTAAATGCCTGCTGATAACCCGCAGCACTTCAAACCAAAACCCCGTACCGGCAATTCTGGACACGCTGCAAGCTGCTGGCCTGATTACCCAGGCAATCGCGTCCCAACGGCCAGGCGGCGGCCATTGTACCGAAGTGCGACCGCTGCCTGCGCTGGCTGACCGACTCGACCCGCTAGAAGCGCCGGACATCGCGCCCGAGCTACGCCACGTTATCGAATTGCGCGACAGCAAAGGCCAGCCGCAGAAAACAACCGGAGCGCGTGTCCTTCTCTCACTTGAGCCGCCCGTAAAGCGCCTTAATCGCCTGCTGATGAACACCGATGTGCACCTGGACGGGCAACACCTGCCGAGCCCGCAAGTTAAACGGGTGTTTAATCAGGACTGGAACCAGGGTGGCCGGTGGTATCACCAAGCCCAGAACTTGAGCAAAGCAGAGCGCAGCCGCTTGTTTATCAATCTTGAGCCGGTGGCTGAACTGGACTACGCCGCCATGCACGCCCGCATGATGTACGCCGACGCTGGCCAGCAATACCCGCTCAACGCCGATCCGTACACCCTGCCAGGCGTGCCGCGTGAGGTGGCCAAGCTGGTTTTTTTACAACTGCTGTATGACGACAACCCGTTAAAAGCAATTCAGCACCTTCAATCCCGACAGAATCCGCGCCTGCTGGAAGCCTGGCACCAATACCGGCACAAGTTGGAACTGTGGCAAACACTGCCACTAGATCGCCGCCAAAGTCCGCCTAAGCGCCCCGCCTGCCTATGGGATGCGTTCGCCCCGCTAAGCCCAGACATCGACGTTACCGAAGCCGTGGCCGCGTTCCTGAGTGCAAACAAGCCGATTGCCGCAGCGTTCAATAAGCCCGGCCAAGCGTTACGCGTGCAATACCGAGATGCCCGAATAGCAGGCCGGATAATCGCCGAGTTTGTGAAGCAAGAGACTGCAATTTTACCCGTTCACGATTCGTTTATTGTGGCCAAAAAGCACGCGGAATTGCTGTCTGAAATCATGGCCCGAGAGTACCGCCGTGAGACTGGTTTTGACTGCCCTGTAAAATAGTTGCATAAGCTAACTATCGGGTAAAAAAAGGTGTCTTAAATGTTTGAATATAAACAACTTTCGTCTCTAACCGGGTTTACAGTAGGAGAGCCCCATTCTGGGATGCTGATTCCGGTGTATTCCTGGCCCTGATTCGGGGTGCATCTGGGGGGGTATATCCGGTGCATATCCATGGCCGATCCTGCAAAGTGTCCGAACGTCAAAAAAGTCCATGCTAGTGAAGTAGCCGGCCACCTGCACATTGTCGAATAGATAACATTCCCCAGTGGGGGCAGACCCTTTTTAGATTGAGCCGTTCAAGCAAACGATACCCAGGCAGTGCTGAGCCGAAACAGGTTGAACCTAAACTCTATCAGATATATCTTGTTTATAAGAT